>Ga0073928_10003087_pt1 | contig 26918 bp, 21 predicted proteins | sample PaiPotPPA55metaG_FD_76969 | JGI IMG/M metagenome (GOLD analysis project Ga0073928, IMG submission 76969) | Iron sulfur acid spring bacterial and archeal communities from Banff, Canada, to study Microbial Dark Matter (Phase II) - Paint Pots PPA... ...
ACCGAAGGGCAGATGCAGCAGCCTGACGGTCAGGAAGGCTGTTGTCGCGGCTACCCCGACGCGAGCGGCATGGCGCGCGCCTATCGATTGCGTCGATGCATTCGCCTTCAAGGTTTCCACGCCACGTTTCAAGGTCGTAAGTGCAGCCGACCACACGCTTGCGTGTCGCTGAGCCGGGGATTCAAGCTCGCTGAAGTCGACATCGAAGCGCAATGACACGGTCTCGCCCAATGCAACTTCAAGCTGTCGGGCGAGCGCCTGCAGCCGGTCGCGCAGGGCGACGGGCGGCTCCCAGGGCTGATCGGCAATGGACCGTGCAAGCCGGGCAAGAACTTCGGCGAAGGCCTCCAGCACACGCACTGCACGCGGCAGATTGGGCAAACGATGATGGCCGCGCTCGCAGGCATCGGTGACGGCAATCAGGTACGCGAAGATCCGTTCGCTGTCGGCGAGCGCGAGCAGCAGCATGTTGTACGTGTCCCGCCGGTCTGTCTTCGATGACGGCACGCGTGCGAGCGCCTTGCGCGCCAATTCGATGCCGCTGCGCGCCTGGCCCCGGAAACGCGAAGCATGCGAGGCCCATTCGCCGAAACCGGTGCTTTCTCGCTTGAGCAGCCGGGCGCTGTCGCTCGCGATATCCGAGAGGCTCGTATAAGCCGATCGCATGGCCGCGCGGCTCGCGCCGAACGGATGAATCCGCCACACGGTGAAGCTGAGCGCTGTCGCGAACAGGCAGCCCACGAAGTAGAGCGCGAGGAAACGCAGTTCCCCGCGCGATCCATGGATGGGCTTGTCCACCATCACGACGCAGGCAGTCGCGGCAAGAATGGAGACCTGGGCGGACGCCGCACCCCACACACGCCCCAGTGCGCCGAGAAACGAAAAGACCAGGACGGCGAGCGCCGCAGCCGCGATGCCCACGCCGGACGCATACGCGGTCAGTCCCCCGCAGACGGTGGACAGCACCGCGAAGCCTGTCATGGACGCAAACCGCATTCGATTCGAGCCGGCGGCATCGGCCAGACAGGTCCAGAACGCCCCAATGGCCGCCCACGAGAACTCGGGCATGTGCAGCAGGTTGCCGAGCAGCAGCATGGCGGTCGACGCGAACGCGGCTCGCAGCCCTTCGGACAAATCGGCCTGGCTTAGCGCGAAGGAAACCATCCAGACGGGCCGGTGGCGCGTGATGGAATCGAGCGTTCGGGAGAACGCTTTTGAGCGGCGGCTTGCCGCTTGTCGAGACTGCCGGTGAAAGTTGCGAAGGCGGAACATGGCCTGGCTTATCAAGGGGTGAGTGCCGGTAATCGGGTGGCTGCTGCGTGACGCGCGTGAACGGTTCTATCCGGGTCGAGTGTGGATCCTGAACGCCGGTTCGGCGGCGCGGTGGTTGCGCACTAATTTTCGAAGGACAAAAATCCGATCCCAAAAAGTCGATGTAGAAGTCGATGTAAATCCAGCCAAAAATATCGGGCGCCCGGTGTTTTTTGCGGACACCCGGTTCGCAGTCGTGTTCCCGTTTCCAGTCACCCTCGAAATCCAGTAATTCCTACTGGTTTCAGGCTCGTGGATCTGGTCCGGATGTGGCGAAAACGCAATTATGTAGAAAAACTACCAAAAAAATGTTGCGTTGCACTAGGAATCAGTCGGTGAAAACCCTATAATGCCATCTAAGGGATAACCCTTGAACAACCACTAGGAGTTTGACATGAGCTACCTCTTCGCATTGCTGCAAAAATTCGCATCGCTGTTTGAATCGCCGCACCTTCCGATGGACTCGGACTACTCGTACCAAGCCCGTCAGCAAGAAGCAGAGCGCATCCGCAAGTCGCGCGGCACCATCATGGGTATTCGTCTGTGAGCTGCAGAGAAGACAGGCTGGACGGCAGAAAAAACTGAAGTGTTGTTGCTTTGTGCTTGACAAGGTTTTTTCGTAGTGCGGTCCGCCTGTTTTCATTGTTGTAGATTATGTAGTTTTTCTAGCTTTAAGTTTTGCCGATACGCCACGCTTGGGTCCCCACGACTCTCCGGCCATCACGTCGCTTTTGCGCGACACTTCCCTCCAGCGCCGCTCGGCGCATGTCTCCCAGATCGTTCCCCGTTTTTCTCTCTTGGCGTCTGCCCTAGCCAAACACCCGCCTCATATTTTCGTTGCTTACACGCCGATGGGCGAAATAGTGCCAGGCTGCCTCGTTGGGCCGGCGAAAAGGCGAATGAAATCAGGGGTTTGAAAAGTTTCAAGTCAATCCATACGCGCCAGGTTCATTGATACGAACTCTTACAAGCGCTCACGTCGTGCAATATGACGCCCCGATAAAGTGGTTTCAACGACGCGGCACCTGACGGCACATCCGCCAACGGCACATCGTTCCGGCTGGCCGCGCGTCCTGAAACGAAATCAAGCTGAAAAGGGAGAATAGTCATGAACACCTCACGCTCGATCATTGCCGCGCTGCTCATCGGCGGCGCGCTTTTAACCGCTACGACCGCGTTCGCGCAGGTCGATAACGGCATGATCCACGGCCCCGTGCCCCAGCAAGGGTATGCGCAACCCCACATGGTGCAGGCCGACGTGGTGATCAACCTCGGCTGGCATGGCGACCGCTATTGGGACGGCCACCGCTACTGGCAGCGCGACGAATGGATGCGCCACCATCCTCATGATTCGGGTCCCCCGCATCGTCCGCCGCACGGATACAACCACGACGACCACGGTCCGGACCACGGCTAAGCGCCGGTCACAGGACCTCGTCGCAAAAGCCGGCTTCCCGCAAGGGAAGCCGGCTTTTTTGGTTTTGGCCTTCTCCGTGGACGGCAGAATCGGACGATCAGCGTCAAGTCATAGGCCATTCGCTGCCCCGCGCGATTTGAGGCGCTGCGCTATCCTTCCTCACGCGGCCTTGAGAGGCCGCATCGGACGGCTTCGGCGCGGCCCTTCGGGACCTGGATCGGCTGTCAATTTACGCTCGGAATTCAAGCATTGCGGGGAAAATTTGAATCAAATCACTATCGGCGTGGTGGGCAGCGGCTTGATGGGTGTCGGCATTGCGACGCAAGCGGCGCTGCACGGCTATCCGACTATCGTTCACGACATAGACGCCGCGCGGCTGGCGTCGGTGCATCGAAAAGCAGAGGCGATCCTCGACGAATTGATCGACGCCGGCGTATTCAATGCGGACCATAAACAGGACGTGCTCGCGCGCATTGAAACGACAGATCGACTGGAGCGGGTGGCCACGGCGGGTTTCATCGTGGAAGCCATTCCGGAAGTGCTGGAACTGAAAAACCGCACCTACCGGGCTCTCGAACCGCTGCTGCGCGAGGACGCTATTTTCGCCAGCAACACGAGCGGCTTTCCGCCCGATCTGCTTGCGCAAGCACTGCAAAACAAGGCGCGTTTTGTGATTGCGCATTTCTGGAATCCGCCGCACACCATTCCGCTTGTGGAAGTGGTGCCGGGCACCGGGACGGATCCGGACGTCACGCGCCGCACGGCTGAACTCATGACGGCTATTGGCATGGAACCGGTTGTGCTGACGAAGGCCATTCCAGGTTTTGTGGGCAACCGGCTGCAGTTCGCCGTATTGCGTGAAGCGCTCGCTATTGTTCGCTCGGGAGCCGCAACGCCGGCGGTGGTCGACGCCGTGATGAAGGCGTCGCTCGGACGCCGCTATGGCATGGTCGGGCCGCTGGAAAGCGCGGATCTCGGCGGGCTGGATACCTTGCTGGATATCGGCTCGCACCTGATGCCGGAGCTGGCGAAGGACGAAGACGTGTTGCAACTGATGCGCGAACACGTGCAGAAAGGGCGGGTGGGCGTGCGCAGCGGGCAGGGGTTTTATGAATGGAATGACGCGCACCATGCGCGCGTGAAAGAAGGGCGCAAGCGCCTGATTCACCACACTGCAAAGAAGACCGGGAAGCACTCATGAGCGACAGCAACGCCGTACATTTCTACAACCCTGACGAGGGCCACCAGCTACGCCACGATCCATTCAAGGCGATTGTCGCGCCGCGGGTGATCGGCTGGATTTCGAGCTGCGATCCGGACGGCCACGTGAACCTCGCGCCCTACAGTTTTTTCGGCGCGTTCGCTTCGTTCCCGCACATCATCGGATTCTCGAGCGAGGGGTTCAAGGACAGCATCGCGAATATCGAGACCACCGGCGAATTCGTGTGGAATCTGGCGAGCAAGCCGCTTGCCGAAAAGATGAACCGGACGTCCGCAACAGTACCCCGTGAAGTCGATGAATTCGAGCTGGCGGGACTCACCAAAGCGCCGGGTGTGAACGTGGCCGTGCCGCATGTGGCGGAGTCGCCGGCCGCGCTCGAATGCAAGTTGTTGCAGATCATCCGGCTGAAATCGCTGGACGGCACGCCAATGAACAACTGGCTCGCGCTCGGACAAGTGGTGGGCGTGCATATCCGGCGCGAGTTCCTGAAAGACGGTCTCTTCGATACCGCCGCCGCGCAGCCCATCATGCGCGCGGGTTATCGCGGGGACTACGCGGGTATCGGCGAAATGTTCGAGATGATCCGGCCGTCGTGATGAGCGATTCCGCGGGGGCGGGTCAAAGGTGCTTAAAGCCTGAACACGCTCACGGCACGGCTCAACTGTTCGGCTTGCTCAAGCAAGCCGGCAGTCGATTGTTCCGCCTCGCCGACCAGCACCGCATTCTGCTGAGTCGCTTCGCCGATCTGCGCCACGGCAAGGTTCACTTGCTCGATGCCGCTTGATTGCTCACGCGACGCCACGCTGATCTCGCCAATGATCGCGTTCACCCGGGTGACGCGCTCCACGATCCCGTTCATCGTGCCGCGGGCTTCTTCGGCAATCCGGTAGCCATCGGCGACCCGGCTGACCGATTCCGCGATCAGCGCCTCGATCTCCTTGACCGCTGCGGCGCTGCGCTGAGCCAGTCCGCGCACCTCCGACGCCACCACGGCAAAGCCCCTGCCGTGCTCGCCGGCTCGCGCGGCTTCCACGGCCGCGTTCAATGCCAGGATGTTGGTCTGGAACGCGATACCTTCTATCACCGACGTGATGTCTGAAATCTTGCGCGCGGACGCATCGATTTCACCCATTGTCGCGACCACCCGGCCGACCGCTTCGCCACCGGCGCGCGCTGCATCGGATGCCGATGCCACGAGTTGATCCGCCTGCGCCGTGTTGGCCGCGTTTTGCTGCACGGTGGACGTGATCTGTTCCATGCTCGCCGCCGTTTCTTCGAGACTGCTGGCCTGTGTCGCGATGCGCTGCGAGATGTCGCTGCTGCCCGCCGCCATCCGCCCTGTGCCGTCCGACATATCCGCCGACGCGCTGCGCACCTGCGTCACGATGCGCGCAAGCCCGGTCGCAATTCCGTCGATGGCAAGCATCAACCGGCCGATATCGTCCTCCCGCGTGGTCGCGAGCCGCACGCTCAGATCGCCGGCGGCGATGCGTTCGGAGGCCAGCGTCAGTTCCGCGAGCGGCCGGCCCACCAGCCTGGCGACTGCGAAGAGCAACACGGCCACGAACGCGGCGATCACAACCAGCCCGATCAGCAGGAAGCGGTTGCGCGTGGCGCGCACGCCCGCGAGCAATTCGTCGCGATACGCAATCCCGCCAATCAGCCATTTCCATTCCGGCACCGTGCGAAACACAATCTCCTTCGCTCCGCCGTGCACCTTGAGATCGGCGGCGTCGGAAATCGCGGGGGCATCGAAGGAAAGACGGCCTTCTTTCGCGTCGAGCATCTGCTTGAACGGCGCGATGCGTTCATCGGCGAGCGGGGAACCGGCACCCGTCGCACCGCCCAGGCCCGGATGGACGAGCAGCTTGCCGCGATTCGGCCCGTTCGATGCATCGACGACGAAGAAATAGCCGTTCTGGCCGATCGTCAGGTCGCGAATGTTCTGCTGCAGCGTCGCGATTTCCGGCGTGACGTCCACGCCGACAAACAGCGCGCCGATCACACGGCCCGACGAATCGGTGACGGGTTTGTACTCGGTGATGTACTGCTTGCCGAAGAGCGTTGCCATACCGATAAAACGTTTTCCGTCCAGCATGAGCGCATAGGCCGGGCCCTTCCGGTCGAGCAGCGTACCGATCGCGCGTGTGCCGTCCTGCTTCTTCAACGATGTCGTCACGCGCACGAAATCGTCGCCGCTGCGCGCGAACACCGTCGCAATCGCGCCGCTGCGGTCGAGGAACTGATCGGGGAGCGAGAAATCGAGGTTCATCGGCTTGTCGCCGGCCTTGAACGTGGGTGTTGCCACGCCGCCGATATCCACCTTCTGCGATTCGTCGAGCGTGAAATCCGTGGGCAGGAAGCTCGAAAACAGCGTCATGTAGCGCTCGACCTCGGCGCTGACGGCTTTGTCGTAGAGACGGATCATTGTGCCGATCGCGCGGTTGTCGTCGTCCATGCGTTCGAGTGCTTGCGCGTCGATTTGCTGACCGGCCAGATGCGTGACCGCGATGGTAAACCCGGCTACGACCGTGGCCGCGAGTGCACAAGCGAGGATGGCGAACTTCGCGCCGACACTTGCCCGGCGGATGTTGAATAGAGGCATGAATAAACCGGATGAGCGAAATGTAGGGGATATGAAGGGTTAACGGCGTCGGCTCGCGATTCTTGATCGCCCCGGTTCCACCACGTCCTGTTCGCAAGCGCTGCAAAGCAGCCAAAAGCCGACATCGTCCAGACGGCTACATTCGTGGAATATCATGGACTGGACGGCAAAAGCGCTCGAAAGCGCCTGCAACCCCGGCAACGCCTCCGGGAAAACCCGGAAACTCCCCAAAAAAACTTTACGAAAAGGTCGTCCACTTGCTCTGGCGCGACATGTGAAAAAGCGCCGAAATCAGTTCGGCACAGCTCGCAAACCCTTGCCCAGCAAGCCTCCCACTTTCCATCAGCCAAAAAAGGAAAAACGGGGTGTCGTATTTCCACATGTGCCTGTCGGAAATAGTCGGCAACCCGCACTTTTTTCTGGCAACTATGTATGCAGAGCGCGGACGCACGTCCGCCAACCAGGAGAGCGTTCGATGAATTCCCACAAGGTCGTGGTCGAGAACCTGTGCAAGGTGTTCGGCACGAGCCCGAAGCAGGCGATCGACATGCTTGCCGGCGGCGCAACGAAGGAAGAAGTTTTCGCCCGCACCGGACAGATTGTCGGCGTCCACAACGTGTCCTTCGAAGTGAAGGAAGGCGAGATTTTCGTGTTGATGGGTTTGTCGGGTTCAGGCAAGTCGACACTGATCCGCCTCATCAACCGGCTGGTGGAACCGACCGCCGGCAAGGTGCTGATCGATGGCCGCGACGTGGCCTCCGTGCCGCGTTCCGAACTCACGTCGCTGCGCCGCAAGGACATGAGCATGGTGTTCCAGTCGTTCGCACTGATGCCGCAGCGCACCGTGCTGTCGAACGCGGCGTTCGGGCTCGAAGTGGCGGGCATCGGGCGCAAGGAACGCGAGAAACGCGCGATGGCCGTGCTCGAGCAGGTCGGTCTTGCACCATTCGCGCAGAAGCTGCCGGCGCAGTTGTCGGGCGGGATGCAGCAGCGCGTGGGCCTTGCACGGGCGCTGGCCGTGAACCCGTCGCTGATGATCATGGACGAGGCGTTCTCCGCACTCGATCCGTTGAAACGCAAGGAAATGCAGAACGTGCTGCTCGATCTGCAACGCGAACAGCAGCGCACGATCATGTTCGTGTCGCACGACCTCGAGGAGGCGCTGCGCATTGGTACGCGCATCGCGATCATGGAAGGCGGCAAGGTGGTGCAGATCGGCACGCCGCAGGAAATCATCTCGAACCCCGCCGACGACTACGTGCGCGCGTTCTTCGAAGGGATCGACACCAGCCGTTACCTGACCGCCGGCGACCTGATGCAGACCGATGTGGTGCCGTTGATGAAGCACGGTTCGCAGATCGATGCATCGAGTGTCTCGCAGGCGCTCAACGGCAGCGCCGACTACGCGTTCGTGATGGACCACGAGCGCAAGATCCGCGGTTTTGTGTGTCGCGACGCGGTTGGCCAGGCGTCGCCGGAAATCAATCTGATCGAATGCATCCAGCGCTCCACGCCGCTTGACGTTGTCGTCAGCCGGGTGGTCGCCAGCCGTGCACCGTTGCCGGTGGTGGAGGCGGACGGATCGTATTGCGGTTCGGTCAACAAGTCGAATGTTCTCAAGGCTCTGACTCGGCATCGAGGTTCCCATGTCTGAAATTATCCCGCTCGGTACGTGGGTCGACCACGGTGTTAAATACCTGCTCGACCATGATGCAAACACCTTCGACGCAATCGGCAAAGTCATCGAGAGTTTCGCCGCGCTGATCGAACACGGCCTGCAGTCCATTCCGATGTGGCTGATGATGGCGATCTTCGTCGGCATCGGCTTGTGGCGCGTGGGCTGGCGCTTCGCGCTATTCACGTTGCTGTCGTTGCTGCTGATCTATGCCACCGGCTTCTGGGACGAGATGGTGATCACGCTCGGCCTCACGCTGTCCGCCACCTTGATCAGTTTGCTGCTTGGCATTCCGCTCGGTATCTGGACGGCGAAGAGCAAGACGATCGAGACAATCGTGCGTCCCGTGCTCGACCTGATGCAGACCATGCCCGCGTTCGTGTACCTGATTCCGGCCGCCATGCTGTTCGGTCTCGGCCGGGTTCCGGGGATCCTGTCGACGGTGATCTTCGCGATGCCGCCCGCTGTCCGCCTGACGTCGCTCGGTATCAAGCATGTCAACCGCGAGATCGTGGAGGCGGGTCAGGCATTCGGCTGCACGCCGTGGCAACTGCTTTACAAGGTGCAGTTTCCGAATGCGCTGCCGTCCATCATGACCGGCGTCAACCAGACCATCATGATGGCGCTGTCCATGGTGATCATCGCTTCAATGGTGGGTGCCGGCGGCCTGGGCAACGACGTGCTGGCGAGTATTCAGCGGCTGGATATCGGGCTGGGATTCGAGAGCGGTTTGTCGGTGGTGCTGCTCGCGATCATTCTTGACCGCATCACGGAAAGCTTTGGCCGTTCGCCAGGCATGGCGCGGGCACCGCTGTTGTCGGGGATTCGCAGCGTGATGCGCGTGCGCCGCGCACCGGCTGCACAGCAAAGTTAAGCAGCGAAGTTAATTAGCAAAATAAGCAGCAAAGCCAGGTAGCAGATCAGCGGTTAAATCAGGCAGCGAAATAAAGCCACGCCCAAGGATAAAAACCCGATGAAACGCGACGCGATGGTGCCGGACCGGATTCATCCTGTTGAGAATTCACCGTTGTCGAAGCTCGCGCACTTCGGGTTCCTGACGCTGCCTAACTTTTCGATGATCGCGTTCACCAGCGCGATCGAAGTGCTGCGCATGGCGAACTACGTCGGCCGGGCTGAGCATTACACGTGGTCGGTGATCACCCCGGACGGTGAACCGGCACGCGCGAGCAACGGCATTACGGTGAAGCCGACGAAAACGCTGGCCGAGGCGGGCATGCCGGACGTGCTGATCGTGTGCGCGGGCTGGCATGTACGCGATTACGTCGACGAGAAGGTGATCACGCTTTTGCAGCACGTCGCAGCGCAAGGCGTGCCGCTTGGGGGCGTGTGCACGGGCGCGTATGCGTTGCTGGCGGCGAACTTGCTGGACGGGTATCGCTGCACGGTGCATTGGGAGGACATGTCGCCGTTGCACAAGCGTTTCCCCCACGTGCGATTCGCCGATGAACTCTTTGTGATCGACCGTGATCGCGTGACTTGCACCGGCGGGACCGCGCCGCTCGACCTGATGCTGAACCTGGTCGGCCAGCGGCTTGGTCAGGCGCATGCGGCACAGGTGTCCGAGCAGTTCATTGTGGAGCGGATTCGCGGCACGACTGATTACCAGCACATTCCCGTTGATGCCCGCGTGGGGTTTTCGCGGGCCGAGTTGATCGAGGTCGTGCGGCTGATGGAGGCGAACATTGAAGAGCCGTTGTCGCTTGAAGAGCTTGCGCGGCTGGTGAAGCTTTCGCAGCGTCATTTGCAGCGGATGTTCAAGATGTTCCTGAGTGTTTCGCCGACGCATTATTACCTCACGTTGCGGCTACGGCGGGCGCGTGAGTTGTTGCGTAATACCGATGCATCCATTTCGCGTGTGACGGCTGTTTGCGGCTTTCATTCGCCGTGTCATTTCAGCAAGGCGTACCGCGCGCAATTTGGCCACGCGCCGAGTATTGAGCGCAGGCAATCGGCTTGATGATCCATTTTTAGACGTGGTGCGCTCATTGGGGCGCGGCATCGTCGTGTCTGGCAGTTTCCAAAACAGGGAGAAAACATGAAACTTTGCGGAATCGCGTCATCGTGCGCGCTGGCTGTCTTGCTCAATGTCACGATGTCCGGCGGCGCGTTTGCGGCTGATCCGGCCACGTGCCAGAACGTCCGTTTCGCCGATGTGGGCTGGACCGATATTGCCGCGACCACGGGTCTGGCGACTACTGTGCTGCAGGGCCTCGGATACAAGCCGACGAAGACGATTGCGTCGGTGCCTATTACGTTTGCGGGTATCAAGAGCAAGCAGATCGATGTGTTCCTCGGCTATTGGTCGCCGACAATGGACCCCATTGTCGAGCCGTTCCAGAAAGCCGGGCAGGTCAAGGTATTGTCGACGCCTAACCTGACGGGCGCGAAATACACATTGGCGGTGCCGGACTATGCGTATAACGGCGGCCTGAAGTCATTCGCCGATATTGCCAAGAACTACGACAAGCTTGACGGCAAGATCTACGGTATTGAGCCGGGTAATGACGGCAACGCGTTGATCAAGAAGATGATCGATTCGAATCAGTATGGGCTTGGCAAGTTCAAGATGGTGGAGTCGAGCGAAGCGGGCATGCTGGTAGAAGTGGGTCGCGCGATTCGTGAGAAGAAGTGGATTGTGTTCCTGGGTTGGGAACCGCATCCGATGAACGTGACCATGAAGATTGATTATCTGAGTGGCGGCGACGATGTATTCGGGCCGAACTATGGCGAGGCCAAGGTCTTGACGGTGACACCGCCGGACTATGCTGCGCGCTGCCCGAACGTGGCGAAGCTGGTCGATAACCTGCGGTTTTCGACGGACATCGAGAATCACGTGATGACGCCGATCATGAACAAGACCGATCCGAATGTCGCTGCGAAGCAGTGGCTGAAGGCGAATCCGGCTGTGCTGGACAAGTGGCTGGCGGGAGTGAAGACGTTTGACGGAAAGGATGGGCTGCCGGCTGTGAAGGCCTATGTAGCGGCGCAGTAAGTTTTTGTTCGCGCCGGTGGGCCAAGGGGCCGGCCGGCGCGGGTGCAACGCTCCAACCTAGATAGCCTGAGCCCGCCCCGGAAAAGTCTCATCGAAATCCGCGGCAAGGTCGAGCGTCGCCGCGCTCGCGTCGTCCGGTGCTGCCGTGCCACGCTGCTCGCGGTACATCATTGGCGGAAGCCCGAACTGCTTCCTGAACTCGCGCCCCAAATGCGACGCATCGGAAAAACCGCAACTCGATGCAATGTCCGCCACCGTCTTGTCGGAACTCGTCAGCAGCCAGGCGGCCGTGCGCAACCGAACCTGCTTCGCGTAAGCCTGCGGCGCCTTGCCGGTCTCCGCCTTGAACAAACGCTCCAACTGCCGTGTAGATAAATCCAGCTTGTGCGCAAGCTCATCGAGCGTCAACGAACGCCCCACATGCTGCTCCATCAGCAAGATCGCCCGCTTCACTTTCGGATGCGTGGCGGGCGCCAGCCCCGGTGGATGCGGCTGCGGCGCGTTGCCCTTTTGCATGTCATCCACCAGCAGGATGCGCAACGCCTTTTGCACCGTGGCAGCCTCGAAATGGCGCAGAAGGATGGCTGCGGCAACATCGATTGACGCCCGCCCGCCCGAACACGTAATGCGCCGGTGATCCATCACGAACAAACGGTCTGCGACCAGCATCTCCTCATTCACACCCGGAAAACGCTCGACGAAATCCCAGTAGTGGAACCAGCTCACACAAATGCGATAACCCTCCAGCACGCCCGCCCGCATCAGGGAAAACACACCCGTGCAAATGCCGACCAGCGTGGCGTCCGTGGTCGCGGCGCGGCGGATGAATTGCAGCGTGGCGTCACTCGCGCCCGCGCCGGAATGCAGCAAGCCACCCACGACTACCACGTAGTCGAAGGGCTCAGCCTTCTCGAAGGTTTCCCAAGGCGTGATCTGGATGCCGCAACTCGCCCGCACCGGCGCAAGCGTTTCTCCGATCACGCTCCAGGAGCAGCGCACCGGCTTGCTGAAATCGCCTTCGTCAGCGGACAGGCGCAATAAATCGACGAAGCCGGAAAACGCCGTCAGCGTGAAATTCGGCAACAACACAATGCCAAAACGAATGCGCTGTTTGGCCGGTGTGTCGGGCGATTGAGCGGGAAGAAGGTCAGCGGGATTCATGCGCTTGCCGTTGATGTGCAGCCGTCATTCGGGCCATGGGTGATGGGCGACAGGCGACCCGGTAATCAATCAGCATATCACCGTCATTAACCGGTTTGAAATACCGGAATGTACGCGGGTTTCGCGGCACTCTGGATTCTGGCCCCAAGCGTTGTGAGCGGTGAAATGTGTTGCGCCGCCAACATGGCGCCAAGCGCCACCTGCCCGTTTCCGCCGCCGATCATCGCTAAAGCGCCTCACCGCCCCCGCGCGTTGTCGTGCTGACGCCGCCATCCCACGTGCATGCCGTTTTTGTTCTATCAGCGGAAATTGGCGTGCGGTGCAATGGCTACTAGTGAAATCCCATGCAGTCCACCGACAAGGCACCCCATGAACGTCAGCGTTTTCGATCTGTTCAAGATCGGCATCGGTCCGTCAAGTTCGCATACCGTCGGCCCGATGATCGCAGCGTGCCGTTTTGCCTCGCACATCGAGGACGCCAACCTGCTCGCGTTCGTGCGCCGCGTCCGGGTGGATTTGTTCGGCTCGCTGGGCGCAACCGGCAAAGGCCACGGTACCGACAAAGCCGTGCTGCTTGGACTCGAGGGCAATCTCCCCGACTCGATCGATCCGGATGCGATCGAACCGCGTCTGCGGGAGATCCGCGAGTGCAAGAGCTTGAACCTGCTCGGCAAGCACACGGTTAAATTCGACGAGCGCGAGCACATTGGTTTTTTTCGCAAGCTGATGCCGGGTGCGCCCGGATCGAGCGTCGTCCATCCGAACGGCATGCGCTTCCAGGCATTCGATGAAAACGGCCAGCTCGTCGTCGAAAAAGAGTACTACTCGGTCGGCGGCGGTTTTGTGATCAACAGCGAGGGCACGCGCGTGAACGGCGTGCAATCCGGTGGCGAGGTGCCGCACCCATTCCGCACGGGCGACGACCTGATGCGCGTGTGCCGGGAGACGGGGTTATCCATCGCTGAAATTACGCTGCGCAACGAATGCGCCTCGCGCCCGGAGCGCGAAGTGCGCGACGGCCTGCTTGCAATCTGGCGCGTGATGGCAGCGTGCGTGGAACGCGGCTGCAAGGTACGCGGCGAATTGCCCGGCCCGATGCACGTGAAGCGTCGCGCAGCCGATCTCTCCGCGCAGTTGCGCAAGCACTCGGAAGAGTCGTTGCGCGATCCGCTCTCCATGCTCGACTGGGTCAACCTCTACGCAATGGCCGTGAACGAGGAGAACGCCGCCGGTGGCCGCGTGGTCACCGCACCCACGAACGGCGCGGCCGGCGTGATCCCCGCGGTGCTGCATTACTACGTGAAGTTCATGCACAACTCGACCGACGAGGGCATTGTCACGTTCCTGCTGACGGCGGCGGCTATCGGGATCATCTACAAGGAAACGGCATCGATTTCCGGCGCCGAAGTCGGTTGCCAGGGTGAAGTGGGTGTGGCGTGCTCGATGGCCGCCGCGGCGCTCGCCGCTGTCATGGGCGGCACGCCGACGCAAGTCGAGAACGCCGCAGAGATCGGCATGGAACACAACCTCGGCATGACCTGCGACCCCGTTGGCGGCCTTGTACAGATTCCCTGCATAGAACGCAATGCAATGGGCGCGATCAAGGCGCTCAACGCGGCGCGCATGGCCATGAAGGGTGACGGTACGCACTATGTGTCGCTCGACAACGTGATCAAGACCATGCGCGAAACCGGCGCGGACATGAAGACGAAATACAAGGAGACGTCACGCGGCGGGTTGGCCGTGAACGTCATCGAATGCTGATTTTTAAGCTTGGTAACCGCGTTTGCAACCGCTTTTGCAACCGGGTTTTGCAACATTAACAAGTTCAAGGAAACACCATGAGCCGCTATTCGATATTCAGCCTGTTGCGCAACGGCATGTCGTATCACGAGAACTGGGAACGCCAGTGGAAAAGCCCGGAGCCCAAGCAGGAATACGACGTGGTGATCGTCGGCGGCGGCGGTCATGGTCTCGCGACTGCCTACTATCTTGCCAAGGAACATGGCGTACGTAACATCGCCGTGCTCGAGAAGGGATGGATCGGCGGCGGTAACACGGCGCGCAACACGACCATCGTGCGCTCGAATTATCTGTGGGACGAATCGGCGGCGCTGTACGAAAAAGCGATGCAGTTGTGGGAAGGGCTCTCCCAGGACCTGAACTACAACGTGATGTTCAGCCAGCGCGGCGTGATGAACCTCGCGCATACGCTGCAAGACGTTCGGGATACTGAACGTCGCGTGAACGCGAACCGCCTGAATGGTGTCGATGCCGAATTCCTCACACCGGAACAGATCAAGCAGATCGAGCCGACCATCAACCTGAATAGCCGCTACCCGGTGCTGGGTGCGTCCATCCAGCGTCGCGGCGGCGTGGCGCGTCACGACGCCGTGGCATGGGGGTTTGCGCGCGGCGCGGATCAGGCAGGCGTGGATATCGTGCAGAACTGCCAGGTCACGGGCATTCGCCGAAACGGCAGCCAGGTGATCGGCGTGGATACCACCAAGGGGTTTATCAAGGCGAAGAAGGTCGCGGTCGTGGCGGCAGGTAACACCTCCACACTCGCTGACATGGCCGGCATTCGGCTGCCTCTGGAAAGCCATCCGTTGCAGGCGCTTGTGTCCGAGCCCATCAAGCCGGTGGTCAACACCGTGGTGATGTCGAATGCGGTGCACGCGTATATCAGCCAGTCTGACAAGGGCGATCTCGTGATCGGCGCTGGTGTCGACCAGTACACGGGCTTTGGCCAGCGCGGCAGTTTTCACATCATTGAAGGGACGCTGGAGGCCATCGTCGAGATGTTCCCGGTGTTCTCGCGCGTGCGCATGAACCGTCAGTGGGGCGGGATTGTGGATGTGTCGCCGGATGCGTGCCCGATTATCAGCAAGACCGACGTGAAGGGTTTGTATTTCAACTGCGGCTGGGGAACGGGCGGCTTCAAGGCGACGCCAGGTTCGGGTTGGGCGTATGCCCACACCATTGCGAAGGACGAGCCGCATCCGCTGAACGCGCCGTTCTCCATCGACCGTTTCTATACCGGTCACCTGATCGACGAACACGGCGCCGCCGCCGTCGCCCACTAACCGGCTTGAGGAAATTAGACATGTTGCTGATTGAATGCCCCTGGTGCGGGCCACGCGCCGAAAGCGAATTCTCGTGCGGCGGCGAAGCCGATATCGCACGCCCGCTCGACACCGAAAAACTCACCGATAAAGAATGGGGCGACTACCTGTTCATGCGGAAGAACCCGCGCGGCGTGCACCGTGAGCAATGGATGCACACGCAGGGTTGCCGCCGCTGGTTCATGGCGCAACGCGACACCGTGAGCTACGCGTTCCAGGGCTATGAAACGTTCGCCCGGCCGCTCGCCGTGATGGAACAGAAAGAAGAAGGACAATCCAAATGAGCCAGAAAGACCGACTTTCCACGGGCGGACGCATCAACCGCGCCATCTCGCTCACGTTCACGTTCAACGGCAAGACGTACCAGGGCCATCAAGGCGATACGCTCGCTTCCGCGCTGCTCGCGAACGGCGTGCATTTCGTCGCGCGCAGCTGGAAGTATCACCGGCCTCGCGGCATTGTGACGGCCGATGTGGCGGAACCGAACGCGGTCGTTCAGCTCGAGACCGGCGCTTATACCGTGCCCAATGCGCGCGCTACCGAGATCGAGTTGTATCAGGGGCTGGTAGCCACGAGCGTGAATGCCAAGCCGAGCATCGAGAATGACCGCATGGCGGTGAACCAGAAGATCGCGCGGTTTATTCCCGCGGGCTTCTACTACAAGACCTTCATGTGGCCGCGCAAGTTCTGGCCGAAATACGAAGAAGTGATCCGCGACGCAGCCGGTCTCGGCAAGGCGCCGGAACACGTGGACGCAGACCGCTACGACAAGTGCTTCGCGCATCGCGACGTGCTCGTGGTCGGCGCGGGCCCTTCGGGTCTGGCTGCCGCGCATGCGGCGGGTTTATCCGGTGCACGCGTGATTCTGGTCGATGACCAGCCGGAGCTCGGTGGTTCGTTGCTGTCTTATCGCACGGAAATCGATGGCGCACCGGGCTTGAAGTGGGCGCAAAAGATTGAAGCTGAACTGCGCAAGATGCCGGATGTGAAGATCCTGTGCCGCAGTACGGCGTTCGGCTATCAGGATCACAACCTGGTCACCATCACGCAGCGTTTGACCGAGCATTTGCCGGTATCGATGCGCAAAGGCACGCGCGAACTGCTGTGGAAAGTGCGTGCCAAGCGCGTCATTCTCGCCACGGGCGCGCAGGAACGGCCGATTGTGTTCGGCAACAACGATCTGCCGGGCGTGATGCTGGCATCCGCGGTGTCGTCCTACCTGCATCGCTTTGCTGTCTTGCCGGGACGTAATGCCGTGGTCTTCACGAACAACGACAGCGGTTACCAATGCGCGCTCGATCTGAAGGCGGCAGGTGCACAGGTGACGGTAGTGGACCCGCGTCTCGCCGACGACAAAGGAGCGTTGCAAGGTCAGGCGAAGCGCTATGGCGTGAAGGTCCTGAACGGCTCGGTGATTACCGTAGCGCACGGCAAGTTGCGCGTGGCGTCGGTTGAAGTCAGCGCCTATTCGAACGGTACGGTCGGCGTGAAGCAAGCGGACCTGTCTTGCGACCTGCTTGCGGTGTCCGGCGGCTGGAGCCCGATCCTGCATCTGTTCGCGCAGTCCGGCGGCAAGGCGCACTGGCATGACGAAAAACTCTGCTTCGTACCCGGCAAGGCGATGCAGGCCGAGAGCAGCGTAGGTGCATGCGCCGGCGAATTCACGCTTGCACGTGCGATCCGTTTTGCGGTCGATGCCGGCGTGGACGCAGCGCGTGCCGCTGGTTTGATCGTGGCGCGCCCGACATCCGTGCAAGTGGCCAAGGTCAGCGAGGCGCCGGTCATGCCGTTGTGGCTGGTCGGCGGCCGTGAGCTGGCAACACGGGGTCCTAAACAATTTATCGATTTCCAAAACGACGTATCGGCAGCCGATATCTTCCTCGCCGCGCGCGAAGGATTCGAGTCGGTCGAGCACGTGAAGCGTTACACCGCGATGGGCTTCGGCACGGATCAGGGCAAGCTTGGCAACATCAACGGCATGGCGATTCTTGCTCAGGCGCTGAACAAGACGATTCCCGAAACCGGCACCACGACCTTCCGTCCGAACTACACGCCGGTGACGTTCGGCACGTTTGCCGGCCGTGAGCTGGGCGAATTCCTCGATCCGGTCCGCAAGACCGCCGTGCATGAATGGCATGTGGAAAACGGCGCGGAGTTCGAGGACGTCGGCAACTGGAAGCGGCCCTGGTATTTCCCGAGAAATGGCGAGGACCTGCACGCGGCGGTTGCGCGCGAGTCGCTGGCGACGCGTACCAGCGTTGGCATTCTCGATGCATCGACGCTCGGCAAGATCGACATCCAGGGTCCCGATGCCGCGAAGCTGCTGAACTGGGTCTACACCAACCCGTGGAGCAAGCTGGAAGTGGGCAAGTGCCGCTATGGGCTGATGCTCGACGAAAACGGCATGATCTTCGACGACGGCGTGACCGTGCGCCTCGCCGACCAGCACTACATGATGACGACCACCACCGGCGGCGCGGCGCGCGTACTGACGTGGCTCGAGCGCTGGCTGCAAACCGAGTGGCCCGACATGCGGGTGCGCTTGGCATCGGTGACGGACCACTGGGCTACGTTCGCGGTTGTCGGCCCGAATAGCCGCAAGGTGTTGCAGAAGGTCTGCCGCGATATCGACTTCACCAATGCTGCGTTTCCGTTCATGAGCTATCGCGAAGGGACGGTGGCGGGTGCGGCGTCACGCGTGATGCGCATCAGCTTCTCCGGCGAACTTGCCTACGAAGTGAACGTGCCCGCGAACGTCGGGCGTGCCGTGTGGGAGGCGCTGATGGCCGCCGGCGCCGAGTTTGACATCACGCCGTACGGAACGGAAACCATGCACGTGCTGCGGGCGGAGAAGGGGTACATCATCGTCGGGCAGGATACCGACGGTTCGATGACGCCGTACGACGTCGGTATGGGCGGGCTGGTCGCGAAGTCGAAGGACTTCCTCGGCAAGCGGTCGCTGACGCGCTCGGATACGGCTAAGGCCGGACGCAAGCAGCTCGTCGGCCTGCTCGCCGAAGATGCGTCGTTCGTGATTCCCGAAGGCTCGCAGATCGTGCCGGGTCCGTTTACCGGCGACACCGCGCCGATGCTCGGCCACGTCACATCCAGCTATTTCAGCCCTATTTTAAAGCGCTCGATCGCGATGGCCGTCATCAAGGGCGGTCTCGACAAGATCGGTGAGTCGGTGATGATCCCACTCGCGGGCGGCAAGCAGATGCCGGCAAAAATCACCAGCTCGGTGTTCTACGACAGCGAAGGAGCACGTCAACATGTGGAATGAAAACAGAAGCAACCAGACGGTCGTGGATCGTGCAGTCGGGCAGGGCGTGTGGCAGGAATCGCCGCTGGTGGGGATGACCGGGCTGCTGAAAAAACATCAGGCGAGTGCATCGAAGGCGTTTCGTCTTGTCGAGCGGCCGTTCCTCGAACTGGTCAACCTGCGAGGCGATCTGCGCGACGCCGCGTTCGTTGCGGCGGTGGAAAGCGTGATTGGCTGCAAGCCTCCCGAGAAGCCCAATACAACGGCGACGGGCAACGGCTACGACCTGATGTGGCTCGGTCCCGACGAGTGGCTGGTGCGCTCGGCTGCCGCGCATTCCGCGACGCAACCCGCGCCGATGGAAGCCAGGTTGCGCGAGGCGTTCAAGGGTTTGTATGCAACCGCCGTCGATATCGGCAGCGGTTATACCGTGCTTGAAATCAGCGGTCTGCGCACGCGTGACGTCCTTGCGCGCGGTTGTCCGCTTGATCTGCATCAGAATTTGTTTGGCGTTGGCCAGTGCGCGCAGAGCCACTACTTCAAGGCCTCCGTGACGGTGCTGCCGACCGGTGACAACAGCTTCGACCTCGTGATCCGCCGCAGCTTCGCGGACTACTTCGTGAAGATGATGCTCGACGCGGCCGAGCCGCTGATGTCGTGAAACCGTACGAACCATTCGGAACATTAGGCCCGGGCGGGCGCGGCTGGCGCATTGTTATCGATGAGCTTGTGGTGCCAACGCGCATAGGCTTGCATGCCCGGGAGTATCTGGCGCCGCAGCCCGTCGCCATTGATGCGAGCCTGCATTACCGGGGCGTGCCGGCCGAGGAGAACGCGCACGAGCTGGTTGACTACGAGGCGTGGTGCGCGGCGGTGCAGGGCTATCTCGAGAGCAAGCCGCATACGCGCTTGCTCGAAACGCTGGCGGTGGAAATAGCGGCGCTGTCGTTCACGCAATGGCCCGCTCTCGATGCGCTGACGCTGCTGCTTTACAAGCCGAAGATTCGCGAAGGCACGCGGCGCGTGGGTGTTGAACTCGACTGGCATCGTGCGGATTTCGATGCCTGGCGAGCGTCCGCGGGTTTGCATGCGGCGCATAGGGCGCAACTGGCAGTCAAGCGCTGAATCCGCCATGACGTCGACGCGCGTTCAAACCGCCGGACTTTCGCATCGTGCGTGCGAGCAGCATGATCCTCATGCGGCGCTTGCTTTGCTCGATCGCAGCCTGGCGCTCGGGCACCGGCGGATTGCGTTGATCCGCTATCTGCATGCGCAGTATCTCGGCGCGCCGCTCGAGCCACGCCATCATGAGTATGTTCACAAGGTGGCGGAGCGCTTGAGCGCCGAGACCATCGCACGCATAGCGACCGCCGCGCGGGCGCGGTTCGAAGGCTGATTCAAGATGCGGTCCTGTGCCGGCCTGTTGCGCGGGATAAAAGCGGCACCAACGCGAGTGTCGTCAGTGCGTACGGTGAAAAGTTGCGGGAGCGGGGTGCAATAAATTAATAAGGCCCTGGTGGGCCTTTGCTGCCGGAGGAAGTACGCCGTGCCATTGAGTGATCGTATTGTCACTGCACGGCGGCTGTGTGCTGATCGGATGAGTCTTAAATGGGAAGGGCGCACTCTTAAACATTGCGGTGATGAAGTGCGAACAGGAAAGCCGGGCCTGTATTTATATAATTTGAATAGCCCTGATCCTAATAATTTCTGAAAACACGAATAACGATATAAATATCAGCGAACAGGCAATTAGGGAAACAAACGAAAAAAGGCATCGCGGCCGCTAAGCCGGGATGCCCCAGAATACGAATTGAATTGCAGCAAGCGCCGCGGCTCAGACCGTGGCGATCGCCTCCGCGTGACGCGCCTTCGCTCCATGCGCGACGAAATACGGCGTATCAACACGAGCCAGCGGCTCACGCCCCCGGATCTTGTCCGCGATCTTCTCGGCCAGCATGATGGTCGGCGCGTTGAGGTTGCCGGTCACAATCAGCGGCATGATCGACGCGTCCACCACACGCAGCGATTCGAGCCCGTGCACGCGGCCTTCGGTATCGACCACGGCCATGTCGTCGTAACCCATCTTGCACGAGCACGACGGATGGTAAGCGGTCTCCGCACGTTGCCGGACGAACGCATCGAGTTGATCGTCTGTGGTGAGGTCCGCGCCCGGATGCAGTTCGCGTCCGCGATATTTCTTGAGCGCAGGCTGGTGCATGATCTCGCGCGTAATGCGGATGGCATCGCGGAATTCGCGCCAGTCGAGCGGGTCCGACATGTAGTTGAACAGGATGCTCGGGTGCGCATTAGGATCGCGTGATTTCAGCTTGATACGCCCGCGGCTTGGCGACCGCATGGAACCCACGTGTGCCTGGAAGCCGTGCATCTTGATCGGGTTCGAGCCGTTGTAATTGATCGCGACGGGCAGGAAGTGGTATTGGATGTTGGGCCAGGGATCGTCGTCGCGCGTACGGATAAAACCGCCCGCCTCGAACTGGTTGCTCGCGCCAATGCCCGTGCCGTTCAACATCCATTCAAGCCCGATCTGCGGCTGGTTCCACCATTGGAGCGCAGGATAAAGCGACACGGGTTCAAGGCACTCGTATTGCATGTACATCTCCAGATGGTCCTGGAGATTCTCGCCCACGCCGGGCAGGTCGAGCACTAGAGGAACGTCGAGTTCGCGCAGCCATGTCGACCGGCCGACACCCGAGCGTTGCAGTAATTGCGGCGATGCAATCGCGCCGCTGCAAACGAGCACCTCGCGACGCACATGCGTGGTGACGCGTTGGCCACCGTGCAGATACGCCACGCCGATTGCTTTTTTCCCGGAGAACAAAACCCGGTCGGTGACGGCATGCGTAACGATTGTGAGATTCGGCCGGCCCTTCGCACGGTCGAGATATCCGCGTGCAGTGCTCGAGCGGCGGCCCTTCGGCGTGACAGTCCGGTCCATCGGGCCGAACCCTTCCTGGCTGTAGCCGTTGAGGTCGTCCGTACGTGGGTAGCCCGCCTGCACGCCTGCTTCGACCATCGCGGCAAACAAGGGGTTGTTGCCGGGCTTGGAGGTCGTCACGTGCACCGGGCCGTCACCGCCGTGGTATGGATTCGGTCCGGCATCGCGGGTTTCCGCTTTGCGAAAATACGGCAGGCAATCGGAATAGGTCCAGTCTTCAAGGCCTTTACGTTCTGCCCAGCCGTCGTAGTCGAGCGCGTTGCCGCGGATATAGCACATGCCGTTGATCAGCGACGACCCGCCCAGTCCCTTGCCGCGTCCGCATTCCATACGCCGATTATTCATGTACGGCTCGGGATCGGTTTCATAAGCCCAGTTGTAGCGCCTTCCCTGCAGCGGAAACGCCAGCGCGGCGGGCATCTGGGTGCGGAAGTCGAAGCGGTAGTCCGGACCGCCAGCTTCCAGCAGCAGCACGGTCACGTCGGGATCTTCGGTGAGGCGAGAGGCGAGCACGTTGCCCGCCGAACCCGCGCCCACGACGATGTAGTCGAACTCGTTCGCGCTCATCGCATCGCTCCTTAGAATACGGGTTGGTAGGGGCCCAACTCGACCTGCACGGATTTGATACTTGTGTAGTGCTCAAGCGTGGTGATGCCGTTTTCGCGGCCGACTCCCGACTGCTTGTATCCACCCACGGGCATTTCAGCGGGCGATTCACCCCACGTATTGATCCAGCAGATGCCGGCTTGCAGTGCATGAATGACGCGATGCGCACGGGACAGATTCTCCGTGACCACGCCCGCGGCGAGGCCGAATTCGGTGGCGTTCGCACGCTCGATCACTTCGGTTTCCTCATCAAAGACCAGGATGCTCATGACGGGGCCGAAAATCTCTTCGCACACAATGCGCATGTCGTCGCGGCAATCGGTGAAGATGGTTGGCTCGACGTACTGCCCTTGAGCGAACCCGTCATGCACGATCCGTGATCCACCCGCGATCAACCGTGCCCCCTCTTGCTTGCCGCTTTCGATAAAGCCCAGGACCTTATGCAGTTGCGCCGCGCTGACGAGCGGACCGAAGTTGGTGTTTACGTCCGCTGGCGAACCCACGCGGATGCGCTTCACACGCTCCAGTATGAGTTTTTCGAAGCGCTCATACACCGTTCGCTGGACAAACACGCGCGTACCGTTCGTGCAGACCTGGCCGGAGCTGAAGAAGTTGGCGCTCATCGCAATGTCGGCGGCGCGTTCGAGATTGGCGTCGTCGAAAATGACGAGCGGTGATTTGCCGCCTAGTTCCATCGTGACTTCTTTCAGCGACGAACCACCGGCCATCGACATCACTTTCTTGCCTGTCTCCACACCGCCCGTGAACGATACCTTCGCGATGTCCGGATGCGCGGCAAGCAACGCGCCCACGCGGCCATCGCCCTGCACGACGTTGAACACGCCGGCGGGGACTCCCGCTTCGGAATAGATTTCAGCGAGCTTCAACGTGCTTAGCGGCGTGATTTCGCTGGGCTTGAAGATCATCGCGTTGCCGGCGGCGAGCGCGGGCGCCGACTTCCAGCACGCAATCTGGATCGGATAGTTCCACGCGCCAATGCCCGCGCACACGCCAAGCGGTTCGCGCCGCGTGTAGACGAACGAGCTGGGCCGCAACGGGATCTGCTGGCCCTCGATGGCCGTTGCAAGTCCTGCGTAGTACTCGATCACATCGGCACCGGTGACAATGTCCACGGCGCGCGTCTCGGCGATCGGCTTGCCGGTATCGCGGGTTTCGAGCGCGGCGAGTTCGTCGTTGCGCTCGCGCAGGATATCCACCGCGCGGCGCAGGATGCGCGAGCGTTGCATCGCGGTCATGGCGGCCCATTCACGCTGGCCTTCGTGCGCCGAGCGCACGGCGCGATCGATATCCGCGGCGCTTGCCTGTTGAACACTGGCGAGCGTTTCGCCCGTGGCGGGATCGAGTGTGTCGAAAGTTTCGCCACTTGTGGCGTCGACGTAAGCGCCGCCAATGTACAAGCGCTGCAATTCGAATACGGGCATTTGCTTGAGTCCTTTAGGTGAGGGTCCGGCCGCGTGTGTCGAGCACGAGGTCGATGTAGTCGTTGGCAAGGCGCATGGCCGCCTTGGTGTCGAACGGCTCGCCGGAGAGCGCGCCGCGCAGCCACAAGCCGTCGATCAATGCGGCCAGTCCGCTTGCCGCGCGCCGGGCGGCGGCACGAGGCAGGATCTTGGAGAAATCGGCGCACAGGTTGGAATACAGGCGGCGCGTGTTGACGTTCTGTAGCCGCCGCAGTTGCGGTTTATGCATGCTCTCCGACCAGAACGCGAGCCAGGTCTTCATGACCGGATTGCTGACCTGCGCGACATCGAAGTTCGCGGCCACCACGGCACGCAAACGCGCGCGGGGCTCGTCCTTTGCGACCCGGCGCCTGCGCGATGTCGCGTTCCACAGGTCTCGAAGCACATGGCGCATGGTGGCTTCGAGCAGGCTGTCTTTGTCGCCGAAATAATGACTGACGATACCCGTGGAAATGCTCGCTCGCTGCGCAACCGACGCCAGCGTGGTGCCGGCAAGACCGGCATGGTCGATGGTAAGCAGCGTGGCGTCGATCAACTGCGCACGGCGGATTTCGCGCATTCCAAGCTTCGGCATGGGTCCAGTCCAGATAGCTTCAAGAAAACCAGGATTGAATCCTAGGTATTTTATATTGATTGGTCAATCAATATAAAACCGCCATGTCGGTTTCTGCCAAACCCATGTCGCGTTCAATGCACGTCAGCGGTGCGGCACAGGACTACGCTCGTTAGGCGGTGCATGGCTGTGTTTTGCCATGCGGATCGTCCACGAGACAAGGAGACAGGCAATGAGCAGTAATCGCGGCGTCGTGTATCTGGGGCAGGGCAAGGTTGAAGTGCAATCCATCGACTATCCGAAGATGGTCGATCCGAGCGGCCGGCAGATCGGCCATGGCGTGATTCTCAAGGTGGTCACCACGAATATTTGCGGGTCGGATCAGCATATGGTGCGTGGCCGCACGACCGCCCAGGTCGGCCTCGTGCTCGGGCACGAGATTACCGGCGAGGTGATCGAGATTGGGCGCGACGTGGAGACACTCAGGATTGGCGATCTGGTTTCCGTGCCGTTCAACGTGGCCTGCGGCCGCTGCCCGACCTGCAAGGCGCAGAACACCGGTGTGTGCCTGAACGTCAATCCGTCGCGTGCGGGCGGCGCCTACGGTTATGTGGACATGGGTGGCTGGATCGGCGGTCAGGCCGAATACGTGCTGGTCCCGTATGCCGACTTCAATCTCCTGAAGTTTCCCGACCGTGATCAGGCGATGTCGAAGATCCGCGATCTCACCTGCCTGTCCGACATCCTGCCGACCGGCTATCACGGCGCCGTGATGGCGGGCGTGAAGCCGGGCGCGACGGTGTATATCGCAGGTGCGGGGCCGGTCGGCATGGCCGCGGCGGCGTCGGCACGTTTGCTGGGCGCGGCTTGCACGATCGTCGGCGACATGAACGAAGAGCGCCTCGCGCACGCGCGCAAGGTGGGCTTCGAGACGGTGGACCTATCGAAGGACGCAACGCTCGCGGATCAAATCGCGGCCATTCTGGGCACGCCGGAAGTGGATTGCGCGGTCGATTGCGTCGGCTTCGAAGCGCATGGCCACGGCAGTAGCGGAAGCCATCAGGAAGCGCCTGCCACGGTGCTGAATTCGCTGATGGAAATCACGCGGGTAGCGGGCGCGATCGGAATTCCAGGGCTGTATGTCACGGACGATCCAGGCGCGGCCGACGCAGCCGCGAAGAAGGGTGCGCTGAGCATTCGCTTCGGCCTGGGCTGGGCGAAGTCGCACTCGTTCTTCACCGGGCAGACGCCGGTCATGAAGTACAACCAGAACCTGATGCAGGCAATCTTGTGGGATCGTTTGCCGATTGCGGATATCGTCAACGTCTCGGTGGTGACGCTCGATCAGGCGCCGGACGGATACCGGCAATTCGACGGCGGTGCGCCGCGCAAGTTCGTGATCGACCCGCACGGGATGTTGAAGGCAGCTTAAGGGGCTAACGCTCAGCGCGCCGCTTTCAGCTTGAGTTAAAGCTCAAGCGGCGTTTTGAGCAATTGCCATAGAAGGAGCCGCGACAACGGCAAGCGGCGGCAACTGGCGCCGGCGTTCCCGCGTGGGCGCGGTGCCGAATGCATCGCGGTAGCTCTTGCTGAAATGGCAAGCCGACTGAAAGCCGCAGGCCATGGTGATATGCATGATCGACATATCGGTTTGCAGCAGCAATTCACGCGCGCGGCGCAGCCGCAGCGTCAGGTAGTAATGCGTAGGCGTCATGCCGAGATGTTCGCGGAACAGCCGCTGCAATTGCCGCTGCGACATCCCCGCCAGCCGCGCGAGTTCTTCGCGCGACAACGGCTCTTCTATGTTGTTCTCCATCAGCGAAATCACTTCGAACAGCGACTTGTTCGCCGAGCCCAACCGGGCGACCAGCGGCATGCGTTGCTGCGCGCTGGTATCGCGAACGTGCTCCACGATGAACTGTTCCGCAATTTGCGTGACCTTCGCCGACCCCACGCGCGTAGCGATGAGGTTCAGCATCATGTCGAGCGGCGCGACGCCGCCCGTGCACGTCACGCGGTCCCGGTCGATCACGAACAGCTCTTTGAGAAAGCGTGTTTCCGGGAATTCCTCTTTCAGCGCCGACATGTTTTCCCAATGGATCGCGCATGCGTATCCGGCGAGCAAACCGGCGCGGGCGAGGGCATAGGTACCGGTGCAGAGGCTGCCGAGCACGCTGCCGAGCCGGGCAAAACGGCGCAGCGCGGACAGATGCGCGGGCGTGGTTTCGCGCTGGACGTCAATGCCGCCGACCACGAACACAATGTCCGGTTGCCCGACGCACTCTACCGGCCCGGTATCCACGGACAGGCCATTGCTTGCCGCCACGGGACCGCCTTCCGGGCTTACGATCGACCACGTGTACAGCTTTTGCCCGGTCAGGTAATTCGCCATGCGCAGCACTTCGATAGCGTTGGTGAACGCGATCATCGTGAAGTTAGGCAGCGGCATGAACGCGAAATGCGCGAGCGACGCGGTTCGGTCGGGGGACATTGAGGAATGATTCCTTCGAATCTAGGGTGTGGCTGTGTCG
>Ga0073928_10003088_pt1 | contig 26916 bp, 26 predicted proteins | sample PaiPotPPA55metaG_FD_76969 | JGI IMG/M metagenome (GOLD analysis project Ga0073928, IMG submission 76969) | Iron sulfur acid spring bacterial and archeal communities from Banff, Canada, to study Microbial Dark Matter (Phase II) - Paint Pots PPA... ...
CCAAGGAGTCCAAGGAGTCCAGGGAGTCCAGGGAGTTCAGGAGTTGCAGGAGTGCAGGAGTTCCAGAAGTGCCGACGCCATATCGGGGGTGGCGGTTCTAGTCGCGCATTCTCCGGGCGGCGGTGTTGCGTAGAACCCTTTCCTCGGAAGGAATTCAAGGTCCGTAGGTCGCTCCATTAGGGCTCCTGAACTCCTGCAACTGCTCGAACTCCTTGGACTCCTCCCTTTTGACATCTGATGCGTTTAAGATGAGGACAACACTTGACTTGGACGACGACATTCTGGCTGCCGCGCGGACGATTGCCGCTGCCCGAAAACAGACCATGGGAAAGGTGGTGTCGGATCTGGTGCGACAAAGTCTCGCTACGAAAGCTAAGCGAGGACCAACGGGCATACCTTTGCTTCCCCGTCGGCCCGGCGTGATCGTGACGAACGAACTTATCGACAAGCTGCGCGAGCACGAAGGAATTTAGTACGCTACGTGCAACATCTCCTTGATAGCAACGTATTGATCGCCCTTTGCGATCCGAATCACATCTACCATCAGCGCGTCTCAACCTGGTTCGAAAAAACGGGCGCAAAAGCTTGGGTGTCCTGTCCGATTACGGAGAACGGTTTTGTTCGAATCTTATCCAATCCCAATTATCCGGGCTTATCGGGAAGCGTAACGGCCGCGGCACAGCTCTTGCAAACCCTGCGAAAGCACAAGGGACATGCCTTCTGGTCGGATGATTACAGTATCGTCGAAGAAAGCATCGATCTTAACCGGGCAACAGGAAATCGACAGCTGACCGATCTCTATTTACTGGGTCTGGCCGCAAAGCGAAAAGGCAAATTCAGTTCACTCGACACTCGTATCCCCGCCCACTTGGTTCGAGACGGGACCGATGCATACGAGATCATCTAAGACGCGAAGAGCGTGCGGAACGAAAAGCGGATGAGCGGGAGCTCATCCCTCCCGGGTTCCCTCGACACTTCTCGGTAACAGATTATGTTCCTCGACCGAAGCTAGAAAAATGCCTGCAGATGTCTTTATCAGCCATTCAAACACGGACAAGAACATCGCCGAGGCGATTTGCCATCAGTTAGAGACCGCGGGTATCCGGTGCTGGATCGCGCCCCGAGATATCGAATTTGGGGCGGATTGGACCGCGGGAATCACTCAAGGAATCGCGTCTTGCAAGGTATTCGTCCTAGTGTTCTCGGATTCGGCAAATACCTCGGATCATGTCCGTAGAGAAGTCGCCAAGGCGTTTTCGCTCGGTCTGGCGGTAATTCCATTTCGAACCGAAGAGGTGGTACCGAATCGGAGTCTAAGCTATTTCCTGGAAACAGTTCACTGGCTCGATGCATTCCCCTCCCCTGAGAATTATTTCGGCGCGTTAGCGGACCAAATAAAACGTTTGTTGACCCAAGCAAGCGGCGCGGAGTCCGGCACACAGCCAGCTCAGTCGGAGATGGTCGCAGCCAAAGCGCCTCCGGTGCCACTTCTGACACCTATCACCCCAATACCCGCGAAGCCGGCGGCGACTGGTCATCAGAAAAAAATGGCCGATCCGAAACGTGCCTTTGTCCGGTTTAACCTGATCTTCTTGCCCATCTTGATTGCGGCGGTTGGCGGGGTTGCGACGGTGATTCATGGCCAACTGACTCAGATCGCTCAAGAGCAAATTGTGGCCATGGCGCAGGTCATGTTGGAGACAGCGCGCGCGTCCCGGAAATACACAACGGAGCAGGTAGCGCCTTTACTAGAACGTCTACAAACCTCGGGTGAACAATTTCATCCTCAGTCGATTCCGTTCTACGCAGCTACTGAAGCCTTTAATTATTTCCGGCAAGCTCACCCTGATTTCGCTTACAAAGAGGCCGCCCTTAATCCCACTAATCCTCGAGATAGGACAGTCGATTGGGAAGCAGACATCGTGAATGAGTTTCGGAGAGATGCATCTAAAACCGAACTAATAGGGCGTCGCGAGACGCCGCTTGGCGCTTCGCTATTCATCAGTACGCCGATCAAAGTCGATGACGCCAGTTGTCTTCAATGTCACAGCACCCCCGACAAAGCCCCAGCCGAAATGGTGAAGCTCTACGGGAGCGCCAACGGTTTTGACTGGAAATTCGGCGATATTGTTGGCGCTCAGTTCGTCAGCGTACCCGCGGCTGTGACCGAGAAAATCGCCAGCAACGCCTATCAATCCATTTTGTGGTGGCTAATCGGAATCGCGGCTGCCGTGTTCGCGGTAGCCAACGGCATGCTCTTTTGGACACAGCGCTCCGCGAATGATCGATAGCGATAGCCGATCGGTTTCCGCCCGAAGGGGCAATAGGACTCAGCCTGGGGTTTCAACCCCAGGAACAAGTCCAAACGACGACCCGCCCTGCCTGTCCGCCGTAGTTAAGGGATGAGGGACGAAGGAGGAAAGGGCGGAAAATGTTTGGGGCGGGTGTTTCGTTCTTCATCTCCGTTCACCTTCGTAACTCCGATCTACCGCCCCTTCAGCATCTCCAACCCCGCGGACGCGGGGTGCAATTCGGGCTTGGCGCTTCTAATTGGGTTGACACGCCTTTTTTGCAAGCAACAACGCACGAGCACGAACGCCGAACGCCAAGCGCCTTGTGAGGGCGGTCGCGTTTCAAACCGATACCCAGGGTTAAAACCCTGGGCTGAGTCCTATTGCCCCTTCGGGGCAGAAACCCATGCTCCAGGGAGCCTCTCTAAGTTAGCACTTGTGGGCTTCGTAGAAGCCCTGGGCTGTTCTGTTGGACTATTTCATGGTCAAGAACCGGCATCAGCCCTATAAATTTTGCTTTAGGACATGACTCTCTTGTGAAGTCACGCAAAACCCAGAAGAACCCTTACTGATTACTTTTTACTTTGTTTGACTGCGCTAACGGCGGCAATCGCATCGATTAGCCCAAAGCCGTCGCCTGGCCTGTAGGCATGCATAGCGCCGCCCTTGCCGAAGTGGCCGGTGATCGTCTCCTGGAAATGTCCGCTTAACTCGGCATTAAAGGTCGCTCCATCCGCGAGATCCAAGGCATCGGATCCGACTCCGTATTGGCTTTGGGTAATACCGCTAAATTGTCCGGCTTCATCCTGGCCGACAGTGAAGCTGATCGAAGCCCCGTTTCTAAATACTCCCTCTTTAAAGCGCAGGGTAAACTTCGGTGTCGCCTTCGCCGGCGATTCCATGGTGACGTCCGAAGAACTGAGTCCGTTAGTGGCGCCAATAATAAACTGGTCGGGTCGGGTACCAAAAACCAGCCCAGCGGTTGAACCATCAATAGTGACGTTTTCAAGGTATTCATCGGCCGGTCCGAAATAATTGATCGTCAGATAGTTCGCTCCGAAGTAGAACGAGCCCAGGGCCGTGACCAGTATATGGCTTTGGTCATTAACGCCCCGGGCATGCGCCATCTCCTGAACACCGCGTCTCGGCGGCGCCGTGCTTTCCAGAACCGATCTAACTTGCTGACTATCCAATGAACCGGGGCCGCCGGCAGCTTGTAACATTAGCGCCACAACTCCGGCTACTGTTGGGCCCGACGCACTGGTCCCAAAAAAGGCGAAAGGATAGTTATAGTAACCTGGTTTATAAAAGAACGTGGTGACAACCCCGTCGACCCCGGCTACCTCAGGCTTTAGTCGCACTTCCGGTGTCCCCAGGCGCCGACCGCTTTGGTCGAAATAGAGATAGGCTGGTCCCGGTGTGGTATAGTTTTCGATCTCAGGCTGATACGGCGGGGTTGGCTTCCAGTTAAAGACATAAGCGGCCACGGCGATGGCGGACGCCGCCGCGGGGTGCCCGTATATTATGGGAACCGTCAGCGGAGCAGGTTGAAAATAAGTTCCGGTCAGGACACCGGCGCCGTCCAGACTGGTATACAGAGCCAATTGGTGAGTAGCAGGCCCGGCTCCGGCTTTCGGATCGGTGTCGGTCGTCTTAGTGAAGGCAATTTGATAACCAACGCCTAAGCGCAAATTCCCGGTGTATTGCCAGGGTTGCTGGGTTCTAAACGCATCGCTAGTGCCACTAACAGCGCTTAGAAAATTGCCGGCCGCATCGAAAATAAGAATGTTATAGTTAGTCGTGATACCATGATCCTCATCAAAGGGATCATCCCATTGTAGAAAGAGATTATAGGCGAAACCGGCAGAGCCTGGTACGGTCACAGCCGTTACCGGTTCGAAGCCGCCATTTGGATTCCAGTTGTGCCAGCCGCCAGCAGTCAAAGCCGGATTAAGATAGTGAGGCGAACGGGGATCGCTAACATCCAAGTCCAGATTGCCGTGATTGCCCGGGGCGCGCACGTCGGCGTCACTTAAGTTTCGGTAAGCGCTCCGGTAACCATTGTTCCCATCGTTGCCCGCTGACGACGTATAGATAACCGGCTTGCCCGCCAGAGATTTGCTGGTGACCACCGCATCGACGGCTTCGGAAACGATCCCGTCGGAGAAGACCGGTTCATCGTAGTAACCGAGATCGTCATCAATAACGTCGCATTTCGCCTGGGTCCTCAGCAGAACGATATTGTTGGCAAAGCCGACTTCATTGAAGTTGCCGGTAGCAAACGCTTCTTGGCAGTGGGGCGCTTCGGCGTAAGCGATTTGGCAGATAGCCCGGCCCTCATCGGAACCCGGATTACCGGGGCCGCCATAGTCCTGAAGAACATTGACCACCGGTAGGTAGCCATCCTTAACATCCATTTCAGCGGTAGTTCTGGGCGGATGTTTCCGGGCGTACTGAGCAGTATTGAAGCTGTCAGATAGTACACCGATCGTAATGCCATCGCCCTTGAGTCCCTGCCGGTTCAGCACACCGGTTTGCAGAACTTCTCGGCTCTGCGATGAAAATTTCCCTGCCCGTTTGACCGGTTTGTGTTCCATGACTAAAGCGCGAACTCCAGCAACATCGGCGACATTTTCAAGTTGGTCAGTGGGAACGTAGGCGGCCAGAATTCCGTGACGATAGGTCGGACTTCGGTCAAGCACGGCTCCTTTTAACGAATCGATTTGCCGCTCCACCTCCTCTATTGAGCTTTGTCCGTCGAGCAAAACATGGACGAGCACGCGGTCCTGTTCATCGAATCTACCGGGGATCAGCTCTTTATCCGAATCACTGACCTTGGCTATTTGAGAATGCATCCCGGGGGCGGTCGGTTCGGGCATCAACGACTTAGCGTGCTCGGACAAGGCTGAGAGTCCGACATCAAGATTCTGAGCTCTGGCAGCGCTAAAACTGGTACTCACTGCTGCGAGTAATAAGACGGTGGCGATTGAGCAACGGTTAAACATGCAATTCCTTTGAGATCACCTGCGGGAAGGCTAACAGAAACGGAACCAAATTTGTTCAACCAGAACGAACGGTACTGTGTCAAAGCTTTTCGTGAAGCGCTCCCTGCGCATACACGTCAACATAAGGGATCGCAAAAAGCCGATACGAGAGAAAAGGCTTAACCGCACATGAACGGAGATCTACGTTGGTCTCCGCCAGAATCATCTGCGTTAATCTGTGTTCATCTGCTGTTGAAGGTTTTCCTTCGTGTCGAAGCGCAGTTATCCGGGCAGCCGAAACTCGGCGACCACGGGAAGATGATCGGACAGCTCTAACATCCCGTTTTGGCGTACTCCGTATTTTTCCACTGAAACGGAAGGAGCCGTGAAAAGATAGTCCAATGTTCGCGCCGGAACGCGTTTGGAATCCGAGCGGGTGGTGTAGGTAAAGAACTGAGCCATCGCTGTAGCCGTCGCGTCGTGAACGGTCGGCACTCCTTGATAACTGCGATAGATTTGCGTGATGGCTGAGGGTTCGGAATATCTGGCTCGCGTGCCGACCGGTAACCGTGCCCGTTGGCCTGGCGGCAACAGATTAAAATCGCCACCAATGATCCATGGCCGATTTTGTTGATCCAAGTGGGCGAGGAATCGATGAAGCTTGCTCACTTGGCGCTCCATGATGTCGGTACCTTTAGGGAAAGCATCGAGATGGGTATTCAGCATCGTGAGGACGCTGCCGTCGCGGCTCGGTACGTCCACTTCGAGAATGGCTCGCTTTAGGTTGAAGTCGTTTTCGATCGGATTACCGGGGCGCAGCGGCAGCCGATATCTACGAGCGGAGCCAAGCCGGTATTTTGAGAAGATCACCAGCTTAGTGCCGGCTGCTCCCCAAATTTTTGGGTGAGGCACGAATCTCGAACGCCAATAATCAGTTGCCACAAAATTGCGCAAGTCGAGAGGGAGGGCCTCTCGGACCAAGCTCACTTGATCCAGGTAAGCGGTTCTGCGCGCACCGGAATCAACCTCTTGCAATAAAACGAAGTCCGGCTGCTCGTCGGCAACGAATTTAGCGAACTGGCTGATAGTGGCAAGCACATCGTCAGGATCCACTAGCATGTGCGGACCACCGTCATAATAGAAATCGTACCCGGCGCCCGCAAAGAACTGGGTGTTGTAAGTGATTACCTTAATGGTTTGACCCGGGGAAAGGACCGGAGCGCCGCCACAATTGTGAACCGGCATCGTTTCAACCGGCCGAGGATGATAATTCAGATATCGGGACAGCAGGAATCCCCCTGCGACCAGTGCACCGAGTGCAATCAAAGTCTTATCCAGCTTATCCTCTGCGTGATAATCGGGTAGCGGCTTCATGACTCGGACAAGTTAACGCACAGGTCGGGACGGGCGCAAAGGGGGAGTCGGCGTGTCGGCGTGTCGGCGTGTCGGCGTGTCGGCGTGTCGGCGTGTCGGCGTGTCGGCGCTCTCGGCGTTCTCGGCGTATCGGCCTTGCAAAGGGGAAACCTTCGGAGTGCGAATTTCCTTTGTGCAGCTGTTAGGGTCTTTCGGGAGCCTGGCCCTAGCTCTTCAGGACGAGAGCGAGAACGAAGCGCTTAATGGCGGATGACGACGTATTCGTAGCGAGAGAGATGATAGGGACCAACATCCCGGTAGCTATGAAGACGGAAACCGAATCGTTCGTAGATGGCGCGCAGAGGTTGGCGATCGGCTTCACAGTCCAAACGTAAATACGAGCGGCCTAAAGCTGCCGCGTGATCGACGGCCCACTGGAGCATGGCTGTCGAAACACCGCGGCTGGCGAACTCTCGTTTCACTGCGACCCGATGAATGTAGGCGGCCTCGGGCGCGGGGTAATCGGGCCAGAATCGAGCGTCTTCGAGCTGGAACTTAATGGTACCGGCTGGTTCACCATCTGAATAGGCCAGATGGAATAAGCTCGCTTTGACGTCTTCGTTAATTCGGACTGGATCCAGCTCGTCATCTCGCCACATCGGCCGACCCGTGTCCCGTAACCAACCCGCGGCTGCCTTTAAAATGCCCGATACGATAACAAGATCTGCCAGAGTGGCTGGTTTCACTTCGATCATAGGGGAGTAACCAACATGGTCCACTTTCAGAACCATCGGTACTAAAGCAGATGGGACCAATGTGACCCACGGGACTTAGGTTCGGGTAGCGTCGGACTCATAGGTCCCATAAGTCCCATTCGTGGTCGAACCCAGCGCAACGCCTTCGATGACCTGTCAGCCCGATTGAAACGATTTCACCGTTGCAGAAAACCGTACCTCGTGGGAAGTAAAATGCGGGAACATGGAAGCAAAACAAATAAACACAATTCAATCACCGGCTATCGGCACAGGACGTCGCAGGAGAAAAGATCCAGCAGAAAATCTGTTGGCCTATCTGACCCACGATACCGGAGGGGCGCTCAAACTCTTAGGGTTCGCGGTCGGGTCGTTTCTGTCGTTCTTCGGAGCGATGATGACGACCTTTGTATCGAGTCAACCCGAGGCGCGCTACCTCTGGCTGGGTTTCTGCCTGGTGACAGCCGCAATCTCGCTGATTCTGATGATCAGCGCGCTGTCGAAGCCGGCGGTGGAAGAATAAAACCATGCTTCTCCCCAGAACTCTTTCCCATAATCGTCCTCGTACTCGTCGTCGTCCTCGTACTCGAAAATCGCTTCACCCTGCGCGTTTGAATATTGGTTTGGGACGCGGGCGATAGAACTGCGGAGCGCCGGGCCATTCTCGGGAGCCGCTTGCTGCCAACTTACAGAACTGCCACGTTGCAAAGCGGCTCCCCTCCAGGCCGATGGACAAGCGATGCCGCTGGGCCAACACAAAGAAAACACCCGATGACGAACCCGACAATGACTCGAATCCGTGAAGCCGAAAACGGAGACATTCCGGCCGTACTCGAGTTGTATCGACAATTGGTTCAGCCAGTTGCCCCGGATGTTGAGGTTGATGTACGCGAAGAACGCATCGAAGAAATCCGGGCTGATCCGCACAATTTTCTTTGGGTATTGGAGGCTAAGGACGGCGTTATTGGCACCGCGTTTCTCACGCTCTGTCTCGATCCGATGCATGGCCGGCAGCCTTATGCCGTTCTAGAGAATTTTATTATCGATGAAAACCATCGCGGTAATGGGTATGGAGCCGAGTTGATGCGTTACACGGTCGATTTCTGCTATCGGGCGGATTACTCAAAGATCATGCTGCAAAGCCACGGCAAGCGTGTAGAAGCACACGCATTTTTTGAAGCGCAAGGGTTCTCCGCAAGCAACAAAAGAGGATTCGTAAAATATCGGAGTCAGATGGGGGCGTGATGAGAGGTGATTGGTGGCGAAAAGTCGACTCGCTGACCAGGCTCGCTCCATGTTTCCGTTAACCGCGCTACCGGCGACATGGCTCCGGCAGCCGCGGAGCGTTTCTCGTTTTGTGCTATTGTTTGCAGCGTGTTGCAGAACGAGGCCGAATATCTTGAACGGATCGAACAAGTCTTTGCGGCTCTTGAGATTCCGTCGGATTACAGTTGGCAGCGCGGCCTGAAGCCTTACCCGGAAGCGACCGACCTCGTGGTTGTCGACGAAAGTGATCCACCGAAACGCTTGGCTGCGGAAGCCGCGCACCGCTGGAATCAGCTGAAGCGGGCGGCTGCTCGCGATGGGGTCGGCCTTATCCTGGTTTCGGGTTTCCGGAGTGTAGATCGGCAACGAGAGCTCATCGAAGCCAAACTGAAAAAAGGCAACGAACTAAAGAAGATTCTGCAGGTCCTGGCCGCACCGGGCTACAGCCAGCACCACACCGGTTTAGCGCTCGATATCGGGACGGGAACGAGCATCGATGTGACCGAAGCGTTCGCACACACGGACGCGTTCGCGTGGTTGTCCTCACATGCCGGAGAATACGGTTTCATGATGCCTTACCCGCGCGGCAATCAATACGGGTTTGTGTATGAGCCATGGCATTGGGCACTTGAAACCCTGACGACGCCGGGAACGCCGGGAACGCCGAGAACGCCGGGATCGCCGGGAACGGGCTTTCGTTCTCGGCGCTGACGGCGTTGACGGCGTTTCCTCCTTGTGCCAGTCTCTGCACTTACTTCCCTAAAGAATACCGAATGCGTCGCTGCATCCCTTTCCTCCTCGCTATCCTCCTTCTGGCAGGTTGCCATCATCGTCGTCGCGAACAACCGCAGGCGCACGCGCCTGCCGGACCACGACAGGTCACGATCCAATATTTGGGGCATACTTGCTTTCTTATTAGCTCCTCTCTCGGGCTCAATATCTTAGCGGACCCATTCAATCCCTCGGTTTTGAGCTATCCGGTGAAGCCGGGAGCGGTGCCTGCGGATATTATCCTGGTGACGCATGAGGATGAGACAGCCAATTTCACCGACTTGGCTTCAGGGTCACCGGTGATCCTGAGAAGCTCCATGGCAAGCGGCGTGAACCGCGCTAACGGCGTTTTGCTTCGAGGAGTGCGTACCAGTTCTGAAAATTTCGCGACCTCGACTAAGCTGAATGTTGCCTATGTTTGGGCTATGGACGGAATTCGATTCTGCGACCTGGGAGCAATCGAAGACGCCATTACGCCAACGGAAGCCCTCAATATCGGACATGTTGATGTATTATTCTTGCCGGTAGGCGGACCACAGGATTTTACGGACGAAAAACGCAAAATCACCGTAGATCGTTTGCAACCGAGAGTGATCATACCGATGATGTACTCGACGGCCTATTCCTCAAAAGTACCACTGCGCGGTTTGGGCGAATGGCTGTCACGACAATCTCACGTGGAACGCTTCCCGAACAGTTTCACGCTGATGCACAGCCAGCTGCCGGATGTGACTACGGTTTATGTACCTGCCGTTCGTTAGATAATGAAAGTTTTAGTTGTTGGCGGCGGTGGCCGTGAACATGCTCTCGCGTGGAAGCTCCACCAGTCCGAAAGCGTCACCAGCGTCTTGGTTGCGCCTGGTAACGCCGGCATCAGAGAATTCGCCACTGCGGTCCCGATCCCGGTGGATAATATCGCGCAACTGAAACAATTCGCGGTCGATAAAGCCATCGACCTAACGGTGGTCGGCCCCGACAACGCACTGGCGAATGGGATCGTGGACGAGTTCCAGCAGGCCGGCCTGAAGATATTTGGACCAACCAAAGCCGGGGCTCACCTCGAGTCGTCGAAGAGCTACGCTAAAGAATTCATGGCGCGATACGGGATCGCCAGTCCTGGTTTTGCGGTTTGCGACTCTGCTAACCAAGCTCTTCGCGCAGTGCAACGTTTCGGCTTTCCGGCGGTGATCAAAGCGGACGGGCTCGCACTAGGAAAAGGGGTCGTTATCGCCCATGACCTCCGCCAAGCCGAAGAGGCTATCCATCGGATTATGGAAGAGCGTCTGTTTGGTGACGCCGGCAACCGCGTGGTGATCGAGGAGTATATTACCGGGACAGAGTGCTCGGTACACGCACTGATCGATGGCGAAAATTATTGTTTGTTCCCGACGGCACAGGACCACAAGGCGTTGTACGATGGCAATCATGGGCCCAACACCGGCGGGATGGGCGCATTCAGTCCCTCCCAAATCCTGTCTGCCGATGATCTTCAATCGATCGAAAGGGAAGTACTCCAACCGTTTTTACGGGGTATCCAGGCCGAAGGAATCAAATACCAGGGCTTGCTGTTTCCGGGGTTAATGCTGACAAAACGCGGCCTAGCCGTACTCGAATTTAACGCCCGGTTTGGCGATCCGGAAACTCAGGCGCTGCTGCCACGGCTTTCCAGCGATCTGGTGGAGCTCCTGGAAGCAACCCTGAACGGCCGGTTGCGCGAGGTCACACCGCGTTGGAGCTCGGCAGCTTCTGTTTGTGTCGTGCTAGCGTCAAAGGGTTACCCAGAGCGAGCCGACATCGGCAAACCAATCGTTGGTTTAACGGAAGCCGCCGCGCTCAAAGATGTCCTCGTTTTCCATGCGGGCACTCGGGAGCAAGAAGATCGCATTGTTACGGCGGGTGGGCGCGTTCTGGGAATAACCGCACTAGGAGACTCAATTCGCAGCGCCCGGCGAAAAGCCTATGACGCCGTTGGCATGATCGAATTCGACGGTTGCTATTTTCGACGAGATATCGGCGAGAGCTGACGGTAGGGAAAAGCTGCGACTATTGGTTTAGTCTTAAAAATCCTCGCGAAACCGGGCGAAGTGCCTTTATTCACGCTGGTACACTGGACTAATCGATAAACGTTGCCGCCTCGCCGAATCCAAAGATGAAGTACCCTTTCGCGATTCCTATAGTGTTAGTCGTGTTAGTCGGACTGACGGTGGCAGCGCCGGCAGCTGAACCTCCCTCCCCGACACCGTCTGCCCCTCAAGCAAACTCGCTCCAAGCAGGGTCGTCTCGCCTGATTGATCAACTGGACGTCAACCAACTGAAAGAGATCCTCGACGCCTTACGGACGGATTATGTCGATGCGAAGGCCCTCACCAATGACGAACTAAACCAGGCCGCCATCAAGGGTCTACTGGCTAAGCTGGGACCAGGTGTCCGTCTACAGACCAGATCGGAGTTCGCGCGAGCTGAACCGGTACGCCCGTTTCGCTATGATGTGGTAGCAAATCGGTTCAGTTATATTCGATTGGGCACGTTGAAGGATAACTCTTTGACCCAATTGGATAAAGCCCTCGAAGAATCCCGATCTCGAAACGTGGAGGGTCTGATAATCGATCTACGTACGGTTTCCGAGGACTCGGATTACGATTTGGCCAACAGCATCATCAGCCGGTTCGTAAATAACGGACAACCGACGTTTGAGCTTACGGAGAAGGGCGCACCGGAATCTAAGAAATTTACGGCTAAATCAGCACCGCTTTATCAGGGCCCGATTGCTATATTGATAGATAGACAAACGGCTGGGGCAGCAGAAGTCATTGCCGGAGTCCTGAAGACGAAAGACCGGGCCCTGTTGATTGGAGAGCCCTCGGCGGGGCGAGCCGTAAAATATAAAACTGAGCAGCTGGGAAACCTGATGATCTCGGTCGCACAAAGCGAAGTCCGGATCGCAGGCCTGCCGCTGATTTTTCCCGAAGGATTGATCCCGGATATTGTCGTGAACGTGCCGCAAGAAACGGAGACTCAGATCTTAGCGCAGACTGATACCGGCTCACTCGAACCGTATATTGACGACGAAGAAAGGCCACGACTGAACGAAGCGGCTCTGGTAAACGGCACAAATCCGGAGCTTGATGCTTATGAAGAGCAAGAATCGGGAAAGGTCGCCAAAGCACAGGTGAAGGACGAGTGTTTGCAGCACGCTATCGATTTTTTGATCACGCTGAGTCTTTATAAGCGGTAGAGGGGCGAATGGGCGCACCGGCGAAACGGCGAACGGGCGGTGAACCTCTCCGGACGGCTCTAAAAAGACTTAGTATGCGCTGGGTCCCGGCTCGGCGGACGTTTCGGCCCTGCGCGTGATTTGCCAACGTGCGCGCTGGGCGTTGCGAAAATTACTCAGACGTTCGGGAGCCCGCCTTCGCCAAGCCTACGGCGCGGCAGGCCCTCGCCCCACCAATGAAGGCCTCATCGCCCAGGGTTTTAACCAGAGGGCTTAGCTCCGCGGACGCATTAAGAATCTATCGGCACCGGGGATGGCGGCGATAGCCATCGAGAGTAACATCAGCCAGTATACTCGGCCCCGGGACACTTTTATTTTCTGTCCTAACGGAGGCACGGACTTCATTTTGTCGAGCGTGTCTATCCCAATGAGAACCGGGAGCGCGCAAGCGAAGCGGACTCTGATCGGTCGAATCAATCGCACGTATTTGGCGCCGGATTCCAGGTAGCGCTTGGCTATGGCGCGCCATTCCTGGAAAAGTGGTTCTGCCACGATCAGGTCCGTCGACAAAGCGCCGGCAACCGGCAGGTATGAGCGACCGAGTTGCACATCGTGCGGGTAGTCACGCAAGATGTTAACGAGTTGCAGCCCTTTGCCATATTCGATGCCTAGAGCAATGATTTCTTGGCCGTCTACCCGGGAATATTGGGACCAAGCCTGCAAACAGAGCTTTGTCCAGAACTCGCCTACTGAGCCAGCGACCAGGTAAGTGTATTCCTCGAGCTCGTCCGGCGATCGCAATGCTCGCAATGAAGATGCTAGCTCGAAACGCTCAATATCAAGGATCTGGCCGCGCATAATATTTCGCAGGACCTCCAGAAGGAGCTTTTGATCGTTCGGGGGTAACCGGCCGACCCATCCCAAGACCGGTTCGACTCGCTCAAGTAGCAGGCGTTCTGGCCCATCGGGTTGCCGTTCGGCACAATCTTTGAGACCACGCCGCAAACTGGCGTCTATCGTAAAAAGTTGCGACCGCAGTTGATTCAGGATCTGCAGACGATCGGCGGCTGCGAGCGAGTTCGCATCAGCGATCGTATCACTCGCTCTCGCCATTAAATATCCCAACGCTATGGAGGGCCGAATCGTCGTCGGGAGAAAACGAATGCTCAGGTAGAACGAACGCGAGACCCCTTTCAGTAGTTGCCAGAGTTCGGGGTCCATCAGTCTGCGAGCTCACAAATACCGGGGCGCAAAGACAACCGCGAATGGACACGAATGCACACGAAGAAAGGGCCAACCGCAGAGGAATCCGCCGCCGCTTCGCTGTGGCGCGACAGGCACGGGTGCACGCAGACAAGGCGTAGTAAACCTAACCGAGGCAATCCCCGGAACTCTAACTGCGTTAATCTGCGGTTGGGTCTCTTCTCCTTGTCTTCGCGTCCATTCGCGTTCATTCGCGGTTAAAGTCTTTACCTAACGTCTCGAACTTCGATCCGACTGAGCTCTGCATTCCCTAATTGCATCGAACCCGCGGTTTCGACGTATGTCGCCGTTTTTGACACTGGATCCATTTTGGCTTCGACCCGCCATTTATCGAGCTCTTTGCAAGCAATAGTATCAATAGCGACGGGATCCTTGCTGGCATAGATGGTTCCGAATTGGATAGCATAATTCGCGTCTCCGAAGGGCGCACCGGCATAGAGCGCGACCAGGCCATCCATGATAGTAATCACTATCTTGTCGCTGATACGAGGGTCTGAGTACATTTCCGGGATTGACGGATTACCAGAGTCGGGTGGTTGTATTAACCGGCGCCAATTGTCGACGTTCTGCACGGTCATGTTGAAGAGAGCGCCAGAGAGGCCACAATAGACATTGTCCGCCAGGACGGGGACGTTGATGACCTTGGTCACGACCTTCGTTAAAACTTTGCTCACGTGACTTTCATTGCTGATATTCATCGGCAGCCCCTTCTTTCGCTCTTCGTTCAGTTTGAGCTCTTCTTTCAAGTTAGGGATATTCTTTCCGACAAAAAACATATCCCCAAAAATCAATTGCCCGGCCACCGGCGTACTGATGGCCACCTGAGGATCATAGTTTCCTTCTGACCAAAGCACCCGATAGTTGCCCGCTCGGGAACGAAAACCGGCTCTTTTCAGCAATTCCTCGTCTCGATCCCAAACCACAATATTCTCTGCCGGCACTCCAGCTTCCCGGAGACCATTTACGATCGCCTGAACTACAGCCGGCCGCGTACTAAAAAGCGGCGCTCCGTTGCTGGAGACCTTAATCCCGACGATATCGCTTGGTTTCACCAGAGAAGCCCAAGCCGCCGCGACGCTGCCTTCCCCGGTCGCCGCGGTTACCGCGTCGTTCACCAACCGGCTGACGACGGAATTGTTCGTCTTGTAATCGTAAATGGCGTCGGGACTTTCAGTTCGCACCACGATGGAACGCGCCGGCACCTGGGTCGGCGTTGGCGCTGCGGCCGCCTGGGTTTCCGCGCCCCAGCAGAACGTGGTCGCAAAAACAATAGTCAGGTATACCTTGACGAACAAAGACACGTTTTAAGTTATAGGTTTTAAGTTGTATGCTCTAGGTTGGACCCGGAACGTGGCAGAGCGTCTCCATCGCCTCGGACTTATAACGTAAAACTTAAAACGTAAAACCTATAACTTACAATCCGTGCCGGTAAGACATCTTTACGTTCACATTCCCTTCTGCCCAAAGGTCTGTCCGTATTGCAGTTTCTATAAGGAAGCGTCCGACCGAAATAAAACTCAGGCCTTCTTGGATGCGGTCTTGCTTGAACTAGAGGCGTTTGGAGCCGAAAGGGTGAGACCAAGCACGATTTTTTTCGGTGGAGGGACCCCGTCGGCATTGTCCCCTCGGCAACTTAGTTACTTACTCGGCGGGCTACGAGAGCGTCTCGACCTTAGCGACTTGCAAGAATGGACGCTGGAAATGAACCCGGCTACCGTGTCACAGGAGAAAGCCGAGCTCCTTTTATCCCTTGGGGTCAACCGGATCAGCATGGGAGTACAGGCTTGGCAAAGCGACTTGCTGATTCGGCTGGGACGCGTCCATTCAGCGGCGCAAGCTCTGCGATCGTACGAAATTCTGCGCCGGGCTGGTTTCAAGAGGGTAAACCTGGACCTGATTTTCGGTATTCCGGGCCAAACACCCGATCAATGGGAGGAATCGCTCTTAAAGACGATTGATCTAAACCCGGAACATATCTCGGCCTACTGCTTAACCTACGAAGAAGATACGGAGTACCTCCGGCTGCTCGCCGCGGGGCAATTGACTCAAAACGAGGTTCAGGATGCGGACCTTTTCGAGTCGACGATGCAGATTCTCGCCCGGCACGGCTACTCGCAATATGAAATTTCAAATTATGCGCGCCCGGGAGAGGAATGCCGGCATAATCTCGCTTACTGGAGCGGTCAAAATTATCTAGGCCTCGGCCCCTCAGCATTTTCTACGGTGTCCGAGCGTCGATGGCAGAATGTCGCTGACACCAGCAGTTATGTCGACCAGATCCAACGTCAGGGCAGCGCCCAGGTATTTTCCGAGTCGTTGAGTTCGAGCACTCAGCTTAGCGAGAAAATTGTGTTCGGCCTAAGGACCAACCAGGGAATCTCGGAAGAATTAGTGAAACCTTGGTCAGAGAATATTAGAGAGCTCGAAAGCGCCGGTTATATTCAGCGTCAAGCAGGCGCGATTACTTTGAGCCAATCAGGAAGAATGGTGGCAGATGCGATTGGCGAACTATTTGTATGACGGACTGGGATGTTACGGTGATTGGAGGTGGACCGGCCGGCTCTGCGACTGCGGCGTTCACCGCCAAAGCTGGGCTGCGGACGTTGTTGATCGATCGGGCGACCTTCCCGCGAGAAAAAGTCTGTGGAGATTGTCTTAATCCGGGCTGTTGGGACGTATTCGATCAGCTCGGGGTAGGCGCCGAAATCGCCGCACTGCCTTCTGCTCGTTTGCAATGGGTCACTTTCGCCAATATTCGCGGGCGCCGGATCGAACATCGGTTCCCAAACGGCGGTCCGCCGGAAACCGGTATCCGAAGGAGTGTGCTTGACTACGCGCTACTTCAGAATGCGCAGAGGTCCGGCGCCGAAATCTGCCAGGGAGAACCGGTCACTGGCGTCGAGAGAGGTTGGATCGTCCGGACTGGTCGACGACAAATCCGGACCAAATTTGTGGTTGCCGCCGATGGGAGAAATTCATCGGTAGCGCGGTTTCTCGGTTCTTTCCCCCGGACGCGCACCGATCGAGTCGCGTACCAGACCTATTTTTCGGCTGAGCGTCCATCACATGTGGCTCTCGAGCTGAATCGCCTTGGCTACATGGGCATGGGGACCGTGGGAGAAGGAGCGGTTAACCTTTGTATTGTGGCGCGCCCGAAGCAGATTGAAGCTTTGCGAAGAAGCATCTCGGAGCGCTTCGGGCTACCGCCGGAACAGCATTGGAACACGGTAGCGCCTCTCTCTCGCCGGCCTGTCCAAACCGACAATCAAACTCTGTTCTACGTGGGTGATGCCGCGCGAGTAGTCGAACCCTTCACCGGTGAGGGTATTTTTTATGCACTGAAGTCGGGTGAGTTAGCAGCGGAATCGATCATTGAATCGTATCGAAAGGGTCCGTCCTTCCGCCATCAATACGCCGAACGTCATCGCCAACTTTACTCCGGCCGTCTGTGGATTAATCAATTGGCCCGCTTATCGGTCCTGCATCCAGGCGTTAGCAGCGCCTTCGTGGAAGTGTTGCGTTTCTGGCCGTGGCCACTGGAGCATCTGACGCGGCGGGTGGTAGAGACGGCGGGGTGACAAGCCGGCAGGGCGAGGCTCCCGAATGGCCTGAAGCGCTTCGCGGAGGGGCGGGTCTCGAGTTATTTCGCTTGCGATGCCGATGCGCGCGCCGAGCCGGACCCAAGGCATGCCATTCAAATGGACTCTTTCGATCCCCAAGCACTGGCCAACTTTCGAGGTTGCGAACGAAAGAACATTGAAAGTCCGTTCCCCTGCAGAGCCGATTAGGCCATTCGGGAGCCTCGCCCTACGATCGAGCCAATCCCCTCACCTTCGTCTTTCGCCGAAGACCGCGGTACCGACGCGGACCATGGTGGCGCCTTCTTCGACTGCGACGCGAAAATCGCTGCTCATCCCCATCGAAAGTTCCGGCAAAGGGAATCTAAATTCTGCGGCCAGCTTATCGCGCAGTTCGCGAAGAGTAACAAAGTATCGGCGCGAATGTTCGGCCGCGGGAGCCAGGGGCGGGATCGCCATCAGACCGTCAATTTGGACTCGGTCAAATTTTACGATCTGTTCAACCAGGTCGACCAGCTTGCCGGGCGCAAAACCAAACTTCGAAGCTTCTGCGGCAACATTCACCTGCAGTAGCACACGAGGAAACAGTCCGAGGTCGCCCGCGACGTGGTTGACGTGAGCCAGCAGTTCCAGTGAATCCACTCCGTGGATGAGCTCAAATAAAGGAAGCGCCAAGCGCGCCTTATTGCTTTGCAGATGGCCGATCAGATGCCAATGCAGCTTGGCCGGCAAAGCGCTGATCTTGGGTTGAGCCTCTTGAATGCGGTTTTCGCCAAAGATCAGTTGCCCCGCTTCTATCGCTTCCTGGATCACTTCGACCGGATGCGTTTTGCTCACCGCGATCAACCGGACGGAATCGGGCGAGCGACCTGCCTGCCGAGCGGCCTCGCTGATTGCGGAAAGCACATGAGCTAGATTTTCGCTGATAACCTGCATGGCTCACAAATGCGCCTGCATTTGTAAGCCATGCAGGCTATGGGCCGTTAGAGAGAGGCCAAGCCTCTCTCTGACGGCCTGGTATGAAGGTCGATCTCGAAACATAATATTTACAAACTCACATCAGACAGCAGAATTGTCCGGCATGATCCGGATAATTCTGCCATAGCCTGGATCGTTCACAAATCTGTAACAGATTTGTGAACGATCCAGGCTACCGGAATGCAAATCGAAACGTTCAAAATCTTCCGCGACTTGGTTGAAACGGCGAGTTTCTCAAAAGCAGCGGAACTGAACGCAATCACTCAAAGTGCGGTGAGCCAGCAAATCCGCGCGTTAGAGAAACGATTCAAGACCGCCCTGATCCGGCGCACGAAAAAGAACTTCTCTATCACCCCGGAGGGAAAAGCTCTCCTGCAAGCCAGCCAAGAGATTTTACGGACTTATGAGAACTTAGGTGACCGCCTGCGAGAGCTGAAGGATCATGTCTCCGGGAATCTCGTTATTGCCACGGTCCACAGTATCGGCCTGCACGAACTGCCAAGGAACTTGCGGGCTTTCCGGCGGGCTTATCCCACGGTCGAGGTGACAGTGGAGTATCTGCGATCGGCACAGGTGTACCAGAGCGTAGCAGCCGGAAATAGCGACGTCGGTCTAGTCGCTTATCCTGCCAGGCACCGCGGAGTAACTGTTGAAAGCCATTGGAAAGATAAATTGGTCCTGATTTGCCCGCCTAACCACAGATTCTCCAAACGCCGGAGTATCGAGATAAGCTCCATCTCCGGCGAGCATTTCATTTCGTTCGCGTTCGATCAACCGACTCGCAAGGCGATGGATAGGATTTTCCGCGCAAACAACGTCACGATTCGGCGATCGATGGAGTTCGACAATATCGAGACGGTGAAGAGAGCGGTCGAGATCGACAACGGAATCGCGATCGTACCACTGGCCTCGGTCGAAGAAGAGACCGAAAACGGCAGCCTTCGCGCCATTGAAATTGAATCGGTCGATATGTGGCGTCCGATTGGATTGGTCCAACGCCGGGGTGAGCCAAGCGCTGCCGTAAGGGCTTTTATCAGCCTATTGCGGACGCGGGATGTTCTCTAAGGGGCGGCGTTCGGCAATCGGCGCTCGCGCTCGTGCTCGTGCTCGTGCTCGTGCTCGTGCTCGTGCTCGAACGTTGTTGCTTGCAGAAAAGGCGTGTCAACCCAATTAGGAGCGCCTTCCGGGAATTGCACCCCGCGTAGCGGGTTGGAGGTGCCGGTGGGGCGAAAATCTCGGCGCGCCGAGATTTTTGCCCCACCAAACTCTCTCTACCGCCACCACCCACGATGGGTTATTCCCCGGTCAATTCTCGCTCTCCAACGACGTGAAGCCGACGGCGCCGGCTACCGCCAGGAGGCTCACTTCGTAAGCGGTAAGGGACCCGGTCGACTCATCTAAGAACCCATCCGAAAGTTCGCGCCGGGTCAGCATTATCGGTGAGAGATGGCGGCTGATTTCGGACGCTTCGGGCAACATTGTCGGATCGAGGTACCGATCCAGACCAGGAACCAGAGCCGAACCAAAAGCTAGAACCGGTCGCAGCATGGAATAACCTCGCTCAAACAAGGTTGGGGTATCAACGTACAAGCGGAGACCAGTCGTCGCCGGCGCGCCGTCGCTAGCGGCAGAGTTCACCAGATTTGGTAGGCCAACTTTCTGGGCACGGATCGCTTTTACCGCGTCAGTAAAGACGGTCGCGCTAGTGGTGGCGATCAAATCCTGGTCTACCATGCCTAACACCAGCGTCGTGCCCACTTGGTTTCGAAAAACGTAGACCAAATTACCGTCCAGGTTTTGCGCTCGAAACCGGCTGGGAAATTCCGCCGCTAGAATCATTTTAAGAAACTCGCCGGCACGAGCTCCATCTTTGGTTTCCACCAAAAAAACGCCGGCAATAGAATCGTCCGAGCTTACTCGATTAAGGACAAGCTCCACTCCTTTTACTACGTCGCTCAAGTTCTCGAAATCGACTCCGGTTCGATTGACCTCATCAAAATACTGCTTAGCGGTCGTGGCAATTCCCGAGTCCTTTGAAAGCGCGTCGGCGGCTGACCGGAGCCCAAGCAAGTCTAAGCTCGTCGCGACATACAACAGCGTCTTATCGGTCGTCAGGAACAACCCTTTGCGATCGAGATCATCGGATGGCGGAACCCGGGTACAACAAGCGAATACGGTGTCGTGGACGTTGGAACCTTCGATTTTGGCGCAAAAGATCAGGCCGGAAATGTCGGTGCGCGGAAGAAACGGCTTCAGCCCTTTTTCCATGACTCTTAACCCTTCCCCCGTGGCGAAAGCGTAGAGATCGGCATCCTCCGGCACTCGAGTTCGGCATCTGAGGAAAAGATCAGAAGTATCCAGGCCGCTGTTCACGGCGTTCGTTCGCCGAATGGCGTCCTGGAGATAGACCGGTTTCGGACTAAACAAGAGCCAGGAACCGGTTCTGACTCCGAAAAGGGTTCCTTTACTTGGTTGAGTCACGGTAAAATCATTTTGATTCGACTCTGAGAGCGCTGTGAACCTGGAAGCAAAGAGCGTGGCTAGCGGTGCAGCGAGCTGGTTTTCCCAGCTTCTGAGGTCGCCAGAACAGTGGACTCCGCAAATCCATTCATCTCGATTCAGCGTATAGCTGGAGAAGAAAGCAGAGCTTGGCGAAAGTTTGGCCAACGCTTGCGCGACACTTTTACAAGGGGCTGGCAGGTTGTTTCCTGAAAAGCTGATAAATCGCTGTACCGATGGCTCTGACAGGATTTTAGCGAGGTTGGCCTCAGAGAACCGTTTCTGAGTCTGACCAAAGTCGCGGCATTCGACGTAAAAAACGCCATTGGCCGGCGCAAGATGAGCGGCAGGAACCGCGCTGTGGTCTCTTCGTGAGAATGCGAACCAGATGACACCGCCCACAAAAAGCACGAACGCCAAGCACAAAAGGATTCGTTTCATCCAGGGCCTTAGCAAAGACCGGCTTGGGCAACCTGTCGAGGGAAAGGCGAAATCGTTTGAAGGGCTAAATGATGGTAGTCAGGCATTTATTGCTTGGAATGTATCCGAAAAATGTGGGCCCGTGCGGTAGGAGCTATTGGACTTCGCGCCGAAGGACGACGTAGGATTTCTGTCCCGAAGGGACTTTGGGACTCAGCCCGACTACGCAAGGCCTTCGTCGCGGCCAGGTTTTTGGCTTGCTAAACCTAGTGGCGAGGGCGCGCCAAAGCGTAGCGACGGCGGCCTGGGGTTTTAACCCCAGATGCGCGTATTAAAAACGCCCCGCCCCGAAGGGGCGGTAGAACCGGTGCCAACGGACTTAAGACGGAACCGTAGCGCGCTGCTCGTTCCGGTACGCGAGCAAGGCTTCAGCCCAGAACGGATTCATTTTTTCAGCCGGGGTTCTCCAAACCAAGAAGTGAAGTTTAGCTAGAGCAGGTCCATCACTCAGGAGCGCGCGCTTTTCTTCGGCAGTAAGCGCAGCCGGACCACCCTCGAACAGCTTCTTCGCTAAATTGTCGTGATGTTCGTCGAACTCAGGTGCACGCGGCGACCGCCGCCTCTGCAGAGCGACGTGAATCGCATTATAGAACGGATCCAAGACGGCATGAACAAATTGATCGCCGGCCCTTAACTGGAACGGCTCTGCTTTCGAAAGCTCTCTCGGTGGATCGATCTCTTCCGGTGTTTGGAACATCCGCCTGAGGACTCCGGAGCGACCGCTAATTTGAGCAATCGGGATTGCTAGCCATAGCCCCAGCAGCAGCGGAGTTACCCAGAGCAAGTACATTGGTGAAATCCACCAAGCCAGTACCCCAAAAACCACGCCTGCCACCGGCACCGGCCAATACTCACGCAGAGCTTCTATCCAGCGCGGACCAGACTCGCTTGCCCGCGTTTGGGTGTTCCAGACCACTTTTTGTCCCGCTAGATTCCTCAGAACGAACCGGGTGTGGAACCAGACCAGTAAAGGCGCAGTCAGGATCGAAAACAGGCTTTCCAGAATCACCCCGGCAATGGCACGTTTCGCGCCACCGAAACGCCTCAACAACTCGGGTTGGGCTAACAAATGGAATACACTGAGTAACTTTGGCCCGAACAGCAAAAGCAAGGTCAACAGCGCAAGCACAATCGCCGCAGGGAGCGGAATCGAAGAGGCGTGCCCACGGAAATGGTCGAGCGCGGCTTGTATACCTGCCAGGCAAATAAAAAGAACTAGTATCGGCGCGGAAGAGTACGCCAGGATGCCTTGAATCAGGTGTAACCGGCTGATCGGCCGAACCCGATCGGCTAACAGAAACCAGACGTGCTGCAAATTCCCCTGCGCCCAGCGCCGGTCCCGTTTGATGTACTCGGTGAGATTCGGCGGCAGCCCTTCATAGCTACCCTCCAAATCGTAGGCAAACCACACCTCCCAACCCGCATCTCGCATCAACGCGGCCTCCACGAAATCGTGGCTTAAGATCCTACCGCCCAGTGGCTCACGTCCCGGAAGGACCGGGAGACTGCAACTAGTGAGAAACGGCGATATCCGCAGGATCGCGTTGTGGCCCCAATAGTTTCCGGCCCCCTGCTGCCAGTAATTCAAACCGGCGGCAAATAGCGGGCTGTAAAGACGAGAAGCAAACTGTTGGATCCGGCCGAACACCGTTTCCGAACCAACCAGCTTTGGCATCGTCTGCATGATGCCCGCGCGCGGGTTGACTTCCATCAGGCGGACCAGCGAGGCCACGGATTCGCCCGTCATGATGCTATCCGCATCAAGGACAACCATATAACGATGACGATGCCCCCATCTCCGGCAAAAATCGGCGATGTTACCGCTCTTGCGATTCACCGGAACTTTACGCCGCCGGTAATGGATCCTGCCGAACCCGTTCGTCTGGCGGCACAAGTCCGCCCAGGCTAATTCTTCTTCGACCAACTTTTCCGGTTGGGTCGAATCACTTAATATATAGAATTCGAAGGTCTCTAACTCGCCTCGTTTTTGGAGCGACCGGTAAAGGGTCCGGATGTTGCCGAAGACCGTGGCAACATCTTCGTTAAAAATAGGCATTGCCACCGCGGTCGAGGCCAGCGGTGTGCTTTCGTCCAATGTATTCGTGATTTTGAGCGGCTCATGCCCTTCGGCCAAAACCAGAAAGCCGACGAAAGCCTGAGTGAACCCGAAGGAGAGAGTGGTGAAAAGCACGCTAAAAACCGCGAGTTCAAGCACTTTGATCGGGCTCCAGCCGGTACTGCGCAAAATGTCAGAGAAAAGCCAAAGACCGATGGCCGCTACGCACAAGGTAACGAGAGTAACTCCCCAGCGTCGCTGGCGAACCTTACGCCTAAAAACCTCGTCTAGCCGAGTTGACCCGACCAGCTCAACGAGCCTTACAGATCGACCTGGACCACTCATATCCTAGCAGTGCTCACAGTATTTGAGACCCTTGTTTTTTCCCGAGCCTTGTCTTTCGTTTCAGTTCTACAGACTCATGTAGATTAGAAGACCAACCAAGCAGAGTCCGACTAGCCATGCAAGAGTTCGATTCGACCCCAGCAGCGAAAACTTACCCGCCAAAGACGTCAATCTCTCTCCTGCGGTGTTGAGCGCGAACGGCCTCGGGGTAATCGCCGCCTGCTGCAGACGTGGCACCGCTTCGAGGCGCACGTCTCTTAGCGCAGCCAAGACCTCATGGGAAAGCCGATTCCCGCGAGAGACCACGCTGTTTTGGGTTGGCTGCGTTAAATAAAGACGCACCCGTTGCTCCACCGATCTGCGATCGGCGGGCACCTTTTCCGAGATTAGATCGCCAAGGGTGGCGTCGAGAGCTTTTTGGGCTTCATCGAAGGCCAGTTCCGTTGGCGATACCGACGGTTCCTTTCTCTTCCGAGCGATCGCTCGCTCAAAGCTGGTGAGAAGCAACAACTCTCGCTCCAGGTCCGCCGGTATCCGGAGCGCATCCAAATAGTCGTTGGTCCGCTCCCAGGCCTGTTTCCACTCGGGCGACGAGTTAACGCTCGCCCGCAATAAGCCTAAGTATTCAGGAGATATACCCATTTTTCAGAGCAGAAATTGTCGCGTCGCAAAATTACACAGCTGACATCCATCGTCGTAGGCCCCGGGTTTGGGTTAAATATGGTAAAACTCACTAACCAACCCCGGTCCGTGGGCGTAAACTGGACGTCCTTCACCTGTCCGTTCTGATTTACTACTACATGAGGCCGTAGCTCCGCAACCGGGATAGTTTCTTGCTTTTCCGGCTTACCGAATTCGACCGTAAATCGAGTCTCGTTCGATTGCGGACTCGGGCGAACCGTAGTCGATAAAACGCGAAATTGGTCGACGTCGGGCTCCTGTCCGCTCCAAAGCAAGCGGTAAGCGAATTCAAGCCTTCCTCCGGGTTCGGGCGGATTCTGTACCTCCCACGCAGCCACCATGTTGTCCGTGTACTCATCCGATGATGGCAGCTCTAAAAGACGCACATAGCCGGTATCGAAACCGCTCTGGGGGATGATTTGAAGGTTCGGCCTTTTCTGGTACTCCGCCTCCCGGTCAAGATAATGACTAATCTCCCGGTCACGTTGCAAAAGCGCATAAGAAGTTACGTCCGAAAATCTGCGAAGTACGACTGATTTCGGATTATCCAAGGGAGCCCAAAGTTTCTCTCCTGAGGTAGTGCTCATGAGCAGCCCGTCGGAATCATGAACTTCCGGTCGGAATTCTCTGCGCATAAATTGAGTGCTGCTCATCGAAAACTGCGTTCTGTTTTTCTCCTGATAGTCGGGCTTCAGGGTGGGTTTATTCACAGTATTTTCCCCGAAATAGAACATACTGGTCATCGGTGCGAGCGCTAGCACCTCGGATTTCTTTCGTATGAAGAGGGTGGCCCGGATGTCCATCGTCGTCACATCGCCGTAACGAACATTAAACTCGTAGGCACCGGTCAAACTGGGACCATCCAACAAGGCGTAGAACTGCAGATTCGTGTCCGTTGCTTGGGGCTGGCGCAACCAAAATTCTCGAAAATCGGGAAATTCTTCCGGGGCGGAAGTCCCGCTATTCACAGCAATACCCCGGGCCGACAAGCCCCAATGCAAACCACGGCTGACCGCTCGGAAGTAGCTGGCGCCTAGAAACGAGAGGAACTCATCCTGCGTGTTCGGTCGTAGCGATGGCGCGTAAACCTTGAAGCCGGCAAAGTCCTCGTGTCCGCTGAAAATTAGCGGCCGATCATAATGGAAATAGGCAGGCGAAAACGGAATATCACGAATCCTGTCGGGCTCGATCGCGTGCATCACCACTCGCCGTTTCAAATAAGAACCGGGATGAGCAAAGCCCAGACGAAACGGTAACCCTTGCCAAACGGTGTGTTCGGTCAGAAACCGGATCCGAAAAAAAAGGTCGTAATCTAGTTTTTGGAGATCTTCTGACAGTTCCTGTACCTGAGGTACAAAGGGTTGTTTGGAGAGTTGCTCCGCTCGGTTCACAACATCTTGATAGTTGAAGACAGGCGATTCATCGCCATAGCCGAAACCGACCAGGGCGAGGGAAAGGCTCAAGATCGTCCAAATCTTCATAGCGCTTGGACGATGGCAGCGTTTGTCGCGGGTCGTCAAACAGCAAGTGGCCGCAAGCGCAAAGGACGAAAGGTCGCGCCGGGAGCTAAGCCCACGTTGGGACTCGCCACGGATGGGACCTATGGGACTTATGGGGCTGCCGGAGTTCATCGTTCTCGTCGTGCTCGTACTCGAGAAGTTAGTGATAGCCCAGAAGCTGTTTCTCCGCGAAGTGAGGTCAGGGGCCATTCTGAGACGCCGGGAGCGAACCTAAGGTCGAGGACGAGGACGAGAACGATTTCAGGGGCTTCGCCGGCCTAGCTCCAGCGACGGACCAGGCCGACCATAACGCCCTGAATAATCAGTTCCTGGGCAGGGATCAGGTCGGGATAAAGAGGATTCTCGGCCTTCAAATAAGGGCGACCCTTTTTGACGGTGTAGCGTTTGAGAGAAACTTCACCGTCGATCAACGCAGCCACGATGTCCTGATCTCTGGCCGGTCTTTTTACCAGGATCACAGTATCACCGTCGGCGATCTGTGCCCCTACCATCGAATCTCCAATGACGCGCAAAGCAAACGCTTCCGACGATCCGTCGATGCCGAAGAACCGGGAATCGACACCCAGATCGTCGTTTCGCTGTTGTTCTCCTTCAATGGCCATACCCGCGGGAATGGTTCCGAGAACTGGCACAGATTTAAAATCCGCGCCCAGTTTAGTCTCCGGGTCAGTCAACGCCCGCGCTTTTCCGGGAATTCGTTGGATCGCGCCCTTCCGTTCCAGCGCCCGCAGATGATTCATAGCCGCTGTCTGACTGCGAAATCCAAACTGTGTCTGTATCTCACGGCTGGTGGGCGGGTATCCGGTTTTACGATGATGTTTACGGATAAAATCGAGGACCTTTTGTTGCCGGCCAGTCAGGGGTTCCATACTGTTCAAGAGAACA
>Ga0073928_10003089_pt1 | contig 26915 bp, 19 predicted proteins | sample PaiPotPPA55metaG_FD_76969 | JGI IMG/M metagenome (GOLD analysis project Ga0073928, IMG submission 76969) | Iron sulfur acid spring bacterial and archeal communities from Banff, Canada, to study Microbial Dark Matter (Phase II) - Paint Pots PPA... ...
AAAATCATAAAAATGTTCCACCAATTTCTTAATCTCGAGGCGAATAAGAATGACGATACAAAGCGCGGCCGTAATGCCAAATGCACTAGTCAATACGGCTGCAACAAATACAGCTGTACCCTCAGAGGGATTTCTCCTACTGAATTTCAGCTATCATCCCATTTTTGCCAATAGCGCAGCGACGGAAATTTTAAGTTATCCTCAAAAACCTTGCGTGCAAAAAGATCTCGCAGTTTTTCTGAGTAGCAAGGTCCGATCTACGCTGCTCTCGGGTCAATCTTCACGCGCGTCTGGCGTTGTTTCCAGATTTAAGTCGGGAAGACGAGTTTATCAGTGTCGAGCGTATCGCGTGAACTCGGTTGCCAGCGGAGAATTCCAAGCGTCAGTGGCGGTAATACTGGAGAGGTCTTCTAATGGCACGAGTTCCCTCAGCCACGTGTCTGAGAGATTTCATCTGACACCTCGTGAACAAGAAGTGGTGCAATACCTGGTAGAGGGGCTCACCACTAAAGAGATCGCAGTGCGACTAGAAATCAGCCCTAACACGGTGAAGGCTTTCCTGCACTCAGTGATGATCAAGATGGGCGTTTCCACGCGTTCGGGTGTTGTTGGGAAGGCCTTAACCCCGCGACTGTGATGCGCCGGCGAACATGCTCGACCTAGACTAAGCCATTTGTGCAATTGACAAAAAGTCCAGATTTCGGTTAAGAGTCTCGTTTGCCGTCCATCCTCAACTTAGAAATTGAAGAGAAAAGATACTCCCCGCGCTTTCCTCTGGATGCGGAGATTACTGGAGTTTTTCTCGATCAGCTCAATTCCTCTAATGACCAACCTCGCCTTTTGTTGCGAGGCATAGTTGAGAACATCAGTCGCGGGGGAGTTGGTGTGCTCAGTGATGAGCAAGCGCCTGCCGACGGAGTGGTGAGGTGTGAAATTGCCATTCCGGGAAGTTCGGGGCATATTCCGACGCTATTGCGGACGCGTTGGTCCAATCGAATCGAAGGGCGAGAGAAATACCGACTTGGCTTAGAGTTTTTGGTGTAAAAATCACAGAACCAACCAGAACGCATTAACCCAAATTGACTAGGCCATTCGGGTCAGGCCACCTGGGTACTTGCGAATAAGATGTATCCAGCCCAGAGTGCATCCACAAGTTCGGGGTCGGAATCTTCGATGCGCCGATCGAGGCCTTCCCAATTGAGGAGAGACTATGACGAAAAGATTACTGCGATCTTTTGTGATCGCGGCGATGCTTACGGCTTTGTGGATTGCGCCCAGCCACGCGGGATCCTTGTTACAAAAGCAGATGGATTTCTTGGGTGGCAACAGCCCTAGTAGCACGTTGTCTTATACAACTGGTGGTGCTTTATCAGTTCAAAACGCCATAATTAGTTCCATCACGGCTTTTCCTTCGTTCAAGAAACTTGGGATTACTGGTGGCATTCTGGACTTCGCTACTGCCGCCTGTCTTATGAATTGCCAAACGACTCCGCTCAACAAGGCCCACACTGCTTTTGCCGCTACACCAATCTTCAAATGGGGTGGCCATTTGAGTATCACAGGTCTGCTGCCCGGAATGACCGGTCTGCCCCAAACTCTGCTTTATGGTACGTTTAGTCCAAATGGGCTGAACTCGGCAGGTAAGAATGGGACCGCTGCACCTAGCGCGTCACTGAGTACGGCGACGCACAAGGGGGGCTTCAACGGCTCCTTGGTGATTAGTGAAATCAATCCCGCAATTTATACTGACTTCCTTCCTTATTTATTCCAGGTTCCTTCAGGGAACGGGCGGAGCTACATGTCCGAGATGTGGCTTAGCTTGAATTTTACGGCTATTGGACCTGGCACTAAGGGCCATGTACTTGGCAACTGGACAGGCGCCGTTGCCTCCACAGATATACTCGTTAAACCAACCCCAGAACCTTCGGGTTTGTTCTTACTGGCTTCAGTGTTGCTCGCTGGGGCTGGGCTTCTGCGGCGCCGTTCAAAAGTCGCGGCCTAGGAGTTATTACCCGGTCGAGTGAAGGGCACTTTTTTGCGAGGCGGCGAGCTTCTCGACCGCCTCGTTTTTTTGGCTACGTCGCCAAATTGGAATTTTCAAAACTGCGCGATTCTACGTCTCCAACCGGTTGGAACTCGTTCGTCCAGTATGAGTGATTTTGAGGTGGCGTCTAGCTGTGGGAAGAACTAGATACCTAGGCTAGGCTTGCGACACAGTCTATAAGTCGAACATACTGTGTGCCAAAACGCTTTGGCAATGGGCGGGATATGAAAATCTGTGTCTTGGGTCTAGACTGTGCTGCGCCGGGGATCATCTTCAACGACGAACGACTGGTTAATATTCGACGTTTGATGGCGAATGGATTCTATGGGCGTCTCGAAAGTGTGATCCCACCAATAACAGTTCCCGCTTGGATGTGCATGGTGACCAGCCAAGATCCAGGCAGTTTGGGGATATACGGATTTCGCAACCGCACCGACTACTCCTATAACGGGCTCGGATTCGTCACTTCGAACTCAATTCAAGCACCCGCTATTTGGGACCAACTGTCCAAGACTGGAAAGAAATCTATCATTGTGGGCCTGCCGCCCGGGTATCCGCCGCGGCGTATCAACGGAATCAGCGTCGGGTGCTTTCTTACGCCCGACACCGTCAAGGACGAGTTCACTTACCCACACGAAATCAAAGCGCAAATCACCGAACGCGTCGGAGAATACCCGACGGATGTGAAAGGTTTCCGCACCGACGATAAAGAGTGGTTGAAGAACGAGATTTTTGAAATGAGCAGGAAGCAGTGGGAAGTGGTCCGCTGGATGTTGAAGGAGAAGGAGTGGGAGTACTTTCACTTCGTCGATATAGGTTTAGATAGAATGCATCACGGGTTCTGGGACCACTTCGACAAGGAGCATGTGCTGTATAAGGCCGGCAATGCTTACGAAGATCTTATCCCGCAATATTACCGCTGGATTGATGAGCAAATTGGAAGTGTTCTGCCGCTGTTGGACAAGGACACGATAGTTCTGGTGGTCTCTGATCACGGCGCTCAACGACTGGATGGAGGGATTGCGGTCAATGAATGGCTGATTAAAGAAGGCTTGCTAGTATTGGACGAAATGCCGGATAAGATAACTCCATTTAATAAGCTTAAAGTCAACTGGGCGAAGACGAAGGTCTGGAGTGAAGGAGGCTACTACGCTCGCGTGTTCTTCAACATGCAGGGCCGAGAGCCGCAAGGGACAATTCCGGCGGCAGATTACGGTGCGTTTCAAGACGACATGAAAGCCCGATTCGAGGCTTTGGCCGATGATAAGCGACGCCCACTCAACTCCCTGGTATACAAACCAAAGGATATTTATAGGAACGTCCGAAACGTGGCGCCCGACCTGATCGTGCATTTTGGCCAATTATACTGGCGCTCAATTGGCAGCGTGGGTCATGGCCAGGTGCACGTGCAGGAGAACGACACTGGGCCAGATGCCTGCAACCATGCGCAGTACGGAATGTTCCTGCTGTCAGCCCCTAATAGCGCATTACGGGGCGCTTACGAAGGCGCCCGGCTGCTCGATATCGCGCCCACACTACTCGATCTGGCGGGGCATGAAGTTCCTGCGACGATGCAGGGTCGCTCACTCGTCGGTAAATCGCACCAAAGCAAAAATAAATAAGTTTTTGCGATAAGGCGCATTTCACCGAAATTCTGCTGTGCCGATTGTGTCAGCCATTTGGGGATGCGTTGGAAGCGGTAAATGGATACTTAGGGGGTGCCGATGCTTCCTCAAAGGGTCTTGCTAACAGGAGGAGCCGGTTTCATCGGCTCGCATCTCGCAGAAGCGCTGCTGGGTGAAGGCGCGACACTCGCAATTGTCGACAAGCTGGATGACTTCTACTCGCCAGCACGTAAACGAGCTAATTTGGAAGCGATTCGGCGGACCGGTGCTTATGAGTTCGAGGCAGTGGATCTTTGCGGCTTCGAAGCCTCCAGGGACGTTGTGAGCCGGTTCCGGCCGGATGTCATCGTGCATTTGGCGGCGCGTGCGGGTGTTCGGCCTTCCATCGAGAAGCCCAGGCTGTACGAGAGCGTGAATATTGCGGCAACTGTAAATTTACTGGAACTTTGCCGGGAATTTCAGGTTAAGCGGTTCATATTCGGCTCCTCAAGTTCCGTGTACGGGGCAACCAGCCGCGCTCCTTTTTCCGAAGATCAGGTGGAACTTCGTCCCATATCTCCCTATGCGGCCACCAAGCTCGCCGGGGAACTGATGTGCTACACCTACGCGCACCTCTTCGGCTTACCCACAGTGTGTTTACGTTTTTTTACGGTTTATGGGCCGCGGCAACGACCCGATCTGGCCATTCATAAGTTCACGGAGCTTATGGAAAAAGGTCAGCCCATACCGATTTTTGGCGATGGCTCAACCGGCCGTGACTACACCTATGTGGATGACATCGTGGCGGGTGTACTCGCGGCTAAAAGGTTGGAGCTCCCTTCAAAAGGAGAAAAGGTGCCTTTTGAGGTGTTCAACTTAGGTAATTCGAATCCGGTCAAGTTGACTGAATTGGTTGACCTGCTGGAAGCGGCTACGGGGCGGCGCGCTATCCGGCAGCGTCAAGATATGCAACCTGGAGATGTTCCCCTTACGTGGGCGGACGTATCGAAGGCCGAGCGCATGCTTGGATATCACCCTGCGACGCGCATCGAAGAAGGCTTGAAGCGCTTCGTTGCCTGGTACCGGACGACCTCACCTTTGCCTGCCTGAAGAAGCCGATTTCACCGAGTGTCGCGAGCATAGGGTGTGACAAGATGAGTGGGTGTCTTTGCCGTGTTCAATGCCGTATCTGAGATGGGTGAGAGCGGTTGCATGTTTTCGTCTGAGTTAGTTTTATGCGGGTTCTGACGTTCACCAGCCTCTTTCCGAACGCCGCCGAGCCCTTGCTTGGCGTTTTCGTTCAGCAGCGCATGGCACATTTTGCAAAGCGCCCAGGGAATTTGGTGAAAGTCCTCGCTCCTATCCCTTACTTTCCAAGCTGGTTGCCGGCGGCAAACTGGGGAAGACGGAGGAGAGTTCCTAAAAAGGAAGAGATAGCTGGACTAGAGGTCCATCATCCGCGCTATCCGTTAATTCCCAAAATATCAATGTCGCTTCAAGGTCTTTCCATGTATGCCGCGAGCTTTACTCTCGCTTCGCAGCTCCATCGCGAGAGTAAATTCGACTGTATCGACGCCCACTACGTCTACCCAGACGGATTTGCGGGTGTTCTGCTCGGCAGGCGGCTGGGAATCCCGGTGGTAGTTTCCGCGCGCGGCACCGACATGAATTTGTTCCCCTCGTTTCGGTCGATTCGTCCCATGATTCGCTGGACACTTGAGAAAGCGGCGGGAACTATCGGCGTATGTGAGGCGTTAAGAACGGCGATGGTGGAACATGGCGCGGCTGATTCCAGATCCGCAGCGATCGGCAATGGCATCGACCTGGAGCGGTTCGTTCCGGTCGAGAAGCGAGAAGCCCGTCGAAGATTAGATATTCCCCTGAATGCTGGCGTCATTGTTTCCGTGGGCGCGCTGATTCCGCGAAAGGGATATCATTTTTTGATTCCGGCGTTTGCGGCCATCTCGCAAGGCTCTCCCCAGATGAGGTTGTATATCGTCGGCGAAGGCCCGTCCCGCGGGGAGCTTGAAGCGCTGATACGCGAGGAGAAAGTCGAAGGGCGGGTTTTTCTAATGGGAAACAAGGCTAATGAGGAACTCAAATATTGGTACAGTGCTGCCGATCTGAGCTGTCTGGCAAGCTCACGAGAAGGGTGGGCGAATGTGCTGCTGGAGTCGATGGCTTGCGGGACGCCGGTGGTGGCAACACGCGTTTGGGGGGCGCCGGAAGTAATCGTGTCGCCAGAATTGGGAATATTGGTCGATCAGAATAAAGAATCGATAGCAAAAGGGCTACAAGAAGCTCTCCAAAAAGAGTGGAATTCCAGCTTTCTAATTGGGTATGCCGGGTCGCGCACCTGGGATGTAGTCGCTGAAGAAGTGGAGAAATTTTTAGAGCTGCACATCGGACACAATGCCGGACGATAGGTTGGTGGCGACATCTTGCGCTCAAGTCCGATCCTAACGAAACCGCGCATAAGAATTCCGAGCAAGTAGCGAAGAGAGCGAGAAAGATAAAAGGGAACACGTGGGAAATTTCCTGGTAGTGGTCCCTGCGATGGGACGGGAAGCGGAAGCCAGAAAGCTGTTCCAGGCAGGTCTTGGTTACGCGCAGGAAGTGCGAGCCCAGAATCCCAGCGGCACCGCTGAGAACGATTGGGCCTTGGCGGCATCGTTCGCTCGTCAGAACGGTTCCGGGGCACCGGTGGTCACCGACAGCTCAACAGGGAGCTGGGTCGTTGCAGTCGGCACCTGGTTTCACGGTGACGGTTATGCAAGCGGCGCTGAAGAACGGCTTCTTCAGCAGTACTTAAGCAGCGGCGCGGAGAAGGTAGCGGGGGGAATCGAGGGCTTCTTCGTTCTGATCTTCGGGGATGCCAGGACACGAGAAGTTGTTGTGGTGACGGACATTGTCGGAAGTTGCCACTGCTTTCAGCGATCGTTGCCAGGTGCCATAGCGCTGTCCGGGTCGTCACTCCTCTTGGCATCGCTGGAAGCGTTCAAACTCGACTGGGTTGGATGCCAGGAATTTCTACACACGGGAATCATCTACGAAGATCGAACTTGTTATCAGGAAGTTCGAAAGCTTGGGCCAGCGGGGGTGTTTCGCTTCGCCGGAAACGACCTAAAGACTTCGCAGCGCTATTGGCACGCGGCAAATTTGAAACCCGAGACGCTGCGAGGTAGAAGTGCCGTCGATGCCTTATGGGAACGCGTGACGAGCACGGCGAAAAGTATTCACCGGCTATACGCGAAACCGGTTTGTGATTTGACCGGTGGGTACGACTCGCGCGCGCTTGTGGCTGCGTTTCTTGGGGCGGGCGTTTACTGCGCGACGGCGGTTTCGGGGTCACCGGAGGATGCGGATGTAACCATCTCGCGCGCCTTGGCGGAGAAACTCAGTTTGCGGCATCTATATACGGAGCGGGCGCAGAACATTTCGATCGATCAAGTGCAGGACTCCCTGGCTCTAACGGACGGGGAATATGATCTAGTTGACTACGTGAGTATCAGGGCGGTTCATCGCAGTCTTTCTGAACAATTCGAGATCAGCATCAATGGGTCGTTCGGTGAAGTGGCGCGTGGTTATTGGTGGGAGCTGCTCTTTCCGCTAATCGGCGCACGCGAACAGCTGGACGCGCGCAAAGTGTCGCTGCGGCGTTATGCGGCACAGAGTGGCGACGCGTCGATAATTCCACCAGGGGAACGGCTGGACCTGGTCGATCATTTTGCCGGAGTTATTAAAAGGACGAACGCAGGTCTCTTCAATTACCCAAATACTTTTCAAATGGACCATGCGTATCTGATGATGCGCATGCAGCGATGGCAAGGGCGCATTGCCAGCAGCACCAACCAGATTTGGCCGTGTCTTTCTCCGTTTATGTTTCGCTCTGTTCTTGAAACGATGCTGCAGACTCAATCGCTACTTCGCTGGCGGAGTCTGTTAATCCGAAAAATGCTACGAAAATTTTCGCCGGGCATGGCCGAACACCGGCTGGAGCACGGGTTTCCAGCCGAACCGGCTACCTGGAGAAATTTTCACCGATTTTATCCTTTGGCGGATTACTTCGGAAGAAAAGTCCGGAATAAGTTCGGCGGAAGGCTCGGTTTTCACCACGCAGCGGGACACGACAGAATCGTCAACCCACGCCTGCAACTGTGGCGCGACGAAAGAGTACAAGAGTTGCTGCGCCCAGCGAACATGAAGCTGAGCGCGTGGATGGAGCCCGCTGCTCTAGAGGATTTTCTTAAACGCTCACGAGGAGAGAATTTCCAGCTAAGTGGCCAGTGGGGCAGACTGTTGACTCTAGAGTGTGCGCTTCGTGTCGCGACACGGCAGCGGCAAAAATATTCCGCATAGCTTCGATGTAACTTGTAGTGCTACTAGGTGCCGAAGGTCTCTTTCCACTTGCGAAACATCAAGAGCGACCATAGGTGGGCTGATCGATCATAGCGGCCCTTTTGATGCTGGTCCCAAATCTTGGTCAAAAACCGAGTGTTTAGAATTCCGTCATTCGAAGAGAATAAGGCGTCGTGAGTGAGTTCGCGGAGATCCTCGCGAAACCAGCGGTTAAGTGGGACAGCGAAGCCCTGTTTCTTGCGATCCAGGATCTCGGATTGCAGCATCGGGGCCACGGCCTTTTTGAAAATGTATTTCCCGTTCTTACCGACAAGCTTGAGGGAGGATGGGATAGTGGCGACGATTTCCATCAGTTTGTGATCGAGCAGCGGAGCGCGGACCTCAAGTGACACGGCCATGCTGGCACGGTCAACTTTTGCGAGGATGTCGTCCGGTAAATACGTTTTCATGTCGACGTACTGAATGCGGGAGAGCAGGTCGTCGGTATCCGCGTTGTCGTAGTGCTTTCGCAGGACTTCGATCGAATCATAACCGCCGAGGGCCTCCTGGAATTCCGGAGCGAATAAGTTTTGCTTCTCTCCTGGACGAAAAATGGAGATGGAGTTGAAGTAGCCCTCCAGCGGCGAGCGCGCCAGACTCTGAAAGGTGGCTTTGGCGCGTAGCACTCGCGGAGCCCATGCCAACGCGGGATAGGCGCGCCCCAGAGGGCCAAACACTTCGCGGCGTATTGGCGCAGGAACAAAACGCCGAAATTGGTTCTCCATGTAATCGAAGTAGTAGCGACGATAGCCGGCAAAATTTTCGTCGCCGCCGTCACCCCCCAAGGCTACGGTGACGTGTTGACGGGCCATCCAGGAAACGTAGTAGGTGGGAATCGCGGAGGAGTCGGCGAATGGTTCGTCGTAATGCCACACCAGTTTATTCAAAACGTCCAGGGCATTTGGACGCACGATGAGTTCATGGTGATCGGTGTGAAATTGCTGCGCCACCTGTCTGGCATAAATGGCCTCGTTGTACTCCTCTTCTTCAAATCCGATCGAGCAGGTGGTTACCGGGCGGTCCATGATGTTGGCCATGGTAGCCACGACGGATGAGGAATCGAGCCCGCCGCTCAGGAAAGCGCCGAGTGGCACCTCGCTCATAAGACGAATGCGAGTGGCTTCGCAAAGTTCGTGACGCAGGAGTTCGCACCACTCTTCGACACTGCGGTTTTCAATATGTCCGAAAGATATGTCCCAGTAGCGCTGGATTCGAATTCCACCGGAAGAAGCTACCAAATAATGCCCGGGAAGTAATTTTTTTGCCGCGCGATAGATGGTCTTGGGCGCGGGAACATAGCCCAGGGAAAAATAATCGGAAATGGCCTGGATATCGACATCACGCGGCATGGACCCAGTTAGAAGGGCCTTCAGCTCCGAGCCAAACAGGATGTGCTTGTCATCCGCAGCGTAGAAAAGCGGTTTTTTTCCAATGCGGTCACGAGCCAATAAGAGTTGACGTTTGCGCGAGTCCCACAGCGCGATAGCAAACATTCCTCGAAGTTTGGCGAAGCACGCTTCACCGTATTCCTCGTACAGATGCACAATAGTTTCCGTATCGGAACGAGTCGAGAAGCGATGGCCGCGTGCGACCAAGTCGCGGTAAAGCTCGGTGTAGTTGTAAATCTCACCGTTGAGCATTACCCAAATGCTGCCATCCTCGTTGGAGAGGGGCTGATGCCCCCCTGCGACATCGATGATGCTCAAGCGACGGAATCCCAGACCGACGCCGGGAGCAACGTAGATGCCTTCATCATCCGGCCCGCGATGGATGATCGTTTCGGTCATCCGATGCACGAGGTCGTGGGAAACTTCACGGTCGTTCCCAAATTCAAAAAGTCCGCAAATTCCGCACATTTCGCAGGCCCTCGCCTAGTTTTCCTGTACTCTGATTTTGCGCCTTGTGGCGAGTTCGAAATATAACGCCCTGTAAGAGTCGAGCATACGACCCAAACTAAAATGGTCGACTACCCTCTGCCGCGAAGCCGCACCATACTGCTCGCGCAAGTCTTGAGAGGAGGCGAGCAGCGCGAGGCGGGAAGCCAACGCCTCGGAATCCCCGGGACTGAAAAGCCACTTGTAGTAGAGTCCTTCAATCACTTCAGTGTTGCCCCCAACAGCTGTCGCAATTACAGGCAAGCCCACGGCCATGGCTTCAAGAAGAGTGTTGGACATGCCCTCGGAAATGGAAGTTACGGCGAAGGCGTCCATGGTGTTGAGGAGTGCGGGCACCTCGTTTGAGTCGCCGACGAACGTCACACGCCCATTGAGGTTCGGAGAATTTTTCACGAGCAACTGGTTGTTATTGGATTCAGGTCCCGAACCTACCAATATTGCATGAGCATCAATGCCACTGCTGATTAAACTCTCCACGGCGGTCAAAAGAGTTGGATGATCTTTGATGGGAACCATTCTTCCGACAGTTCCAACCAAGAACCGGTTTTCCGGTAAGCAAAACTTTCTCCGCAGTGAAGCCCGCAATTCAGGGCGAGGACAAAACCTCTGAGTGTCGACACCATTATAAATCACTTGTATCCGGTGTAACGGGACCCAGGCCTGGCGGGCGTGATAATCACGCAATTCGTTAGAGACAGCAAAAACGGCATCAGCCATTTCGTAGACAGCCCTGCGAAAAATACGACGCCGTTGGGGCAAACCCGCCAGCATATCGAGTTCATAACCGTGCTCGCTGTGGATGGCGACTGGAACCCGTGCGAGGCGCGCTGCCGGAATGGCCTCGATGGCGCCCCAGTTACGGGAGTGCACGATGTGTGGCCGGTATGCGCGCATCAGACTTGCAAGTCGAAAAAGAGGGAATTGAAACCCGCTTTTCGTCTCCCCCAGATTGAGCAAACTACCACCCGGAAGCGGGATATTCTCCAGTTGGGGATCCGTTCCACGCAATGACGCCAACCGATGTTCAAATTGCCCATCGCTTAAGCCAGCGATCAGTTTGAGAATCGCGAGTTCGGTGCCACCTTTGTCCAGACGATTCACAATGTGCAAAATGCGAAGCGGAGCTGGGGCCCGGAGCCTAGCAGGGGCTTGGTCGCGATCAATTGGTGCGTTGGTATTAGCTTTCACGTCTGAATTCGGTTCGGATGTAAGAATGGCAACCTACAATTTTGCTGGCGCAGTGCGCATGGACACCCGTCCGAGAGGAGTGTTTACCTTCATAGCCAACTTTAAATCCCAGAACATGCGATAAAGAGAGCGCGTCCTGTTGAGCGCCTTCAGATTGCTCACGCGAGGAAGATCGGGAGTCAACGGATAGTTTAGTTCTTTCAGGCATGGGCCAATCAATGTTTCGAAGGCAGCCAATTGGTCGGATGAAAACGAACTTCGCCAACGTCCGACGGGGCTAAAAGCTCCATCGCGATACTCGTTGGTAAAGGAGGTGTTTGGTTCGCTCACGGAGCCAATGGCGGTGCGCTGGATTCGATCGTAGTCCAAGTTGTGATCGATGAATCGGCCAAGATTGGCTAAAGTGGCGCGCGGATCTTGAAGCAAGTCTTCGTAGCGCACTTCCAGGTAGTCGGCTCCCAAGGCGGACCCGGATTGTCTTCCCTTGCCGACTAGCCACTCCCAGAATAGTCCCGCGGCGAGCAAACTGTTGTTACGGTCCCATGGAAACGTCTTAACCCATCCCTGCTTGTGAAGGGAAAGAGCCACGTCGCGGCCGTCGCGGATGATGTGAATGATCAGAGCATCTGGCAACTCGCGCTTGATCCAGGGAAGATACTGAAGATGTTCGGGCGTGCATTCGGCCCAGCGATCGACATTTTGGGCAGTTGCAATTCGCTCCATAAAAATACGAAGAAAGTCTCCCGCGCTGTTGCACTCATGCAGAATTTCCTGGCGGAATTCGTCGCGGTCCAGCGCGGAGGCATCGAACATCCTGGTCTGGAACCACAGATCCAGCATTTTTTGTTTGTTTCTGGCGCTCTGCAGATTGCCAAATCGAGGAGCGATGAGATCGAAGACCTTCGATTCGCTGCGATAAACCGCGAAGCCGCCGGCGGAAAGGAGCATATGATAAAGAAGAGTTGTGCCCGAGCGCGGGGAGCCCAAAACGAAAACAGGGCGTTTCATGCCGCGGCCTTTTTGATCCGTGGTGGCGCTAATGGTCGAACCGCTTGTTTGAAGCGAGGACATGACGGATAAGCCTGACAGGATGGAATTATCCCGATACGGTCTCGCTGATTTTCTTCACCCAACGTTCGGGGCTAGTCTCGTAGAGCTTTGAGATCATCCTACCGAGGCTCCACTTTCCCCGCTGAGTCTCGATGTATGCCCTAGAGAAACGATTCTTGGGGAGCAGAGTTTCCAGGGAGACATTTCCGCGCATTGTTTCCGTGAGGGCCTCATCCAGCACAGAAATAGCAAAATCAACTTCTTTTCGCGTGATGATTAGAGGCGGAATGATGCGGAGCACAGGTTCGAAGTACGTGTAGGTAAGGTGGACACCCTTTTGTTTGCAGAGGGCCACGATGGTCAACGTTAATTCTGCAGCGCTGCGTCGACTTGCAGCATCCTCGACGATCTCCATGCCGAGCATGAGTCCTTCGCCGCGAACGTCTGCGACAATGGAATGCTTGTCCTGCAGTTCCTTCAGGCGCCCTTTGAAGAATGCTCCGACTTCGCCGGCGTTCTCGACCAGGCGTTCTTCTTTAACGATGTCTATCAGAGCGGAGAGCGTTGCGCCGGAGAGCGGATCAAGCTGGTGGCTCGCCAGGTGGCTATAACCCTGGCTCTGTACTTTGTCGGCGATTTCATCTGTAGTGATGAAACCGGAAACCGGCATTCCTCCGCCCGCTCCTTTAGAAATCACCAAAATGTCTGGCTGGACGTCATGGTGCTCCACGCCGAACCATTTCCCAGTTCGGCCGAAGCCGGTCTGGGCCTCATCCACGATGAGCAGGGCTCCATTGCTATGCACAAATTCTTTTAACGCTTTCATATAGCCGGGTGGCGGCATAATCATGCCGCCGGCGGACAGAATTGGTTCAACGATCACCGCCGCGAGATTATCCGTATTGGGGATGCAAGCCTCGATGGAGCTTTGCAGGCACAGTAGGTTGCATTCCGGAAAATGGCTATTCACCGGGCAGTGGAAACAATGAGGGGCTAGTAACCGGTAAGATTCAGGAACAATGGGGCCATCCCCGCGCTGGCCACCGAAGATGGAGGTGAGACTTTTGGTCGTCAGGGACAAGCCGTAGTATCCGCGATTGAATCCGACGATTCCGTTTTTCTTCGTATACGTCTTGGCGATGGAAATGGCGCATTCGTTAGCCTCTGTCCCAGTGGAAAAAATCATGCACCGGTTCAGCTGGCCGGGTGCGACTTCGGCGAATTTTGAGGCAGCCTCGAGTACGATAGGACTCAAGAATTGACTTCCGGTGTGAACAATGCGATGCAGCTGTTCAACGATCTTTTCAGTAAATCCTGGGTGACTGTGTCCCAGGATGCTGCAGAATTGGCCGGCAGCCAGGTCCAGGGTTTCATTGCCATCCAAGTCTTTGAAGACACAACCATGGGCTTCCTGGATCAGGCCGTCCGCGTAGGGCATTGCGATCAAAAGATTTTGACCGTATTTTTTCCAAAGTTCGAGGCTCTTAGTATTATTTTGCATGTCCCTCACCGCCGGAGGCTAGAGGCGTAACCGTCGAAGCCGGCGCTTCTTCCTGCCGCGACGTCGCTAAGCGAGGCGCCCGAAAAGATCTATGATAAAGATTCCTAATCTTCGCTACATGTGAGGGGGTAAATAGCGTTGCTAAGTAGCGGATGCAGTAGTCCCAGTTGAGGGGCCAGTAGCTGAGAGCGCGAGCGAAGAACCTGCGGGCCTCATAGTGGTCCCCCGTCATCAAACGATCGCAGCCGAGAAAATAGTAAGGCCTTGAGATTCGCTTTCGAACTTTGTATTTTCCAAGCTCCTTAACCACCTGCGGATATAGTTTGAGGACTTTCTCAATTGCAATTACCTCCCATGGAACACCACCAATCAAAGACTTTCCGATTCGACGAGAAGTCATACTCGCATGCTGCCGATACTTCGTGAGGGGTACGTCCAAATAGCCTATCTGAAAATGACGAGCCATTCGAAGCCACATGTTGTAGTCTTCGCCCACCGCAAGGCTCTCGTCAAAATAACCGACCCGATCAACGCACGCCTTGGCAAACACTGTCGCATCACAGGCGAATAAGGTTTCCGCGAAAAGCTCCTTAAAGATCCAGCCGCTGGGGGGAGACATATTAAGCCAGATCTTTACGCTTTCGTGAAGAATTCCTGTTTCATCGAAAGTCTTCATATCGCTGTACACCAGACCGTATTGTGGGTGATGGCATAAAAAATCCATCTGCAGTTGAAGTTTATCCGGAAGCCATAAATCGTCCGCATCAAGAAAGGCGATGAAATCGCCCGAGGCGTGGACGATCCCGTTGTTCCTTGCCGCCGCAACTCCACGCTTTTCCTGGCGCATGTAGCGAATTCTACCGATGTAGGGTTCGAGGACTGCGCGTGTCCCGTCCGTAGATCCGTCATCCACAATAATAATTTCGTGGACGGGGTACGTCTGTGCGAGAACACTTTCGATGGCGGCAGTGACATAGCGCTCGCAGTTGTAAACCGGAATGATGGCACTAACTTTTTCTCGCTGCATATTTATCGCCCTATCTTCCCGGAAGAATCGCCGCGCGCCAGCGGCTCGGCGTTAGAAATATTCCAAGCAGCGATCTGAATTTCTCTTTCTCATCCTTTTCAAAGAATCCTAAAATATCGAGCACTGCTAGAAAAGGAAGGATGAGCAGGAGTTTGGTGACAATCGACAGCGCCGGTGAAGAAATTGAAATCGTCGTAGATACGAGATAAGTGACAATGGCCAGGACAATAGGCATGCACAATTTCGGGATGTTATACGGCACCGGATATACTTTCTGCGAGAATACGTATGCCAATATCACCACCAGCAGGAAACTTAAAACCGTGGCCCAAGCAGCGCCCATTCCCGCGTAGGCCGGGACAAGCAGGAAATTTAGTAACACGTTAGAGATTGCGGCAATGATGCCTATCATCCCTAAATAGATGGTCTTTTTCTGGATGAAAATTCCAGTCTGGAAATAATATGCCATGCCCTGAAATAAGTAGCTGAAAGCAATTAACGGTACAATTTTGTAGGCCGCACGAAAATCCGGGGCACCCAGAATCTTGATTACATCTTTAATTATGACTGATGTGGTCAAAACACCAATCGCGAGGATCAGGCAAAAATAACCCGCGAACTTAGAAATCATTTGACGACCGTCTGCCCGCTTCGCAATGTCGTACATCCTGGCCGACCAAATCAGGTTGAATGGCTGGATAAGCAAAAAACTCAGCATGAACCCAAACTTGTAGCCAAGGGCATAGATGCCAACTACCGCTACCGTGCTGAAGTGCTGCAAGAAAAAACGGTCGGAGAAATTGAGAATGAATGAACCGAGGTTAGTAAAAATTAGCGGGGCTCCAAATTTAGCGAAAGATTTTAACTTTCGATAATCAAAAACCAATCCCACATCGCGGATAGTCAGAGTTAAGACCACGGCGGTATTCAGCAGATAGTTCGCAACAAGGCTGCTTATGAGAACTCCAAGGATCCCGATCTTGAGGAAAGCTATGAAATAAATATTCAGTAACAACGAAAGAACCAGAGATACCGTGTTCATAAACACGATAAAGCCTGACCGCTGTCTGGCACGCAAGTAATTGTAGGCGACGCTGTTTATCAAGGCCAAAGCCGCCGACACGGACATTAGTTGAATGTAAAGAGAAAACACCGGAGACTTTAATAGCAGTGTGGATAGGCCTTTCGAAAAGGTCAACCCCAGTCCTCCGATCAAAGCTCCTCCAATAATTGCCGCGAGGAGAGCAGTGCTGACCACTCTGTTGCGTTCCACCTGGTCATCATATTCGAAGTAAAAACGAAGAACCGGTGGCGCTACCCAAACGTTTAACAACATGGTGATAAGGGCCAAGGACAGGTCGAGTAGTTCGAGGGTCCCATACTCCGCGGGCCTGAAATAGTGGGTGTAGAAAGGAATCAGCAAGAATCCCGCGAGTTTACCGAGCAGGTTCCCGAACCCATATACAGATGTGTGTTTGAGGAGGTTTTTTATCTCGTCCCACATGGGGGTTGACCTGATCGAGCCTCAGATTAAGGTGCGCACCTGGGATATGGATCTATTTTATGATCAGCAACAATTCGAGGGACTTGCGCTGGTTATGCAATTCATTCCAGGTAACCTAAACTCTTGAGCCGATGTTCAATGATTTCGTTATCCTCAGCGGTGTAATCGACTTGCTCCCGCGGTGCCAACTCGTTGTCCGCGTCCTCGTGCCTGACACCCTTCGGATCTGAAAAGATCTCCTCCAAGACTCTTCCGTCCATGTCGGCCGGAACAGGCAGGCCGAGCAGGTGTAGAATCGTGGGCGCCATATCAATGAGTTTCGGCGCGAAATTTGAGGCCGGCTGCTTCAACAGGTCTCCCGCTATGATTAATACTCCCATAGGACGGTGAATACCCTCTTTCGTCGATTCGGGAGCGGCATCCACCGCAGCATTTGAAAAGTTATATCCGTCGGCCGGGACTAAAATCACGTCCGGTACCCAGACATTAGGGCTCGCTTGGGAATAAATGTCTCGACCCCTTACCACCCGCGAAAGGAGTTTCTCCCCGCTGTGTGGATGGCGCACTTCGCTGAAGCGAGAAATAACATCCGAAACTATCTGCTCGTACTGGGATCCCGGTTCGACAATTCCTTGCGGGCCGCGGCAAATTAAGTTGACATAAAGAAAAGCGCATTGATAAGTTTCGACCGTAGAAACTCGGGAGTTTGCCCAATCAACGAGAGGTCGACGTCCACTAAAAGTTCGATTCGCAAAGTCCACCCAGGAATCGTATTGTTTGTATTTCTCTATGGTGGGATTTGTATCAAACGCGTGGCGGATCTTTGCCAATGCTTTATAAAGATTCCGTCCTGCCTTTAGGCTTGATTTGCGGAAGACATCCTTTAGGGACTTAAACGATTCTTTCCTATCGTCCTTCGTCGGCTGCAGGTAACCCCACTGGCGAAGATAGTAATTCGGATAAATGATCCCGCGGTGACATCCAAAGCCATGATCGGAAAGGATGATTTTAGTAGGGTTCTGACCCGCAACCTTTGCGAGCAACGTGCCAACGCATTTATCGAGTTGCTGGTAACACTCTCTAACCTTCTCTACGCGGGGACTCTTGTTCGAAGGCTCGTCACAAGCCTTTTCAATCTCGCCCCACAACTTGTGTTGAATCCAGTCACTCTGCTGAAAATGAACCATGAAAACATCCCAGGGCTCCCTTTCCAGGAAGTGCAAGGCCAGCTGTGTAGATTGGTTTGCTCCTTGTATTAATTTCTCAACGAACTGGTTGTGTTCTTCTTCGGAATTTGCAGGCATGACGTCGCAGAGCCATAAGTTGGGATCATACCCAGGCATGTCCAAGATTTGTTTGCTTAATTCAGGTGGGTAAGTGAACTGCGTCGAAACGGAATCCCAGCCGCAAACGAGGATGCCGTTGATCGGATAAGGAGGATATGTATAAGGTAAGTTCAAAACGATTACCCGCTTGCCTTTGTCACTTAGGATCTGCCAAATCGTCTTGCTGCATATATGCTGGGCGTTGTTGATTTTCCACGTGTAGTCTTTCGGATCGAATCGGGTGAATCCGAAGATTCCATGCTTGCTCGGATGTTTTCCCGTCATGAAGGAGGTCCACGCCGGGGCGGTCACAGCCGGAACGACGGATTCGAGTTCGGCGGCAAAGCCATTTTGAATGACTGAGGCGATGTTGGGTAAATACCCTTGATCGATTAGAGGACGCAGCACCCTGAATGTAGCCCCGTCCAAGCTGATAACGAAAACCTTCTTGTCCTGGGCGCTCATCAATGTTCTCCCTTTAATCCTGACCTTGTCGTGATTGTGGACCAAGTACCCTGCGAATAGAAGTTCGTTAACCGTTCAGAGAACGTGTGATGCAATACATAGGTAGTCGCGGACGAAATCGACTTTGGAGGCTCCGAAGCGCGCTAAGTGTACTTTTTAGAATCTAGATTGTCAGAATGTGATTAAGCGCCACCGTTGAAAAACGCTCGCACTTCTTGGCTTCGCGTTGCCATGTGATGAACACATTTTACCAATTCCCCATGGACCGGAGAAGTAGAAACTAGATGTGTTAAACCACTGTCCGTCTCGCCTAATGACCTATGATATGACCAATTTACGAATAATTCTCAAGAGGGTGGGACCTAGGCGTTCTAGTCCAGAGGGTCTAAACCTTACGCCGTGGTTCACGCAAATACGCCATACCTGCACTTTCCACAACGCTTTTGGTGGGTTAGAATTTCGCACTGGCTAAGCACAGCTTAGCCGGCCTGCTGGTCAGACGGCCCACAGTGACGCGGGTTCCCCTGAAGTAAAAAAAGATGACCTTAATATACGACGAGAAATATAAGGCTCCCTATGAGTTAAGCCGCCTATCGGTTATTCAATCGTTGATTCCGCCTGGACGGGGAAGGCTTGCCTTGGACGTAGGTTGCGGATCAGGGTTGATCAGTAAGATTCTAGCAGAGAAAGGCTGGAATGTCACGGCTCTGGACATCGAGCCCCGAAATGTTGAGCTAGCGCTTCGCGTCGCTCAACACGGTATTGTCGGGGACGTGCTGTCGGTTCTGGAGGGGCTTCCCAAGAAATCCTTCGATCTTGTGGTAGCTCTAGAGCTTATAGAACACCTCACGGCTGGGAAGCTGCTTCTCCAACGTCTCTACGAGGTGACAAAAAATGACGGATTCTTGGTTGCATCGACACCCAATCGCATCTCGCCCGTGGGTTTGTCGGGTTACTACTGGGGAGAAAAGATTGCCAACTGGGGAAAATGGATGGCTTGGGATGAAAGCCACGTAAAAATCTACTCCTCCTTTGAGTTTATTGGGCTGCTACGAGAAGTAGGCTGGCGGCCGAAGAAGGTCTACGGTTTCTGGTATCATGGGCAATTGCCGTTCGGAATCAAATGGTCACTTCCCTTCACCTCGTCGAAGATCTTTCCCTTTAACCGACTGGGATTCAATACTATCTCGGTATGCGAGCGACGAGCTAGTTAGCCTGTCGAGTGTCCGTTTTGCGGGACCGTATCGGATTCCATAACCGACAAGCTTCAAGGACTCCACAATAAGGTATGACCACTGCTCGCGTCGCTTCCACCATCCGTCGCGGCGAAGAGCGCTTAGATCGTCCGGTACTGGTACGTAACGCAACTGTATATCAGCAAAGGAGCTTATCCGTCGACAGCAAAATCTGATTCGACGCAAGTGGATGTTTGTGCTGACAAGGAGCAGAGAGCTCGGACGATCAGCTTGAAGGTAGCGACTCAAAGACAACAGTTCTGCAAAGGTTCCTTTCCCCGCATCAGGTCTGGTCGTAACCCTGCGAGAGTTGCCGACAATATCGATGAAAAAATGACGGTGACCTGGGGGCAGGCGAGCGGCCTGATCACGCAGCTTCAAGTCAGCGAACCCCAGGGGTCCAATCTTGCGAACTTCGAAGCGCCCGACACTTAGTATCAGTCGAGGCGCTAAGCGTTCTCGAAAGAGCTGCAGGCCGTAGCCTTTGCGTTCGTGGCGACCCGCAAGAACAAAAATCACCTCCGCCGGCGCAGGAGAATCTTGTTGAAACAGAAAATCGCGAAGAGGTTTAAAAAACTTAGGCTTGGATGCCATTTCGAATTCTCAGGTCAGAAATTCGCCGCGAAGATAAGTCGAACGTCACAGAATATTTATGGTGCGTAACTTGAGAGACAGCCGAACCACGCGGCCGAGTAACGCCGATGCACTCGTGCATACTGTGCTTAAGTTTCGGTATTTCCGCAAGGGTTTGGTTGAAGAACTTTAGGCAATCTAGCGGGTATACACGTTCCTTACAAGGGCCCCAACAGGAATGTGGCCAGCTTACGCGTCGAGTTTGATCTTAAGCTGCTTGGTGCTGGTGGCCTTTTCGGTTATGGCCTGGGGTCAAAATAGCAGGCGCCTGATTGGTGCGTTTGGGATGACACTGATCTGTGCCCTGACGGTATTTCAGATAAGCTGTGCTACTGTTAATTCAACTCCGAGCATTCCGAGCGGTACATCCAAAACCATTACAGGTACGGCAACGTCGGGTTCGCACCAAATATCTGCGAAACTGACTCTATTTGTTAAATGAAATTCACCCATGTGACGGTTATTGAGCCTGTTCCGATGTTCGCAGGCAGTCATGGAATTAGAAGGGAGATGCTGTGGGTAGCGTTGCATCTTGCTCATCAGCGGCGCGATCTTCAGTAGATTGAACGGGCCCCGAAAGCTCAAGATCTTCCTTGGCGACTCCGCGAACTCTGGGTAGCGAAGTCATAAACAGCCTCGTAGCGATGCGCTAATACTTTCCAATCCTTTTCTCGAAGAACCATCTGCCGCGCGCTTTCCGCAAGTTCGCGACGAAAAGCTTCATCGCTCAAGAGCTGGGACGCCTGATTACAAAAATCATCAACGTTGTCAGGTTGAAAAAGCAAGCATGGCTTATCCGGCTCAACGAGTTCGCGGATGCCGCCGACATCGCTGGCGAGCACGGCTTTACCTTGCGCCATCGCTTCTAACGGCTTGAGTGGAGTGGTCAATTCCGTCAGTCGGATGCTGCGCCTGGGGTAAACCATAATGTCCATTAAGGAATAGTACTTGGCGATCTCATTGTGTGAGACCTGGCCCACGGCTTGCACATACTCTTGTGCCCGCAACTCCTGAATCGCCGCCTGGATTTCCGGCATATCTTCGCCTTGTCCGACGATTAGGAGTTGAAGGGGGTTGCTGCGGCTCCTAAGCTCCGCGGCGGCGCGCACGAGCCAAGCAATTCCTTCGTAATGGTAAAGCGACCCAATGAATCCCATGACTGGTTCGTTGTTCAACCGAAGTTTGCCGGCCAGCTGCGCATCCCTCGGCAGTGGCACGAAGCGTTCGGCATCGACGCCATTCGGGACGTGAAAAAGCTTTTCGCTGGCAACTCCACGTTCGCCCAAATCATTTAGAATGTGGCGAGCAATTCCGACTACTGCATCTGCATGCTGGGCAACATATCCTTCGAGTCGACGGCTCATTTGATAGCGCAAAGAAATGGGCCGGGTCTTGTTTTGATCGACGGCAGCATCCTCCCAGAACGCGCGAATCTCATAGACGAATGGAATCTTGAGAACCCTTGATGCTCGCAGAGCTGCGAGGCCGCACAGCGCCGGAGAGTGCGCGTGGACGGCGTCAAAGCGTTGCTCATTGAGTAGAGCTAGAATGCGATCCCGGAGAAGTTGTACAACGGCATTTTCACGAAGCAGCACAATGTGCCGCCTCAGTGCGATTTTGGCGATAGTGCCGCGCAATGGCGTGCGCTTGTACGGTACACCGTCAATTACGGTATCAGCCGCGCCGGAATCCTCTAGTTGATGTAATGGCCCTGTCAGCGCTTCGGGCATCAAGCCGATTTTTTTTTGGGCAATGAGCAGGCTGTGGCTACGCACGCTGTATCCACTAAGCAGTGGCGTGGAGTGGTCCAGCACATGTAAAATTCGGTAATTGCGAGTCGACGCTCTCGGTGCATTCATAGGTCGGAAGGATCCTCGTTTGCTGCCATAGCCGCACGGCAAGCGAGGGCTTCAGTACTCCCGTGGACGCTCAGTGCAACTTCGCTGTTGTTGTTGCAACCCGATCGAGCTTGCCGAAAATTTTTACAAACCGCTACCGCGTTCAGTCCGGCAGCGTCATTAACTCATGGTAGATTCTCTGATTTAGTGGTCTTGGGAGTGTTATCGGAGCTGTCGGGATGAGCGATGCGCAGCTGGCCACCACCGCCGGCGTCGTAGTACGCAATGTACGGTTCATCCTGGTTGTTCAGGCTTAGCGACGGATACTCGCCCACACTGCCTTGGTCAACTGTTTCCGAATGCCATCCCTTGTCAGATCGCTCAGCGTACTTAAGGGTTCCCATTGCGCTGTCGTAGTACGCAATGTGAGGATGATCGTGACTATCTATTTTTAGCGATAGGCGATCCGCCTGAGCCAAATTACCTACGACTTTATCTACAACTTCAATTTGCCATCCCGAAGGAGTCCATCGGGTGTACTTAATGGCGCGGCTATTTAAGTCGAAATAAGCAATGTGTGGGAAACCATGTGAGTCGAGCGCGATACTGTTGCCCTGTCCTACGTAGTTATTGTGAGTACGACGCGTGTCCGGGATCTCATATACCCAGTTAGACCCGTCCCAAGAAACATAACCGAGGTCACCGTCTACTACGATGGAATAGGCGATGTGCGGGCGGCCAGAAGAGTCCAGAGCGATAGAGTTGAACTTGCCAGTCCCGAATTTGCGGCTGACCGTTTCGATGTACCACGTTTTACCATCGAAGAACGCGTACTTCAGATGCAGAGCGTTGGTTCGGTCCGCATTTTCTTCCTGGTAGTAGCTAATATGTGGATAGCCTTGCGCATCCACTTGCAAAGAAGTGAAGTGGTTGGTGCGGTCGTGATCGATGATCTGGGTCTGCCACTGTGTTCCATTCCAGTAGGAGTAATGGAGACCCGTGAGATTGCGTGAATTATAGGCGAGGTGCGGACGGTCGTGAGAATCGACTGCAAGTGACGCGAACTGGCCGCCTTGTTTATCAACTTGCATGATAAACCACTGTTTGTCCCGAACTCCGCGGTAGGCATACAGTAATGCGCCATGATTTTCATTGTAGTAACAGATATGGAAATTTCCGGTATGATCTATAACAAAAGAATTGTATTTTCCGACGTCTTCTCCATGTCCGTCGTCCACTACCTCCACATGCCACGTCCTTTGTGCGTTTGCGATTGGTCCGAATAAAGCGAAACAGAGAAGTGCGGTCAGCATGGCATGAATGCCGGACCGCGAAGCGCTAATCACACCATAGTTCGAAAGGGTCATTTTTAAAGATCGATCTCTCTTGTAGGCCTCATGACGGAACTTCCGCTCTTCGCAGCTTTCGGAAGGCTTGTTTCGCAACCCCAGGCAACATGACGCCAAACATATAACGTACAAAAGGCCAAGGATCACTCCAGGAAAAGATGCCGTAGATGCGGGGTCTTGGAAGTTGTCGCCACAACCGACCTAACCTAAGCTCCCTGCGGTAGAAACCGCGCAAGCAATAGAAGAGAAAGGAATCCTCCGCAATCCACGTTGCACGCTTGGTGGTTGTACGCATTGGTGTTACGTTCTGGCCGGTCAAATGTTTGTAGGCCGTCAGGCTCAAGTTAATCCCGCTAGCTCTGCCGAGACCGTGCTGGTCCCAATGACGCGTATTCATTTCAATCAGCAAGAATTTTCCGGTTCGTGAATCGCGCTTGTATTCAACCTCGGCCATTCCCTGATAATTTAGTGCTTGCCACAGTCGCAAGGTAGGCTCGAGAAGTTCAGGAATTTCTTCGCTTCGTATAACGCATCCAGTCCCAAAATCGTCCGGGGATTGAACTATTTTTCGCGCTGTAAAGGAAGCGAGGGGTTGCGAATTTTCGCCAACATATCCACCCAAAACGCTGATGCTTTCTGTATTGCCTGGAATCCACTCTTGAACCAGGATTTCTGGATTCGCCCAACGCACTTGCTCATATTCCCGCGTCAGTTCCTCCTGTGAGGTGACCAAAAAGGCTTTGCGGCCGCCCACCATGTCCCAGTTATTGGATTCGCGCCAGTGATAGGAGCTGATGGGCTTTACGACACACGGGAACCCTACTTCCTCAGCAACGCGGCTCAGCTCGTGCTCCGAATGAAGCGCCAATGTTCGGGGAACCGCGACTCCCGCCTTTCTCGCCACATTTACTAGAGCATGTTTGTCGAGCACCTGCATCAGACATTCTCGCGGGGGGATGGCCAATCGATAATGCGGCTCGAGCTTATCGCGGTGGCGATCCAGGAACAGCACATCGAGGTCTCTCGTCGGAAAGATAACGGCGCCACGTAGCTCGCCAGTGGCCTCCAGAAGGAATTCCTGTAACGCTTCCGGTTTTTCCTGAGAATTGGGGGCCTGCCGGACCTCACAAAAGCGCGTAAAATTCCCGTATATATTAGGATGCGCGGAAAGTCCCACCACTCGCAGGCCAGATCCAGCGAGATCCCGAGCGATGCCGACCCCTGTATAGAAGAGATTCAAGATAATCACGGGGACATCTCGGCGGACGGTGGGTCCCGGTACGGAATACTGCGGCCTGGACTGCACCTCGTTATTCAGTATGGGCAAGGGCCAGTTCGAGAATGGGTATGAGTCAGTTTTGTCATCGCTGAAGCGAAATCCTGTTTTGGCTTCTCCCATATTTCATGCCCTGCCAGTTCGCGAACGAATATCGTGTGCGGCAATAAACTTTACGCTCGGGTCGACGGAGAAGAAAATTACGTCCGACCCCGTGGGAGAATGTGGCTCGGCCCAGAAATTCGTTGAAACAACGAACCTCAAGCCTGAGCTTGACCTCCCTAGCCAGTACTTCGGAAGCGCAGGAGAGAATACTTTAAAGTGTGCAAGTTACAACATTAATTCTATCACGCAGCGGGACGCAAAACGCAGACTACTACCGAAGCAAAACGAAGCGCCGTGACCGGCATGGCAGTGCTTCGAGGCATGGCTACTTCTTCGCCTTGGGGAAGGTATGCTGATAATTGAAAAACCAGTTCCTCGCAAACGCCTGAATGCCTTCGCTCGTTCCTTCGGAGCTTACCCTCACGTAAACCATTCCTAGTCCACAAAGCCGATAAGACTTCGGGACGAGTATAAGGTGAGACGGCATTCGGTACAGGTAACGGGCTAACCCATTTCTGGACCATAGGCCAGTAGAGTTCGGTACTGCCAATGAACTAACCTCCTCGGGACTGTTAGGGGCGAGTCGTTGGAACCCGTAAGTTAGAAAACCGGCTGAAGTACAGAACCTGGTATTGCCCAACGGGAACGAAGGAAAGTTACGTGAAAGCAAAGATGCATAAGAGTCCCGACACTGTATTGGGCCTGCAATCGCACCTTCTGTGTAACTACCTTCTAGCGAGGATAAATGCATCGAAGAAGCTGTTTCGCCGGTTCTTGGACACCGCGGGTTTATGGTTGGTGTTGTGCCTAACGGGTTGCGCAGCCGTGACGGGGATTCCAACCGGAAGTCCAACTGGACCTCCGAGCAGTAGCATTGCGCCATCTAACCTCAACTTTGGAAGCCTGGTCCTAAACACCTCAAGCACCGGGCAAACCTTGACGATCCGGAACACCGGCAAAGCCGCATTTAGCATCAACAGCATCACGATTACAGGGACAAACAGCGCGGATTTTGCTCAGACCAGTAACTGCCCGACTTCACCCGCCAGTCTCAGTGCCGGCGGCAGTTGCACGATTGCAGTTACGTTCAGGCCCTCGAAAATAGGTGCCGAAAGCGGCTTTGCGAGTGTTTCCGATAACAGTGCCGGTAGCCCTCACACGGTTGCTTTGCAAGGTACCGGAATGGCCGCCGGACCCGGGCCCGTGGCAGGTTTGTCGCCTACGGCACTCGCTTTTGGCAACCAACCCGATGGTACGCCCAGTGCGCCGAAGAGCTTGACGCTGAGAAACACCGGAACGGCAGCTCTGTCGATCAGCAGCATCGCGATCACGGGAACAAACAGCGGGGATTTTGCTCAGACCAATAACTGCCCGACTTCGCTCAGTTCCGGCGGCAGTTGCACGATTAGCGTTACCTTCAAGCCCTCGAAAACAAGTGCCGAAAGCGCCTTGGTGAGTGTTTCCGATAACGGGGCCGACAGCCCCCAATCGGTCGCCTTGCAAGGTACCGGTATGGCCACCGGACCCGGGCCAGTGGCAAGTTTGTCGCCAGGGGCTCTCGCTTTTGGCAACCAGCTGCAGGGCACCCCTAGTGCGCCAAAGAGTTTGACGCTGACCAACACCGGGACGTCAACGCTGTCGATCAATAGCATCACAATCACCGGGACAAACAGCGGGGATTTTGTTCAGACCAATAGCTGCCCGGCTTCGCTCACTGCGAGTGGCAGTTGCACGATTGGACTTATCTTTAAGCCGACGACGATAGGTGCCGAGAGCGCGTTGGCGAGTGTTTCCGATAACAGTGCTGGCAGCCCCCAAACGGTTGCTTTGCAAGGCACCGGTACGGCCAGTGGAACCGGATCAAGCGCGAGTTTGTCGCCTGCGGCACTCGCTTTTGGCAACCAACTGCAGGGTACCGCCAGTGCGCCAAAGAGCTTGACACTGACCAACACCGGGACGGCAGCACTGTCGATCAATAACATTACAATCACAGGCGCAAACAGCGGGGATTTTGCTCAAACCAATAACTGCCCGGCTTCACTCAGTTCCGGTGGCAGCTGCGCGATCGCGGTAACCTTTACACCTTCTCGAGTGGGAGTCGATAGCGCTGCGGTGGGCGTCTCCGATAACGCTGTAGGTAGCCCACAGAGTGGATCACTCAGCGGAATCGGCACGAGCAGCGGAGGCGGCGGCTCAGCGACCCACCTTCCTGTTGGCCTGACCGTGCAGGAAGCAATCTATTCTGGGGTCGCCGGGGTGACTCGCGCTCAGGATCCCGTCAGCGTCGGAATACCTATTTCCGATTCCGATCAAATCACCGATGTGTCCCAACTTGGGCTCACAGGCGCTGCTCCGGGACAGTTTCGAGTTTTAGGACGATGGCCTTCAGGGAATATCAAGTGGGTGTTGGTGGATACGTTAGCCGATGTCCCGGCCGGGGGACAGAATACCAATATCGTTCTAACCACAGGCTCCGGC
>Ga0073928_10003090_pt1 | contig 26908 bp, 23 predicted proteins | sample PaiPotPPA55metaG_FD_76969 | JGI IMG/M metagenome (GOLD analysis project Ga0073928, IMG submission 76969) | Iron sulfur acid spring bacterial and archeal communities from Banff, Canada, to study Microbial Dark Matter (Phase II) - Paint Pots PPA... ...
GTCTACATGCGCACCACGCGGGGCGCTTACCCGACGATTTACGGGCCCGGCGAGACCTTCAAGGTCGGCGGCTCCAAGGTCGTGCGGCAGAGTCCGAAGGACAGGGTCACGCTCATCGGGGCGGGGGTCACGCTGCACAACTGCATCGCAGCCGCCGACGCGCTTGCAGCGAAGAAGATCCCGGCGCGCGTCATAGATCTCTACTCGGTGAAGCCGGTCGACGTCAAGACGCTCCGCGAGGCGGTGAAGGTCACCAAGGGGCGGCTCGTGATCGTCGAGGACCACTACCCTGAAGGCGGTCTGGGCGCGGCCGTGATGGAAGCTCTTGCGGCCGACGGTGTTTCAACCAAAATCGCGCACCTGGCCGTCAAAGGCCTCCCGACCTCGGGCAAGCCCGACGAGCTGATGAACGCCGCCGGCATCTCGGCCCGGCACATCGTGGCCGCGGCCACCAAGCTCGTGGCGGCGAAGTGATGGCGGTCCAGACAAAACCGAGTCCGATCAGAGAGCTCAAGCAGACCGGCCAGTCGCTGTGGCTCGACAACATCCGCCGCCAGCTGATCAGCTCAGGCGAGCTCGCCCGCCTGCGCGACGAGGGACTCACCGGTGTGACGTCCAATCCCACCATCTTCGAGAAGGCCGTCAGCGGCTCGACCGACTACGACGAGGCGATGGTCCGGCTCGTGCAGGAGAAGGCGAAGCCTAGAGACATGCTCTGGGGAATGATGGTCGAGGACATCCAGGCCGCGGCGGATGTGTTCCGTCCGGTTTACGACAAGACGAAAGGCGAGGATGGCTACGTGAGCATCGAGGTGGCGCCCACGCTCGCGAACAACACCCGCGGCACGATCGCGATGGCCGAGGACCTGCGCGACCGCTGCCGGCGGCCCAACGTCATGGTGAAGATCCCGGCGACCAAAGAGGGACTGCCCGCGATCCAGGACCAGATCGCCAAGGGCCACAACATCAACATCACGCTGATCTTCGCCGTCGAACGTTACGACGAGGTGGTCGAGGCTTACCTGTCGGGGCTCGAGAAGCTGCACCAGAAGGGAGGCGACCTCAGCAAGGTCGCGAGCGTCGCGAGCTTCTTCGTGAGCCGCGTGGACACGAAGGTGGACAAGATGCTGGCCGACAAGATCCAGTCTGTCGCGGACCCCGCCGAGAGGCGAGAGCTCGAGCGCCTCTATGGAAAGGCCGCGATCGCGAACTCCAAGGTGGCGTACGAGCATTTCGAGAAGTTCTTCAAAGGTCCGCGGTGGGACAGGCTCCGCAAGGCCGGCGCCCGCACGCAGCGCCCGCTGTGGGCCAGCACGTCGACCAAGGATCCGCGCTATCCCGACACCTACTACGTCGAGGAGCTCATCGGCCCGGACACGGTCGACACCATTCCGCCCGCGACACTCGCAGCCTTTCGCGAGCACGGGGAGGTGCGCCGCAGCATCGATGAGAACCTGGATGCGGCGAAGCGCCAGCTGAAGCAGCTCGCGGCCGCGGGCATCGACCTCGACCAGGTCACGCACCAGCTGGAGGTCGAAGGCGTCGCCTCGTTCACCAAATCGTTCGAGACCCTGCTGGAGGCAATCGCGAAGACCTCGAAGGACATCAAGGCGGGGAAAGGGCCGCGTCAGTGGCACAGCCTCGGTGAGCTCCAGCCTGACGTCGACTCGCAGGTGGCTGCGCTTCAGAAAGAGGAGGCCGGGCGCCGCCTCTGGGCCAAGGACTCGACCCTGTGGAGCTCGGATCCCGGCAAGCGCGAAGAGATTCGCGACCGGCTCGGCTGGCTCAACGTCGCCGAGAAGATGCTCGAGCACGCGTCCGAATTTCGCCAGCTCGCCCTCGACGGCCGGGTTTACTCGGACGTGGTCCTGCTCGGGATGGGCGGCTCGAGCCTGGGCCCCGACGTCCTCCGCAACACGTTCGGCTCAGTGAAGGGCCACCCGAAGATGCACGTGCTGGACACCACCGACCCGGCGACGATCCTGGCGACGCGGCGCAAGATCCAGCTCGGCAAGACCCTGTTCGTGGTCGCGTCGAAGTCTGGCGAGACCACCGAGACCCTCTCGCACTTTGCGTACTTCTGGGACCAGGTGCAGAAGAGCGGCAAGGGCGGGAAGCCAGGTCATCAGTTCGCCGCGATCACGGATCCCGGCACGTCGCTCGAGAAGCTCGCCAAAGAGCACGGATTCCGCTGGATCTTCCCCAACCCGCCTGACATCGGTGGGCGGTACTCGGTGCTGAGCTACTTCGGGCTCGTGCCCGGCGCGCTCATGGGAGCGAACGTCGCCGAGCTGCTCGAGCGGGCGACCGAGATGGCAAGCTCGTGCGCCGACTCGGTGCCGGCCGAGTCCAATCCCGGCGTGTGGCTCGGCGCCGTGATGGGCCGGCTCGCCCTGCAAGGACGCAACAAGCTCACCCTCATCTGCTCGCCAAAGGTCGCGACGTTCGGCTATTGGGTCGAGCAGCTGCTCGCCGAGAGCACGGGCAAACAGGGCAAGGGCATCGTCCCGGTCGAAGGCGAGCCGCTGGGTCGCCCGCCGGTCTACGGCGCGGACCGGCTGTTCGTCTACATCAGGATGGACGCGGACGCGCCCAACCGCGCTGTGACGGCCCTGGAGAAGGCCGGTCAGCCCGTCGTCACACTCACGCTGCGCGACACGCTCGACCTGGGCGGCGAGTTTCTCCGCTGGGAGATCGCCACGGCGATCGCAGGGGCGATCCTGGGCATCGACCCGTTCGACCAGCCGAACGTCCAGGAGTCGAAGGACAACACCAAGCGCGTGCTCGCCAAGTTCAAGAGCGCGGGCAAGCTCCCGTCCGCGGAGTCGACACCCGCGGCGAGAGCACGGACGGGCGTCGAGGCCCTGATCGCTCGCGCCAAGCCCGCGGCTTACTTCGCGATCATGGCTTACACCGCGCGCACCGCCACGTCCGAGGCCGCCATCTCTGCGATCCGGACCGCGGTCAGGGACAGCACGCACATCGCGACCACGGCCGGATACGGCCCGCGGTTCCTGCATTCGACCGGGCAGCTGCACAAAGGCGGCCCCAAGACGGGGCTCTTCCTTCAGATCGTGCAGCAGGACGTCCAGGACGTGCCGATACCAGGGCAGCCGTTCAGCTTCTCCATCCTCAAACAAGCCCAATCGCTCGGCGACCTACAGTCGCTCAGCTCGCGGCGCCTGCCGGTTGTGCGGGTAACGCTCGGCAAGGATCCGGCGGCGGGCTGGAAAGCGCTCGTGACAGCAGTCAGGGGAGCGGTGAGGTAGATGGAAATGGGGATGGTCGGCTTAGGGCGCATGGGCGGCAACATGGTGCTGCGCCTGCTGAAGCGCGGGCACCACATGATCGCCTTCGACGTTTCACCGGACGCGGTCAAGCGGCACGAGGCCGCGGGAGCCGCCGGCGCCAATTCGCTCGAGGAGCTGGTCTCCAAGTTCACCTCGAAGCCGCGAGTCATGTGGGTGATGGTCCCGGCGGGAGACCCGACGACGCAGGCCATCGACAAGCTCGTCGAGCTCGGAGACCCTGGCGACATCATCATCGACGGCGGCAACACGAACTGGAAGATCGCCCTCCAGGACTGCGCGCGGGTCAAGGCGAAAGGCATGCACTATATGGACGCGGGGACCTCCGGCGGCATCTGGGGCCTCGAGTACGGGTACTGCTTGATGGTCGGAGCCGAGCAGGAGATCTACAACCACTGCTTGCCCCTGCTCAAGGACCTGGCGCCGGATGATGGCGGCCTCGTGCGCACCGGCCCAGAAGGCTCGGGGCACTTCGTGAAGATGGTGCACAACGGCGTGGAGTACGGGCTGATGCAGGCTTACGCAGAGGGCTTCCAGGTGATGAAGCTTTCGAAGTCTTTCCCCGGGATGAACATGCAGGAGATCGCGGAGGCCTGGCGGACCGGCAGCGTCGTCCGGTCGTGGCTGCTCGACCTGATCGCTAGAGGCCTGGAGCAGGACCCCGAGCTCTCCACCATCAAGGGTTGGGTCGAGGACACCGGCGAGGGACGGTGGACCGTGGAAGCGGCGATCGACGAATCGGTGCCGGTGCCGATCATCGCCGAGTCGCTGTTCGCGCGCTTCCGCAGCCGCATGGAGAACACGTTCGGCGACCGCATGCTCGCGATGATGCGCAACCAGTTCGGCGGCCATGCAGTCGTAACGGACGCAAAAGGAGAGGCGGCCCACCAGTGACGGCCCTTGTCACCTCCCCGCTCGCCGGGGAGGTCGGCGCGCAGCGCCGGGTGGGGGGATGCGCCAAATGACGGCTGTCGCAGCACCGAACCCTCTCGCCGAGGGCCTCCACGACTACCGGGTAGGCGAGCCTTGCCTCATGGTCATCTTCGGCGCGACCGGGGACCTGAGCGGCCGCAAGCTGCTGCCGGCGCTCTACAACCTCGCGAAGCAACGCCTTCTGCCCGCGGGCTTCGCTGTCGTGGGAGCGGCTATCGACGACCTGACCGACGACGCGTTCCGTAAGCACGCCTCGGACAAGATCGCGGAGTTCTCGCGCACGCAGCCCATCGACCAGCGCGTGCTGGACGCGTTCCTCAGCGGGTGCTTTTACACCAAGGTCGATTTCGGAAAGCTAGACGACTTCAAAACGCTGCAGCGCCGCCTGGGTGAGCTCGACACGACGCGCCATGTCTCCGGCAACCGCATGTTCTACTGCGCGACGCCACCCCCGACCTACGAGACGATCGTCGAGCAGTTGAAGGCAGCGGGCATGGCGTCGGGTGCGGGCTTCCACCGCATCGTGGTCGAGAAGCCCTTCGGGTCAGACCTCAAGTCAGCGCGCGAGCTGACGGCGATTCTCCAGCGCGTCTTCCACGAAGACTCCGTCTATCGGATCGACCACTACCTCGGGAAGGAAACCGTCCAGAACATCATGGCCTTCCGATTCGCCAACTCGATCTTCGAGCCGGTCTGGAACTCGAACCTCATCGATTCGGTCCAGATCACCGTGGCGGAGGAGATCGGCGTCGAGGGCCGAGGCGCGTATTACGACAAAGCGGGCGCGCAGCGTGACATCGTGCAGAACCACGCGCTTCAGCTCGTGGCCCTGGTCGCGATGGAGCCGCCGCTCGCGTTCGAGGCCAACGCGGTGCGCGACGAGAAGGTCAAGGTCCTGCGCGCCATCAAGCCGATCACCGACGAAGAGGTGGCGCGCTCGACCGTGAGGGGGCAGTACGCGAAGGGATGGGTGCTCGGCCAGCAGGTGCCCGGCTATCGCGACGAGAAGAACATCGCGCCGGGCTCTCTGACGGAGACATTCGCGGCGCTCAGGCTCCAGATCGACAACTGGCGCTGGGCGAACGTGCCGTTCTACATCCGCGCCGGCAAACGGATGCCGAAGCGCGTGACCGAGATCCGGATCCAGTTCAAGCGGCCGCCGCACATGACCTTCGGCCCAGACGCGACGCAAGAGCTCGACCCCAACGCCATCACGCTGCGCATCCAGCCAGAAGAGGGCATCTCGCTACGTTTCGGAGCGAAGGTGCCAAGCGCCGGCTTGCGAATCCGGAGCGTGACCATGGACTTCGAGTACATGACCTCGTTCCTAGTCGAGACACCCGAGGCATACGAACGCTTGCTCCTCGACTGCATGATCGGAGACCCGACGCTGTTTACACGCGCCGACGAGGTGGAGGCGGCGTGGACGCTGATCGACCCGATCGAGGCGGCGTGGCGCGACGACCGGCCGCCACTCGCCACGTATGCGTCTGGCACCTGGGGCCCGCCCGCCGCCGACAAGCTCCTCCAGCAGGATGGAAGGGAATGGCACCGGCCGTGAGCACCATGATCAAGCCCGAGGCGGGCGCCGAATGGCACGGCGAGGGCGTGTCGATGAGCGAGGTCCTTGCTGCGCTAAAAGGCATCCGGACGAAGTTCGCCCTCGCGGAGAGGCAGGAGTCAGAGCTGCCAAACCCGCGCAACTGCATCATGACGCTGATCGCCGTCGCATCTTCCGACGCGGAGGAGCGCCGCGCGCAGCGGGCCGTGAGGACGATCGGAAATCATCACCCGGCGCAGGTCATCGTCGTACGCGATCAGCCCGGCCCGCGGACCGGAAAGATCGACGCCACGATCACGACCGACATCATGCGCCCGCTGTCCGCATGCGCGATGCAGTGCGAGGTCATCACGCTTCGCGTACAGGGCGCGATGGGCGAGCACCTATCGGGCCTGATCGACCCGCTCCTCCAGAGCGGAGTGCCGAACTACCTCTGGTGGGTGGGCACTCCCGCGTTCGGCAAGAAAGAGCTGGACGACACGCTGAAGATCTGCGACGCCCTCCTCGTCGACTCGGCGCGCTTCGACGCGCCCTACCGGTCGTTCCTCGACCTGACGAAGCTCGGGTCGCACTCCCACCAGCGGCTTGGTGTCGCCGACCTGGCCTGGGCGCGCCTCGAGCCCTGGCGCGAGAACGTCGCGCAGTTCTTCTCTCCGGCGGACCGGCAGCCCTTTCTGAAAGGCATCTCGGACATCGGTGTCGACTATTCCGGCGAAGGTCGCGGCAACCGGGTCGCCGCGGCGCTGCTGATCGGCTGGCTTTCCTCCGCGCTGGGATGGAAGCTGCAGAAGGCGGCCGCCGGCGCGGGCGGGATCGTCGTCGCGCATTTCGCGGCCGACGGTTGGCGGCCGGTGCAGGTCGCGTTCAGGTCGGTGCCCAAGGCGCACCTGGCACAGGGAGAGATCAGCGCCATCCGGATCGAGGGTGGCGCGGGCGCGAGGACGTTCAAGCTTTCCGTGATGCGCGACCCGGAGCGCGCTCGGACGGTGAGACCCGAAGTGGGCGCCGGCGGATACAGCCCGCTGCACAACGCGGGCGGCGAGGACGACGCGGGTCTTGAGATCGCGCAGCGCAAGGTGGAGTGGCACCGCGACGTGCTGGAGGAGAACGCCGAGCAGCTGCACCACACGGCGACGGGAGACCTGCCGGGCGAGAATACCCCGCAGCGGCCGGCCGTTTTCGTCCGCGAACGCCGCGGCCAGGACAACGCGGGCGTGCTCCTCATGCTGATCGAGATCGGCGAGGGCGCGCCACTCCGCCACATCCAGCAGGTCGACCCGGAGGACGAGGCGACGCTGCTCCTGGACCTCCTGTCGCACGGCACGCAAGACAGAGTCTTCGAGCGATCCCTGGCCGCCGCCGCCGAGCTGATGACCTCGATTTAGTGGAGAACACGTTCACAGTGCTGGATTCCGCCGAGGACGTCGCCGCGGCAGCGGCCTCTGACATCGCCGGTGCCCTTCGCGACGGGGCCCGCAGCCTTGTCCTGGCCGGCGGCACCACACCCCAAAGGTGTTACGAGCTCCTGTCCCAGATGGAGGTCGAGTGGGGGCGGGTGACCATCCTGTTCGGTGACGAACGATGCGTGCGTCCGGATCATCCGGACAGCAACTACCGGATGGCACGCGAAACGCTGCTCGATCGAGTCTCTCCTGCCACGGTCCACCGAATGCCGGCGGAGTTGGGCCCCGACGAGGGTGCGGTCCTCTACGCGCACATCGTGGCTTCGGTGGCGCCGCTCGATGTGGTCACGTTGGGAGTGGGGGAGGACGGGCACACCGCATCCCTCTTTCCCGGCCATCCTGCTTTAAAGGCGACCGCGCTCGTCGTCGGCATTCGCGATTCGCCGAAGCCACCGCCGCAGCGCGTGACGCTGACCCTCCCTGCGCTGCAGAGAGCGCGGCGCGTGATCATCCTCGCCACCGGCGCGGGAAAGGCTGACGCCGTCGCCAGGGCCAAACGAGGCGAGGTGCCTTCCGGGATGATTGCGGGCGCCCGGTGGCTGATCGACCGGGCCGCGGCCGGCTTGTGACTACCCCACGCAGGATCGAGATCGTCCCCTCGATCCTGTCGGCTGATGTCGGCCGCCTGGCGGAGCAGGTGAGGGAGGCCGAGGCCGCCGGCGCGGATCGCATCCAGGTCGACGTGATGGATGGGCACTTCGTCCCCAACCTGACCTTTGGCCCGCTGGTGGTGGAAGCCGTGCGGCGCGCCACCTCTCTGCCGATCGAGGCGCACCTGATGATCGAGCGACCAGAGCTTTTCATCGAGGCGTTTGTGAAAGCGGGTGCGACATTGATAGAGGTGCAGGTGGAGTCGACGACATCGCTCTACCGGACCGTGCAGACCATCAAGGAGCTCGGCGCGAAGGCGGGCGTCGCCATAAATCCGGCGACGCCACTCGAAGATCTTCGAGAGATGCTGCCCTACATCGACATGGTCAACGTGATGACTGTTGAGCCGGGCTTCGGCGGGCAGAAGTTCATCGCCCGCAGCCCGGAAAGGATCAGCCGGCTGCGCGCCATGGACACGAACATCGAGATCGAGGTTGATGGAGGCATCGACGCGAAGACCGCGCCGCTGGCCGTGCGCGCGGGCGCGACGGTACTGGTCGCCGGAAACTCCGTATTCGCATACAAGCAGGGCGTTGCCTCAGGGATGAAGGCGATCCGTCAAGCCCTTGTCTGACGATCTCAAGAAGGTCGCGGCTGAGAAAGCGCTCGAGCTCGTCCAGGACGGCATGCTCCTCGGGTTGGGCAGCGGCACGACGTCGAGATACTTCACCGAGGGTGTGGGCCAGTTGGTGGCGGAGGGCATGAAGCTGCGCTGCGTGCCCACGTCGCGCTCCACGGCTGAGATGGCGGCCGGGCTGGGGATCCCGATCGTTCAGGATCCGCTCGGGCCGATCGACCTCGCGGTGGACGGGGCCGACGAGGTGGACCCGGCGCTCAACCTGGTCAAGGGACGCGGGGGGGCGCTGTTTCGCGAGAAGCTCGTGGCGGAAGCCGCCAGGCGCTTCATCGTCATCGTCGACGAGTCGAAGCTCGTGAAACAGCTCGGAGTGGGTGAGCTGCCGGTTGAGGTACTGCCGTTCCTGTGGCGCACGACGGCGGAGCGGCTGACCGCTCTGGGCGCGAGCCTCACGGTGCGAGGTGGGGAGGAGACCCCTTACATCACGGACAACGGCAACCTGATCCTGAACCTCGTGGTGGAAGGAGGCATCAAGGACGCAGCCGCATTCGCCAGGGCGCTGAAGGCGACGACCGGGGTCGTGGAACATGGCCTCTTTATTGGTCTAACGGACACGCTGATCATCGGTGGCCCTGAAGGCCCCAAGGTGATAGGTAGAGGCGGATCTGCGTAACGCCGGGCCACGGGCGGCGTTGCAAGTCTCATGAGGGTTGCGGTGTGCGTGGCTGCGGTACTTGCTCTGGCAGGCTGCTCCGCCACACCCACCGCCACGCGACCAACCCCTTCGGCTGCCCAGACCCTGAACCCCTCCGCCACCACGACTGAAGCGCCATCGCCTACCGGCGCCGCCTTCCCGGCTCAGTTGAACTGCAACCGACCGGTGTCCGCGACTCACGGTCTGATCCTGTTCGAGTACGCCGATTCGAGCGTACTTGGCGTGCTCGACGTGTCCGATCCGCTGAAGCCCAACTTGCTGTGCTGGTTGAGTGGGGCGAAGGGCGGCCGGTTCGTGCAGTCAGCGGGCCAGATCGCCTTCTGGTTCGACGAGAAGCTCGGCACCGCGGACCTTGCCACCGGCAAGGTGGTACAGACGGACACGCTCCCAGCTGTGCCAATCGAGGGTTTCTTCAGTGGTGACGGCGCTCAGTTCGCGTATCGCACCGGTGACGACACGAACACCGGACTGGCCACGCACATTTACCGGCGCGCAGATCACCGCGACCAAGCGCTCTATTTCCAGGCTCCGATTGGAGGGCACGGTGGTCCGCCATACGGCCCGCAGGACCAGTTGGTGTTCTCACCCGACGGTAAAGAGCTGCTCGACTACTACGAGTTCAGGCCGCTGTCCGGTACGCCGCCGCATTTTATGGTCTTCAGGACAACTGACGGATCGGTCGCCTTCCAGCTCGATTCCGGGGCATTCGGCGCCTGGTCTCCAACTGGAAGCATCGTGTACTTCTTCGTGCGGGGCGAGCAGGGCTTCACCGGAGAGCTGGACAGCGTTGGGCCGTCGGGTCAGGCGCAAGCCGTGGTTAACGCAATCAACAGTTTCTTCTGGCCTAGCGTGGCTCCTGACGGCGCGAGGCTCGTGTACGAGGCGTGGGACAGCGCCGGCTTGCCTCATTTGTGGGGCCTTGACCTCGCGACAAAGAGCGCGGCGCAGCTTTCGACGAAACTGAGCTCGAAGCCCGTGTTCGTGACCAGAAGCACCATCTGGATGGACGAAAGCAAAGCCTGCGATTGCGGTCTGGGAGGGGCAAGCATGCCGGACGGAACGATACTGGCGCACAACGTCACCGGCGCCACTGACACACCGGTCGATACGAGTCGCACCGCGCCGGGAGTCGGCGCGCCTCAGCCCACGACGAGAGAAATCGTGGACGTCTGGTACTGATCGGAGGCGCGGCGGCCTGGAGGGCCGCCAGTAAACTTTTACTGCGGGACAGGTGGCCGAGTCCGGTCGAAGGCGCAGCACTGGAAATGCTGTACAGCCGCAAGGCTGTCCTGGGTTCAAATCCCAGCCTGTCCGCCAGGTCAAATCCCGCGCCGCAGACCCGAAATGTGAATGAGCCGGCGTGATGTCACGCCGGCTCCCCTTAGAAGTTCAGAAGCAGGTCGACGTTCCCTGTATGTGAGTTGTGCTGTCGTTCGTTCCCATTCCGGCCTGGGTGGTGGTGAATGAGTCGGCAATCCCTGACAGGCCACCGCTTGCGGTGGCGTTGATGTTGGTCCCGAGGATGGCCGACACGGTGTGGAGACTGGCGCAAGAGCTTGTGCTGTCACTCCTGAACGAGGCAACCGGGCCGTTCCCAGTCCACGTCACATTGACCGTGAAGGCGGCCGGCAGCCCTGAGTTGTTGCCATGCGGGCATGGAGTGGTGGTCGAATCGATCGATGCGTGCAGCGACGCGCTTTGTAGGCCGCTGCCAATGGTGAACGCGCTCGAAGGAAGAACGAAGCACCCTGAGATGAACTGCGGGAACGCGGACTCGAAGATGTTCAGATCGGTTTCGGCTTGAGTCGTCGTTGGGCCGCCACTCGGGCTCGACGTGTTGCTGAAGGTGTTCACGAACATGTTGATCGACGCCTGCGACGGGTCGGCCGGGGCGATCGTGAGACTGGCCGATGACGAGACAAAGCGGTAGTTACCCGCGGCGAGCGGTCCGAAGCCGGCGCCCTTGCCTCCCAGCTGATTGCAGGTGTCAAGCGGCGTGCCCTGGGCGTGGATGCGCTGGTCGAACGTGCTGAGGTTCGCGCCCGCGATGGTGAATGTGCCAGTCAACAAGGACGTGGTCGCGGTGGCATTCGTGGCCGTGCTCCCACTGTTCGTCGTCCTGGTCTCCGACGTGTATCCGCCGCACGCATAGCGGCCGGTGCCGCTGGACGAGAAGATCGAGCCCACCGTTGTCCAGGTGACATTCACAGTGAACGGCGTTGGCAGCGAGATGGGCGGGCCCCCCAGGCAGGGCAACGTCGTGGAGGTCACTGTGGTCTTCAGCACGGCCGCGGTGGAACTGAACGTGAAGTCCGCGGCGCCATCGGGGACGAAGCAGCCGCCCCCGCAGACCCCACCATTGAAGTCGCACACCTGAAAATTCACATCGACCTCGTGCGCCGACGTCGAAGGGGCGCCGAGGGGATCCGCCACATTGCTGGAGGCGTCGACGTTGATGTTGAGCTCAGGGCCGCTGCAGCAAAAAGTGTTGAAGCCCGCGAACACATTGGTGTTGACATAGTTGCCCGCGGGAAGAAGTCCACCGCCAGGGCCGCCGCTCTTTCCCATGATGGACAGGCTCCCGGCCGCCATATGCGCCTCGGTGGCAATCGCAGCCGCGGTAAACGTCACTGAAAGGCAGACCAACATCGAAACAGCCAAGGCAAGACGCCTGAAAAGGCGCATAGCATTCCCCTCCCAATCTCGAACCCGGTGCCGCCTGTTTTCGGCAATTAAGCGCTTCTTAATCAGAAATGTAAACCGGGATTCTTGCCCGCCACGGCGAGCGCTACTCACGAGGCAAGCCGCTTCTACATTCGCAAATGTAGGACCTATTGTCCTACAATTCGGTCATGAAGCAAGTAGGTATTCGGGAACTGAACCAGCACGCGTCAAGGGTGATCGATCGTGTGCGGAATGGCGAGGTGATTGAGATCACGGACAGAGGCAAGCCGGTCGCGCTGGTCGTGCCAATCACCGAGAGTCCAGGTCTGCTCGGCCGCCTCGTGCAAGAAGGCAGGGCATTGCCGCCTGAAGCGAGGGGTAGGATTCCGATGCCGGAGGTCGCCGGCGACCCCGAGCGTTCCGCCGCGGACGAAGTGGCGCAAGGACGCCTGGGCGAGCGCTGGTGATCTATCTCGATTCCGCTGCGCTGGTCAAGCTGGTGCGACGAGAACAATCGACGCCTGAGCTTGTCGCTTGGCTCAACGAGCGACCCGGCGTCCCGCTGGCGTGTTCCGCTCTCGCTGAGGTCGAGGTGCCAAGGGCGATTCGCAGAGTTGCGCCGGATGCATTGCCGGCCGTGCCCGCGACGCTTGCACGCATCTATCGATTGGAGATCGACGCAGCGGTGCGCAGTGCCGCGGCGCAACTGGCAGAACCCAACCTCCGCACGCTCGATGCGATCCACGTAGCCACAGCCGCGGGCATGGGCGCCGAGCTGCAAGCCTTCGTGACTTATGACCAGCGCCTGCTCGAGACGGCCAGGGAACTCGGACTGCCTGTCGCGAGTCCTGGGTCTTGAAGACCCTCACCGAAACATCGTCACCTGACGGTCGCACGGCGGCGGTGATCAAGTCCGGATATCTTGGCAGGCGGCTAACCGACGCGAGACCAGGCGGCCGTGGAGGGCTTCCAGCCTTGTGCTGATGTGGCGGTGCCTAAGCGCCGCGACCTGACGGTCGAGCTGCTCCGCGGCGAGGTCGACGGCTCTCGGAGGAAATGGGCGATCGGGCTCGTCGACGCCGTCGCGTCTGCACCGGGCCCTTACGGCTGGCTATAGCGATCTGGCGTCTGTTGCTGGCGGCGCCCTCGGACGGGCCGAGCGGGACATCCGCCCATGCGGCGGCGCTTGCGCTCATTTCCGGCCGGCCCTGCCCCGGCTTACCTTGTGGCGAGGAGGCTTAATGAGGTCCACAGCACCACCTGGCGGCCAGTCGCTATGGAAGCAGCTAAAGGCTCGCGCGTGGCCGGAAAGCGGCGCCGTCAGCCCCGTGCCGGCACTGGATGGGCTGCGCGCGGCCGCGGTCTTGCTGGTGCTGGTCTTCCACTCCTGGTACAAGGTGCCGGGTTACCTGGCCGCGGGTCAGCCCGAATCGAGCAACCCGCTCGACGCCGGACACACCGGCGTGCACCTGTTCTTCGTGTTGAGCGCGTTCCTGCTCTTCCAGCCCTACGCTCGCTGGCTCTTCGGACAGCAGTCGCGCCCATCAGCCGTGCTGTTCTTCAAGCGGCGGGCCCTCCGGGTCGGGCCCGCCTACTGGTGCTGCCTCTTCTTCATCCTCCTGGCAGGTTCCATCGGACCGAGGCGCCTGGCGGACGTCGGACTCCATGCGGTGTTCTTGCAGAATCTATACGGACCGAGCACGTACAGCCTGGACGGCGTCTTCTACACGATGGCGATCGAAGTCCAGTTCTACCTGACACTCCCGTTGCTCGGTTGGTTTTGCTTTCAGCTGGTGAGAAGCGGCCTCAGACCTGGACTTGCGGTCGGCGTCTGCGCGGCGAGCATGTTTGCGATTGCGCTGGTCGACAAAGCATTGTCGACCACCTCGCTAACAGCGATTCCGACCGTGGGTACTGCGCTCGTCACGTTCAGCTCGCTGCCCTACTGGTATTCCGTCTTCGCGATGGGGATCGCCGCGAGCATGATCTACGTGTACCTCACCACCGAGGGCAGCACTCGTTTCCGCAACGTGGCCGCGGCCGGCTCAGCAGTCTTTGCGGCGGGATTGGCGCTCTGGTTGTCGCTTGTGTTCGTGCCGGCGTTGGCGCAGTCGCCTGTCCCGCTGATGGGGGTCGCCTATTCATCGATCCTGCTTGGAGTCGTCTTCGGCTGGAATGGCATCCGAGCCCTCTTTGAGTGGAGGCCGTTGCGTTTTGTGGGGCTGATCTCGTACAGCCTGTATCTCTGGCACCTCGCGGTGTTGAAGGTATTCGACCGCTTCCTAGTTCATCTGCCCCTGACAGAGCACGTGATCGCGCGCCTGCTTCTGCTGCTCACGTTCGGTGTCGCATTCGCTTATCTCTCGTACCAGCTGACCGAGCGTCCGTTCATGAACGCAAGGCGAAAGGCGCACGAGCGACCTCAGGAGGAGAGGCTGCCCGACAGGTCCAAAACCTTCGGCGCAGCGGCTCCAGGAAGGACCTAAAAAGCCACTAACGGTGGCGTTGTGGCTGATCTGGACGCCTGCTGCGTAACGGCCGCGCTGAGCTCTACGAGGGCAGTCTCGAAGATCTCGACCTGCCAGGGAGCACGGACTGCCTGTCGCGAGTCCTGGATCTTGAAGGTCCCTCACCGAAGCACCGTCACCGTCAGCACGTCCGAGAAATCGTCCGTCCAGACCGGCTGCCGCGGGTTCGCCTGGAGCCCGTGCCAGTCCGGCTGGAGCGGAATGCCACCCAGGTTTTCGGCGGCCTGCGCCATGACCAACCACGCGGACGGGAACTTGCCCGCCGCTGCCTGGTCCGCCGTCACGCCGGTGTCCGTGCGCTGGAAGCCGACCAGCGAGAGGCTGGCCGCCTCGCCGGCGAGGACCGAAGCCAGGTCGACGTATTTGTTCGAGATGTTGAACAGCAGGATGCCGCCCGGGCGCAGCTTTGACAGGTACAGCTGGATCGCTTCGCGCGTGATCAAATGGACGGGTACCGAGTCCGAGCCGAACGCGTCCAGCACGATGAGGTCGTAGCCGTGGTCGGGAGCTCGCGCCATGGTGAGGCGGCCATCGCCGAGGACGATGCCCGCCCGTGGAGTGCAATCCCGCAAGAAGGTGAACAGCGCCGGGTCGCGGGCGATCTGCGCCACGACCGGGTCAATCTCGTAGAAGGTCCAGGTCTGCCGCGGCTGCGCGTAGCAAGCCATCGCGCCGGCGCCCAGCCCGATCACGGCCACGCTCCACGCGCCATCGACAGGCTGCTCGGCGGCAAACACGTCGCCCATCGGGCCGCTGCTCGAGTAGTACGAGGCGGGAAGGTCGCGCGTGCGTGGATCCAGCAGCTGGAGTCCGTGAATGGTGCCGCCGTCGATGAGAGCGTGTCGCGTGCCGGCCGGGTCGCTGACCACCTTGTGCACGCCGTAGAAATCGCGCTGTTGGAAGATCACCGGCTGCGAACCGAGCGGAACGAGAGCCAGCAGAAGCATTGCCGCCGTAGCCAGGCCAAACCGTATCGGGCGCCAGGAGAATGCCGCGGAAATCGCGGCTGGAATGGCGAACACGACGAGCACGCGAAGGAGGTCGGACGCGGTCGTGGCGCTCGTCAACGGCACCTGGTTGAGTCTGCCGAGAATCCCGGCCACCGACATCGCCCCGACCACCACCAGGAGGCCGGCGAGCATCGCGGCCGGCAGAAGGAGGTCGGCCCGGCGTGATCGCGCGCCGCCACCTTGGGCCAGGGCCGGCCTCAGGAGGGCGGCACCGATGATCGCCAGGGGATATTCGAGGAAGTCGTTGAAAACGAGCGGCGCCACCAGCGCGGTCAGCAGCCCGCCGGTCGCGCCGCCGACCGCGAGCCACCAGTAGAACTCGGTCAGATGGGCGGCGGCCGGCCGGTCCGCGGCGAGCTCTCCATGGCACAGGAGCGCGCCCAGGAAAAAAGCGCCGAAATGAAGAGCGGCGAGGAGCCAGAAAGGCCCGCCTCCTCCCAGCAGCACCATTCCCAGCAAGGGCAGCGCGTAGAACGGGAACAGGCGGTTCAGCCAGTAGCGTGAGACCAGCTGCCTTCGCGCGAAGACCACGGCAAACGAGAAGAGATAAAGGGCGAGAGGGATCACCCACAACAGCGGGATCGGACGGATGACAGTGGTGAAGTAGGACGTCACGGCGAGCATCCACGTCGATGGGATTGCGGCGAGCAGGACCCATTTGAGCCGGCGGCGCCAGGTGATGGGCCGTGACTCTTCCACCGCCAGCACGGGCACAGTCGAGGAGGGGAGCGGGGACGCCCCTAAAGACCGCGACCACGCCACGGCCGCCAGGCAGAGAACCGACAGCACCAGAAAGGCGACGTACCCGTCGCGCCACAGGTCCGTTTGCGCATGCAGCCCGAAATGAGGTTCGATCAGGGCGGGATAGGAGAGCAGGCCGAGCGCGCTCCCGAGGTTGCTCGCGCGGTACAGGAAGTAAGGGTCCTGGGCATGCGCGTGGCCGGTGCGCGAGAACCAATGCTGAATCAGCGGCGAGGTCGTCGACAGGACCATGAACGGCAACCCGACCGTGACCGAGAGCAGTAGCACCAACCACAGAGCAGGACTCCCCGTTGCCGGCGGGTTCCAGCCGGGTATCAGGTGGATCGGGAGCACGAGCAGGGGCGCGAGCAGCAGGAGACCGTGCAGCAGAGCCTGCCAGCGCCAAGCGAGCCGCATCGCCAGCCAGTGCGAGTAGCCGTAGCCGACCAGGAGCACTGTCTGAAAGAAAAGGACCGAGGTCGCCCACACAGCGGACGTTCCGCCCACGAGAGGCAGCACCATCTTGGCAACCATCGGTTCGACCAGGAACAGAAGGAATGCGCTAGCGAAGAGGCAGATGGTGAAGACGGCAAGCACGGCGACCGAAAACGTCGCCCGCCGCTGGTCGAGTCGCGCCGACGCGCTGATCAAGTCGGGATATCTTGGCAGGCGTGCATCGACCCAGGTGGGCGACCTTGGGACCACAATGAGGAGGAACTGATGCGTGGCCCGACCGATCAGAGGCCGCCGGCACCCGATTTCGGGCGCGTCAATCCAGCGCACGCCGCCACCTTTCTCGGGGTCATGTCCATCCTGCACGGTGAGCCCGTCGCGCCCGCATTTGGCCGGCTCCTGAAAAAGAGCCTCCAGCCGGACGACTACGTCCTGCTGGCTCATCTATTCGAGGAGATCAGCGTCCTGGCGCTCCACCACCTCATCCCTGAGGCGCTCCTGTTCGACGCCTTCGGCTTCGACCTCTATTGGGATGAGCTGCGTGAGGACATCATGTCCCTGCGACAGCAGACCGGGAACGAGAAGTTCTGCGAGAACTTCGAGATCGCGGCCGACCGCGCTCGCGAGTACAGGAGCGACCGGCCCCCGAAACGGCGCTGGCAGCACAGGTCCGAGGGCGAGGGTCCCGAGGATCCGCGCCCAAACCGCCCACCGGACTTTGGGCCGGCCAGCCACCGAGCCGAACCTGGCTCGCCCGCGGAGCCCCGTCGTGAACGCGCGAGCCGGCGCAGGGAATAGGAAGCCGGAACAGCACCTGCAACCAAAGCGGCCCGTCCTGCATCAAACAGGCAGGAACATGCTTGCGACCATGATGGAACAGCGTCCCCAGCTCATGGTGAGAGCGACGGCGGGAGATGGCGATTCCTTCGCCGCTCTCATCGAGCCGCTCCTCGACCCGGCTTACCGGCTGGCCGCAGTCATGCTCGCCGACCGGTCGTCCGCCGAAGACGCGGTCCAGGAGGCCTCGATCAAGGCCTGGCGCAAGCTGGGTCAGCTGCGCGGGGACGTGAAATCGCTGCGACCGTGGTTCCTGTCAATCGTCGCGAACGAGTGCCGGATGGCAAAGCGCCAGCGCTGGTGGTCGGTGTTGAAGGTGGCCGAGATGCCAACTTCGTCGTCAACGCCCGACCAGGCCGGCTCCTCCGATCTCCACCAGGCGCTGCTGAAGCTCAGCCCCGACGAACGGCTCCCGCTCGTCCTTCACTTCTACCTCGACCTGCCGATCGAGGAGGTCGCACAAGCGCTACGTGTCTCACCGTCCGCTGCCAAATCACGCATCTACCGCGCCGCCCGCCGGCTGCGCTCCGACCTCACCCAAGAGGAGGTCTTCTAATGACCAACGAGAACTTTCGACGCGAGCTCGGCAATGTCTTCGATGAGATCGCCGGCTCGCCCAGCAGCGCGCTCCCCGACCGGGTGCGGTCGTCGCTCGCCAACGTGCCCGAGCAGAGGGGACCCTACTGGATCGCGGGGGTCGCGGCGGCCCTCATCGCCCTCGTGGTGATCGGAGTGCTGTTCGTGGGCAACCCGCTGAACCGACAGCCCAACAAGGTCGCGCCGGGCACAGGCCCGAGCCCGAGTCCGGCCGCGGCAGCGTCGCCGAGCCCCAGCCCCCAAGCGACGCCCAGCGACTCGAGCTTGCAGCCGTTCACCTGCATTTCGTCGACCAGCTTCGTCATGAACGCGACCACACCCCCACAGCCGCCGGTGGCCTTCGTCGACATGGTCCGCACCGGGACACATTCCGGCTACGACCGCATCACGATCGAGTTCAACAACACGGATCCGAAACAGGTTGACCTCACGACTCAGGGCGATGCGAAATTTACGCAGGGCGCGAGTGGCCAGACAATGACCCTTGCCGGCAGCGCGGGCATCCTGGTCACCATGAAGGGCGCCGATGAGCACACCGCCTACAGCGGACCGATCGACTTCAAGACCGGCTACCCAGTTCTCGTCGAGGCTAAGCAGGTCCAGGACTTCGAAGGGACTGTGCAGTGGGGCTTGGGCCTGTCGAAATCCGCGTGCTACCGCGCTTTCTTCCTGACCAGCCCTTACCGGCTGGTCATCGACATCCAGACGCCCTAGGTCTCTAGCGGTTCGAGTTCTGGTCGGGGCGTCCCGCCAGGGGATGCTGGCGGGCGAGCTCGATCTGTCTTTCGCGGTGATAGCTCCAATCGGGCGCGGTCCCGAAAAGCCCGGAGTCGGACCGGAGGCGCAGCTGGACGAGCGTGCCCAGCGCGCGCACCCCGTCGAGCCACGTCAGCTTCTTTCCCTCTTCGCGGCTGCGGGCGTAGTAGCGAATCGGGACCTCATGAATGTGATAGCCGAGGCGGAGCGCTCGAGCGGTGATATCCGGCTCGATGTCAAAGCGGTTGCCCTGCAGGTTGAGCCGCCTCCAGAGGTCTGACCGGAGAACCTTGAACCCGCTCTCCATGTCTGAGATGTAGCAGTCGAACAGCAGGTTCGTGGCCAGAGTCACGGCCTTGTTGCCCATCACGAACCAGAAGCTGAAGGCCGTCTGCCCGGCAAAACCGCGGACCCCGTAAACGAGATCGGCGCGGCCCTCCAGCAGCGGCTGCAGCAGCACGGGATAGTCGCGAGGGTCGTATTCCAGATCGGCGTCCTGGACGAGGGCAAAGGGCATGCGTAGCTCGGAGATCGCCCGGCGGAGCGCGGCGCCCTTGCCCTGGTTGGGCTCCTGACGGAAGGCCCGCACTCGCTTATCGCCGGCGGCGACACGGGTCAGGATTTCCCATGATCGATCTGTGGAACCATCATCGACTGCGATCACCTCGCCGACTTGGGGCTGCTCCAGGACGTGGCCGAGGATGATCTCAAGGGTCCGTTCCTCGTTGAAGACGGGCATCATGACTGAGAGAAAGGCCGCGGAGCTCATGGCGCGGAACACTCTAGCGCCCGAATCGGGCTCGTAGCCCGACCCCGTACATTGTCTTGAACACGACCGGCCATTAAGGAGACACCTCATGTCCACTCTCGCCTTCGACCCGGAAGAGACCACCCAGTGGGAGCAGATCAAGCCCCGCAAGATCGAGCCTGAGCAGTGGGCGAAGTTCGAGGGCTACGCGTCCGAGATCTTCGAGGCGTTCGGCATGGACCTCGACACCCCCGGCACACTGACGACCCCCAAGCGCTACCTCCGAGCGCTGTTCGACGCCACGTCGGGGTACGAGGGCGATCCCAAGCTCCTGACCGCTTTTCCGACCGAGTGTCACGGCGGCCCCGATTGCAGCATCAGCCAGGTCATCGAAGGGCCGATCGAGTTCTTCTCGCTCTGCGAGCACCACGCGCTTCCGTTCCACGGCCACGCGTACATCGGTTACATCGCGCACGAGGAAATCATCGGGATCTCCAAGCTGACGCGCCTGGTCAGGTTGTTCGCCCGCCGGTTCACAGTGCAGGAGCGAGTCGGTGTGCAGATCGCCGACGAGCTGGTGCGCCTCCTCGAGCCCCACGGCGTCGCCGTCCACCTGAATGCGATGCACCTGTGCACCCAGATGCGTGGCGTCCGCGAGGGCCACTCGCGAACCTGGACCTCTTTCTGGCGCGGCAACTATGAGACGGATCCCCAGCTCAGGACGGAGTTTCTCCAGGCAGTCGAAAAGACGGCCCACTGATGGCGCTGGAGCCGTTCGAGGTCCTCTACGAGGCGGGTGAGCTGCCGGCCTACAAGCTGCCGGCCGACCTGCGCCACCTCTATGGCCCTCTCGGCTTTGCGAAGCGCGCGGTGTACTCGAACTTCGTCGCCTCCCTGGACGGCGTCGTCACGCTTGGGTCCAAGCCGTCCGCAGGGTCGATCATCAGCGGCAAGTACCCCGCCGACAGGTTCCTGATGGGCTTGCTCCGCGCCTGTGCCGACGCGGTCTTGATCGGCGCTGGCACGCTTCGCGCCACGCCCGGCCATCTCTGGACACCTGCGCACGTCTACCCCGAGCTCGCGACCGAGTTTCTGGCCCTGCGCAGCGCGCTCGGCCGCAGCACCGAGCCACAGCTCGTGGTGATCACCGAGAGCGGCAACCTCGACGCCTCCCACCCTGCCATCGTCAAAGGCGCGATCGTCATGACGACGCTGGACGGCGCGCGGGCGATCGGGAATCGTCTGCCGAAAACTTGCGAGGTGGTCGGGACCGGCGAACGCCTGGACCTGGACAACGCGCTTGCCGAATTGCGAAGACGTGGCATGGACGTGGTCTTGACCGAGGGCGGCCCGCACGTCATCGGTCAGCTCATCCAGGCCGGGCTCCTGGACGAAGCCTTCCTCACCGTCTCACCGGTGATCGCCGGGCGCAAAGATGACAAGAGGCTCGGCATGGTCGAAGGGGTGGAGCTGCTGCCGGGTCACGGCGCGTGGAGCAGCCTATCGAGCGTCAGGCGCCATGGGGACTACCTGTTCCTGCGCTATCGAACGCCTGGGCCCGCAGGGCGCGCTTGATCCCGTCCTGAGACTCGAGCAGGCTGCGCCGCAGCGGACCCGGCAGCTCTCGGGTGAGGGCTTTGTCGGTGGCATCGAGGACTTCCTGGGTGATCACGTCGTGCGGGTACATCGAGCGGGCGATCGAGGTCGCTTCCTCAGCCGTATTGGTCTCCCACACCGGCAGCAGGCTCTCGAAGAACGGGTGGACGTAGGCGCCTAGTATCTCCTGCTGATCCGCCTGATGAAAGCCCCCTGAGAGCGCGCGCTTCATGGCAAATGTGACGGCTTCGCCGTCGACCACCTGCCGCCAGGCCCATTGCTTCGCCGCCGCCAGCGGCTGAGCCGCACGCGCCGCTGCCGCCCGCCGCCGGCCGTGGTCGGTCGGATCCCGTTCGAGCTCGCGCGCGATGAGCTCCTCATCGGCGAGGCTGATCGTCGCCAGCGCGTTAACGGCCGCCCACCGGACCTGGAAGTCGACCGCCAGCCCCTCAGGCTTGGTCGTGCCATTGAGCAATCCCTGCACCCATCCCACGTCGTCGGGATCGCGCGCCGCGCGAATGAGGGCCATCGCCCACAGGAGCTGCACATCTCCACCTGGATGCGAGCTCTCCATGTGCATCCTCGAAGCGGCCGCGAGCTGAGCGCGAGCCGCAATGCGTTGGCGGGGGGCGCAGAACCTCTCCGCCGCGACCTCGGCGCGCCCCAGGAGCGATTCCAGGGTTGAGGCGTCGGTTTCGACATCGATGTTGTCCAGCGAGATCGCCACGTAGTCCCGCGCGCGTAGCTCCGTGTCGCGCGTCATGTCCCATAGGGCCCCCCACGCGAGCGCCCGCGCCAGTGGATCGTCGATGTCGCGCAGGTGGTGTTTCAGCGTTTCCAGCGAGCGCCCGTCGAGCCGGATCTTGCAGTAGGTGAGGTCGCCGTCGTTTGGGAGCACAAGGTCGGGTGCGCGCTCGCCGATCAACTCGGGGATGGGCGTGGTGTGGCGGTCGATGTCGAGCTCGACTGCGCGGCGCCGCTTCAACCGGCCGCCGTCCAGGTCGAACAGGCCGCAGCGGATGCGATGTGGCCGCAGGGTCGGATGCTCCGGCGCCGCCGACTGCTTCAAAGTTGCCGACTTGATCAAGCCGCCGTCCGATTCGAGCACAACTTCCATCGTGTTGACGCCGGCGGTCTCGAGCCACGCGCGCGCCCACGCATGCAGATCGCGGCCGGACGCCTTCTCGAGAGCATCGAGGAAGTCGACCAGCTCCGTGTTGCCGTAGGCATGCGCTGTGAAGTAATCCTCGATACCCCTAAAAAAAGCGTCCGCGCCGACCCAGACCACGAGCTGCTGTAGGGCCGACGCGCCCTTGTTGTAGGTGATGGCGTCTAGGTTGAGCGCTAGGGCTTCGACGTCCGGGATGTCGGCGACAATCGGATGCGTGGTCGGCAGCTGGTCTTGCGCGCGCGGCCGCTTTCGTTGCGACCGCGAAATCCGTCCACGCGGTGTCGAAGCGTGAGGCCTCCGCGATGCCGAGATATCCCATGTACTCCGCGAAGCTTTCGTTGAGCCACATGTCATCCCACCATCGGGGACTGACCAGATCGCCGAACCACATGTGGGCCATCTCGTGCAGGGTCGTCTCCGCGCGGTACATACGCTCGGCGTCGGTCACCTTGGAGCGAAAGATCATCCGCTCGTTGTGGACGACGCAAGCGACGTTCTCCATCGCGCCATACGAGAATTCGGGAGCGTAGACCTGGTCGTACTTTCCAAATGGATAGCGATGGCCGAAGCGCCGCTCGAAGAAGTCGATTCCCTGGCGCGTGATCTCGAACACCTCGTCGGGGTCGAAGTACTCGAAGAGCGATTGCCGGCAGAAGAGCCCGAGCGGTATGCCGCGGTGGTCCTGGTGCACGGATCGGTACTCGCCGGCCACGACGGCTGTGATGTACGTCGACAACACACTCGTTTTCGGAAATGTCCACACGCCGTCTGCGCCTCGAACGCCGGGAGTGTTCGAAACGACAACCCAGTCTCGAGGCGCTTTCACCGTGAATGAGAAAGTCGCCTTGAGGTCGGGCTGATCGAAGCACGGAAAGCCGCGATACGCGGAGTGCTCGCCGAACTGGCTGTGAAGATAGATGCGACCATCGATCGGGTCTTGGAAATGGCTGATGGCAGCTCCGTCGTGCGAATACGACCCGGTGCCCGCGATCGTCAAGGAGTTTTTGGCCTCGAGGTGGTCGAGCTGCAGCCTGGCGCCCGCGATGCCTGACAGCGCACGGCCATTCAGCGAGCCGGATGTGAGTGAGCCTTCGAACTCGATGAAGGTGCTCGCGCCCGGCGCGCGACACCCAAAGGCGACGGTGGTCTCGACTCCGAACGTCAGATCGTCACCGGTGAAGTCGAGGCGCACGTCGTAGTGGTCGACCGAGATCAGGCCGGCTCTTTCGCGCGCCTCGGCGCGAGTCAGGTTGTTATGCGTCTAGGTGCAGCTGTTGGCGCCGAGCATCAGCGGCGGCGAGGCCGCGACCCCGGGCTGCTGCGCGACAGCGACGAGCGCGCCGGATTTGACTCCGGCGGGGATCGCGACAGCCCAGTGGTCGGTCGGAATCACCACCACGTAGCCGGGCGGCGTGTATGCCTTCGGCCCGGGTAGGTCGGTGGTCGTGCCGGTGCAACGATCGAAGAACTTGAGGATGTAAGCCACCGGGACCTTCTGCGGCGCCGAGAAGTAGATGCCCACCTCAACCTTGCAGGAGGTGAGTTCGCAGGCCGTTGCCGTCTCGGCCGGGTTCCCGCCGCCGATGTTGCACGGCGTGTCGGTGCTGCAGATGATCACCTTCGTGATCGGGTCGGCGCTCGCGGGGCCGTAGTTCGGCACCGCCAGCGGGCCTGGCGTGGAGGTCGGGCTCGCCTTGGGACTGGTCTTGGGCGACGTCTTGGCGGTGGGCGACGTGGTGACGCCTCCGGTGGAATTGGAAGGACCGCGATGGGCGAGGATGTAGGCGCCGGTTCCCAGCAGCAGGATCAGCACGATTCCGATGACCGCCGGGATCAGCCACGGCGGGCGCTCGGAAGGGCCGCCGCCCTGCGGCTTGCGCGCGACGGTCGGCTTGCGGGCCGGCGTCGGGGCGGGCGCGCGCAGCGGGTTGGGGGCCGGCGCGACCGGGGCCGAAGCCGCTCCGCTCAAGAACGGCGCCGAAGCTGCAGCGCCGGCGAGAAATGGCGCCGCGGCAGGGGTCTCAGCCGGGGTCGGAGTCCCTGAAGGGGGCTTATAGGCGGGCGGGGATTCAGGCTTCGGGTCAAGACCTCCCGGCACCCAGGCCGGGGCGGGGCTTGACGTGTCCACCTTGCCCGGAGTCCAGACGGGAGGCTCGACGGGCGTCCAGGTGGACGTTTGGGCAGGGGCCTGCTGAGCTGGCGGCGTGGGGGCAGTCGGTGGGGGAGCGGGCGCCGGGGCCGGTGGCGCGGCCGCGGGCGGGTTGGTGCTCATGGCGGCCGCCGGCGGGACCGACTCGAAGGGCGACCGCGTTCCCGCCGGGGTGTATGGCGAAGGGGTCGGCGGGAACGTCTCGCGCGCCGGTGCCGGTGGGTTGGTGGTCGTGGGCATGGGCATGGGGATGGGGGCAGGAGCCGCAGCCGGGGGAGCCGGCGCCTCGTAGGGGGCCGGGTTCCTTGGTGGGGCTTCCGACCACGTTGGTATCGGGCGAGGTTCGGGCGGCGGCGCCGCGGGTGCGGGAGGAGCCGCGGGCGCGGGTGGAGGGGCGAAGGTAGGGGCCGGAATCGACGGATAGGTCTGCATCGACCGTGGTGGGGCGTCATAGGAGACCGGCGCCCGGACCGGGGTCTCGTCGCGAGGTACCGGCGGCACGAAAGGCGCGGGGGCGGGGGGAGGAGGCGCGGGAGCGACCGCCTCTTTGGGCACAAACGCGGCCGCGTCCGGCATCTCGCGACCGCTCGCGCGCGTGGCCAGCTCGGCCTGCGCCGCCACCGCGCGATCCGGGGCGAGCAGGGCGGCGGCCATCTCACGCAGGGCGCCTTGAGCGCGGTCCGCAGCTGGACCCATGGCGCCGCTCGCCATGGACCGCATCGTGACCACCAGACCGGGCGGGACGTTCGGCGGCGCGGGCGCGCCGGCGGGGTCGACTCCGAACGCGGCGCAAACCGCCATGCCGGACGACCGCACGTCGGCGCGGAGGTCGCTCTGTGAGGGCGCGCCGCGCACCGCGGCCGCGGGGTGCCCCGCCAGCCTGACCGCACCATTGCCGGTGACGCGAATCGCGGTTGCCCCGAAGCCTCCCATCGCGATGCCGGCCTCGTGCAGGGCCGCTACGCCTGACAGGACGGCGGCGCCGAGTGCGGCGGCCGCGGGCGGTGTGAGCGGTCCGCGTGAGAGCAGCGTCGAGAGAGGCGTGCCCTCATTCGGCTCGACCGCGACCCAGATCCCGTTCGGATCTGTGCCCCAGGCGAGGACGGGTGAGAGCGCCGGGTGCTGGTGCTCCGCGAGCCTTTGAATACGCGGGATGGCCGCGGCGGCTTCAGCCGGAGGTACGGGGATCTCGTGAATGACCGCAGGCTTGCCGTTCTTGAGGACGGCTTTCCACCCCTGGCCCGCTCCAGGCGCCACGAGCTCGATCAGCTTCGGCTTCGGCTCGCTCTCCGCCATCACGGGTGCATGGTACCTTTACGGACCATGGCATACGTCATCGTGCAGCCGTGCGTCGGGGTCAAGGACGCCTCTTGCGTAGAGGTCTGTCCGGTGGATTGCATCCACACAGACGACGCCGCGACGATGTATTACATCGATCCTGACGAGTGCATCGACTGCGGCGCGTGCGTGGACCCTTGTCCTGTCGACGCAATCTTTCCCGAGGACGAGGTTCCGGAGCAGTGGCGCGATTTCATCAAGATCAACGCCGACTATTTCAAAAACCGGTAGGTCCTTATGGCGCGGCATTCGGTAACTCTCATCCCCGGCGACGGCGTGGGGCCCGAGATCTGCGACGCCACGGTTCGCGTCCTCGAATCCACCGGTGTTGAATTCGATTGGGACGTCCAGCAGGCCGGCGAGGCCGCCATCGCCGAGTTCGGAACGCCGCTTCCGGAGCACGTGCTCGCCTCGATTCGCAAGAACAAGGTCGCAATCAAAGGTCCCATAACGACGCCCATCGGCAGCGGGTTTCGAAGCGTCAACGTAGCGCTGCGCCTGGAGCTCGACCTCTACGCCCTGGTCCGTCCGGTCAAGGCTTACAAGGGCGCGCGCAACCTCCGCGACGACCTCGACTTCGTCATCGTGCGCGAGAACACCGAAGACCTGTACGCCGGGCTCGAGTTCGAGCGAGGCACTCCCGACTGCGAGCACCTGATCACAGAGATTTCCGGTTTGCTCAAGAAAAAGATCCGGCCCGACAGCGGCCTGTCGATCAAGCCGATCTCGGTGAGCGGGACCAAGCGGATCGTGGAGTTCGCCTTCGACTACGCGCGCAAGAACAAGCGGCGCAAGGTCACCGCCGTGCATAAGGCGAACATCATGAAGCACACCGACGGGCTCTTCCTCTCGGTGGCGCGCCAGGTTGCGGAGGAGAACGCCGACATCGAGTTCGAGGACCGCATCGTCGACAACATGTGCATGCAGCTGGTGCTGAGGCCCAAGGAGTACGACGTCCTCTGCTGCCCGAACCTCTACGGCGACATCATCTCCGACCTGGGCGCGGGAATGATCGGCGGTCTTGGCCTGGCACCGGGCGCGAACATCGGGACCAATGGCGCGGTGTTCGAGGCGACGCACGGCAGCGCGCCCAAGTACACGGGCCAGAACAA
>Ga0073928_10003091_pt1 | contig 26905 bp, 19 predicted proteins | sample PaiPotPPA55metaG_FD_76969 | JGI IMG/M metagenome (GOLD analysis project Ga0073928, IMG submission 76969) | Iron sulfur acid spring bacterial and archeal communities from Banff, Canada, to study Microbial Dark Matter (Phase II) - Paint Pots PPA... ...
TCTCGGCAGCGATTTCGCCGGCACTCTTATATGTTTGGGTGTCCTGTCCCGAGTGCCCGGAAAGCCGCGGCACCACCAATCTGATCAGCGCCGGGCCCCCGCCCGAGCGAACGCCCGTGACGGCATTTTCAATCAGCGCCGCCGCACCCATCGGGTCTGAAGCATCGCCGTCGAGCACACGAAGTCCTCGAAAGCCAGCGAGATTTCTGGCGATGTTGCCGTCCGGAGTCTGCTGCCGCGACGGCACCGAAATGCCGTAGCCGTTGTCCTCGATGAAGAACAGGAGCGGCAGCCGCTCGGTGGTCGCGATATTGAGGGCTGCCCAGAAGCCGTTCGTGGCCGTCGAAGCATCTCCGCCGTGCGCAACGGCAATGCTGCCCTCGCACTCCTTGTCGCCGAGCACGATTCCGCGGTAGCGCAGCGCCTGAGCCCAACCCACGGCGGGGGTGTATTGGGTGCCGACGCCTCCGCACACCGGCAGCACACAGGCACCGGATTGCCGCGGCAGATTGAACACCACGCCGATATCGCGCCCGTCGCTCATCCCGCCGGCCCGCATCATGGTTGACGCCAGCGCGTCCTCGAGCGGCAAACCCAAGCTCAGTAGCAAGGGTCGCGATCGGTAGTAGGCGCCCACCCCGTCTCGAGTTCCGGTGAGCTGATTGGCGAGCAACACCTGCGTGAGCTCGTGTCCGCGCGCCGAGAACTGATAGAGGACTTTGCGCTCCGGCAGGAGAGTCGATTCCTCGAGGTCGTCGAGCGCGCGCGACACCGCGATCCGGCGCAGCACGCCGCGCCAATCCAGGGAACCGAGCCCGGACATCTCCCGAACTAGCTGAGGGCTTGCACTCATCTTAGGGCTGCACTCGTCTTAGGGCTGCACTCATGGCGATCTCGCTGCCTGTGGACCCCATCCAGCCTAGTCCACGGCCATCGACAAAAATCGCTAAAAACACTACCAAGAGGCCTACTTATTAGTGATAATCACCAATATATGAGATTTTTGGAGCTATAAATGGAGATTGATCGCTTTGATGCGCGGATACTTTCTGCATTGCAGCGCGACGGCCGCCTGTCCGTGGTGGAACTTGCCGAAGCCATCGGGTTGTCGGCCACCCCCTGTGCGCGGCGAATCAAGGCTCTGGAATCGAGCGGCGCCATCGAAGGGTACGCGGCCATTCTCAATCCCGCGCGCATCGGTCTCGGAGTGCTCGCGATCGTGCAGGTCAAATTGACCGAGCACACCGACGAAACGGTGGCGAGGTTCGAGAAGGAAATTCTGCTCATGGACGAGGTCACCAAATGTTTCGCGATGACCGGAAGCTATGACTTCATCCTGGAAGTCTACGGCAAGGATTTGGATGCATTGAGCAACGTGGTGCTCAAGAAGCTCATCAGAGTGCCCAACGTTCGCGACATGCAGTCGAGCGTGGTGCTCGCCACGGTCAAGCGCTCGGCTCGAATTCCGTTGGGACATCTGCAAGTGTAGATGAGTTAACTCTGTCACAGACCGACTCTGTCGCCGACAGAAGACAGTGACTCGTGCAACGAATGTGTTGCAGAATCCAGCGATGCTCTATCGCTGGATCAAACGCGCTGTGTTGCTGTCGATGATCGGCAGTCCACTTTGCGCCGGTTCAGCGCACGCCGGCCTTGGCGGCGACGTTGCAGGCGCGCTCGCCGACGGGTCCGAGCTGCACGGCATCGTGAACTCCATCACCCTCGCGACATACGACATTCAGGAGATCACCGCCGACGCCGGAATGCGCGTGCGGGAATATGTGAATCGGGACGGAGTCGTCTTTGCGGTGAGCTGGACCGGTCCCGCGCTGCCGGATCTGCGGCGGCTTCTGGGCGCTCATTACGGGGAATACGCGGCTGCGCTCGCAGCGCTGAATCACCCAGGGCTGCACCGCACGTTGCAGGTAGCCTTGCCCGGACTGATCGTCGAGTCCGGCGGTCACCTGCGCGCCTATGCCGGCCGCGCCCTTCTGCCCGCTCTCGTTCCGGCGGGCGTGCTGGCCGCTGATCTACTCTGAGCCTCGCCTAGTCACAATCCGCCATGCGCTCGATCATCAGAATTGCGACGATGCTGGCCGCGATCTTGCTCGTCGCCTGCAAAGGCGGAAATGGATCTCTGTTGACGGGCAACAATCCGGTGGTCCCGCCTTTGAATACCGTGGCGCTGACTGTCGATACCGGTCCGGCCGGCGCGGCCGGCGCGATCAACCACCCCTATGTAACGGTGAAGGTCTGTGCTGCCGGCAGCCAGACGCAGTGCGCGAACATTGACCACGTGCTGCTCGATACCGGCTCGGTCGGGCTGCGGCTGGTACGGTCCGTGCTGGCCGCCGGCGGCGTTTCGCTCAACGCCGAGACCGACGCCCAAGGACGGGCAGTCGAAGAATGCGTCAGCTTCGTCGGCGGTCAAACCTGGGGACCGGTTGCACTGGCCGATGTAACGCTTGCGGGGGAAGTCGCGGCCAAATTGCCGGTGCAGGTCATGGATGACACCGGCGCCGGTGCGCCGCCGCCGCCTACTTGCGGTGCCAATGGCACGCTCATCAACGGCGCGTCCGGCTTCGACGCCAATGGCGTGCTTGGTGTCGGCGTCTTTGCGCAGGATTGCGGATCGACATGCGTGAATGCAACCGCGCCGCTGTCGATCTACTACGGCTGCACCACCGCCGGCGTTTGCACTGCCGAGAACGCAGCACTCGCCGTTCAGGTCGCGAACCCGGTAGCGATGTTCGGCGCCGACAATAACGGCATCATCGTCAATCTGCCCAACCTACAAAACGCCAATGGCGACGCCGCGGTTCAAGGTGAGTTGATATTCGGGATCGCCACGCAAACGGACAATGCGCTGCCCGCAACGGGATTCACCGTGCTCGGTGCGGACGCGAACGGCGATTTCACCGCAACCTATAATGGCAGTACGACTGTGCTGCCGGCACTGATCGACTCGGGGACCGATTCTTATGCATTCGACGATCCGGCCATCCCCGTGTGCCCCTCCGCCACCTATGGTGTCTTCGGGGGTTTCTACTGTCCGACGGCGGCGCCGCAGAGCGTGTTTGCAGTCAACGCCGGGGTGGGCGTGAACAATGCCAGCAGCAAGGTGGACTTCGCGATAGCCGACCCGCACACATTCGTGGCCAACGCGGCCGCCTTCATCGATCTGGCCGGCGGCGGCGGTTCCGCGCGCTTTACCTGGGGCATGCCGTTCTTCTACGGCCGCAAGATCTACGTCGGTATCGACCAGCGGACCGCCGGCTCCTACACCGGTCCTTACTACGCCTATTGAACTTCGGGGCCGGCCTCAGCCCTTCCCTGCCAGTTCCTTGGCAATCGACGCAAATCCACGGCCCGAAGCGATATCGCCCGCCGACACACCGGCGGAGTTGCGCAGCGACCTGTTGGCCCCGGCCGTCAGCAGCGTATGGCAAATGGCCGTGTAGCCCGCGCGGCTGGCGGCCATCAGCGCCGTGTCGCCGGCTTTGTTTTGAACATCAAGATCGGGCTTCTGGGCAAGCAGCGCTTGGACCACCTCGGCTTGACCCGTGGCTGCCGCGATGAGCAACGGCGTGTCGCCGCCCGCGCTGCGAGCATTGATTCGAGCATTGGACGCGAGCAAGGGTGCGAGGACGGCGGTCCCGTTCTGCGTGGCGGCCGCATGCAGCACCGTGAGGCCGCGAGCGTCGGCCGCGTCCTGAGTTGCGCCGGCGGCAAGCAGTGCGACGACCACGTCGCGCGAGCCGAAGGCGGCCGCGTACCACAACGCAGTGCGCCGTTCATGGTCTACCTCATCGGTTCGCGCATGATGGGCGAGCAGCATCTCAACGAGCGAGCCTTGGCCGCTTGCGGAGGCGAGCATCAACGGCGTGTGACCTTGCACATCGGAGGCGTCCGGGCTGGCGCCGGCGTCGAGCAACACCCGTGCGACGTCCGCCGAATGCGTCGCGCCGAGCGCCGCGAGCAGCGGTGTCGATTCGGAGGCCGCATGCGCATCAGGACGGACGCCGGCACTGAGCAGCGCCCTGATCACGGGGACGTCGCTGCGAGTCGCGGCAAGCCATAACACACTGTGTCCGGCATGGTCGGTGGCGGTCGCATCAGCCCCGTGCGCCAGCAGCAGCCGGACACTTTCCACGGCATGCGCATCGGCAGCCGCCTGCAGCAAGTGATCTCCCTGCGGCAGCCGCAGATTGGCATTGCCGCCCGCACCCAGCAGCTGCTGCACGCTGGCCGTGTCGTTGCGCGACACGGCCAACGCAAGCGCCGGCCAACCGCGGTAGATCTCACCCGGATGTGCCGGATCGAACTTGCCGTTCTGCCGCCCCGTACCGACCGTGACCAGATTGGCGTGCACTCCAAGCGAGCGCAGCTCCGTGGCGGTCGCCTTGGCGCCCACGGCGAGCGCATCATCGAGTGCGTTATAGCCGCGGCTGTCCTGCACATCGAGTGTTGCACCGGTCTGCTGCAGCACTCTGAGGTTTGCGGTCCGATTGGCCCGCGCCGCGTAGAAAAGCGCGGTGCGCTTCTCGGCATCGACGGCCTGCGCATCGGCTCCGTGTTGCAACAGCAGCAGGGTCATCGCCGCATCGGGTTGCTCCGCTGCGATCATCAGCGCGGTGGTACCCGCTTGGTCCACGGCGCGAATGTCGGCGCCCAATTCCAGCAGAGCCGTGGCGGCGGCAACGGTGCCGGCCGCGGCTGCATACGAGAGCGCGCCTCGCCCGAATTCATCGCGAACGGCGGCGCCCGCCGTCCCCAGCCGGCGCAATTCGGCCGCATCGTTTTTGCGCACGCAATCGATGATCCAAGCCGTCAGCAGCGTCGGATCCGTGGCGCCGACGGACTCACGATCGAGCAAGGGCCGGCCTGATTTAATGGTCTCGGCGGCACGCACATAGCCCAGCTGGGCGGAGCGCTCCAACCACTGGCGTGCCTGCTCCGGCGGCGCATCCGGTTCGCGGGCAAATTCACCGGCCAGTACATAGGCGGCAGCGCCCTGACCGTGCTCGGCAGCCGACTGCAGCAGCGCACGCGCGCGCTTGGGGTCCGACACAGTGCCTACGCCATTGAGGTACATGAGGCCGAGCAAATACTGAGCGTCGGCGCTGCCCGCGGTATTGAGCAGATCGATCGCTTTATTGAACTGCAGCGTACGCAGCGCCGCGCGTGCGGGCTCCAGAGGATCCTTGTGCTTGATCTGTTTGGCGGGTGCCCCTGCCGCGGAGAGGCTCATGACGCAGCATAGTGCAGCGAACGAACCACGGTAGTCGCGGCGCAGCTTCATCATGCAGTTCCGTACTTGGTTTCAACCTTGATCCCGATCGAGCGCAGGAAGTCATTCGGCAGGATACCGCCGGCGCTCACGATCACCGCATCGTTGGCCACCTTCACATCCCGCCCGGATTGTTGCAGCAGCACCGAGTCGGTTCGAATCTCGCGGATCTGCGAATTGAGCAGCACCTTGAGCTGGCCTTTGGCGCTGGCTTCGTCGACCCGCTGCCGGTTGCGCTGCTTGGCGCGCTGGAAGGCGTCGCCGCGGTAAGAGAGCACCACCGGCGTGTCGCCCAACTCAGCTATGCTGGCCGCCGCCTCGAGAGCACTGTCGCCGCCGCCGACCACCAGGACCCGCCGGCCCCGGTACTGTTCGGGGTCGATCAGCCGATAGACCACTTTCGGCAGCTCTTCGCCCGGCACGCCCAGTTTGCGCGGCGTGCCGCGGCGGCCGATCGCCAGCAGCACATTGGTCGCGACATATTGTTGGGTGCTGGTGCGCACGTGAAAGGCGCCGTCCTTGTTCTCCACGCTTTCCACACGTTCGCGGTAACGGATTTTCAAGGCGTTGCTGTCGCACGCGTCGGTCCAGAATTTCAGCAGTGCTTCCTTGGAAGTATTGCGAAACTGCACCTTGCCGACGATGGGCAATTCCACGGGCGCGGTCATCACCACCTTACCGCGCGGATACTGGAACACTGCACCGCCCAGCGAATCCTGTTCGACGGTCTGATACTGCAATCCCAATTTCTTGGCGGCGAGCGACGCGGCGAGACCCGCAGGTCCGGCGCCGATGATCAGTACATCGAGCGCGCCGGCGCGCTTCGCGCTCGCCTCGGCGATTGCCTCGAGTGCCTGCCGGCCCTGAGTGAGGGCATTCTTGATCAGCCCCATGCCGCCGAGTTCGCCGGCCACGTATACGCCGGGCACATTGGATTCGAAATTCGGCTTGAGCACCGGAATATCCAGGCCCCGCTTCTCGGTGCCGAATACCAGCGTGATCGCATCGAAAGGACAGACGGTTTTGCACGCTCCGTGCCCGATGCAGTCGGTCGGGCCAACCAGCGCTGCCTTGCCGCCTATGAGGCCGAGCACCTCGTGATGCGGCTGTTCCGGGCAGGCCTTGACGCACGCTCCGCAGCCGAGACATAAGCTGGCGTCGATGACCGGATGCAACGAAGCCGGTTCGGTCATGCCGGCCGCAATGGACTCATCCTGCGTACGGCGATGTCGCTCGTGGATGCGCCGCTGGCGCCGAACATAGGCGGCGACGATCGCCAGCAGCGGCAATGCGTAGAGAGCGGGCAGCCAAATATCCATGCTTTGCGGACTCATCGCGTTGCAGATTCAGGTTGCAACAGCCTAGGGATCATGACCCCCAGAATCTGTGAACCGTGTCGCGTGTCAAGGCGTATCCAACCGTCGACAGATCACGGTGCCGCTGTCGCCTTTTGAATACATTCGTCGAATCAAATAATCTGTAAAAACGCAGAGCGTGCTCATCGGAGTGAAAAGCAGTGTCGCTTTTCGAACACATTTCGTGGAACCGCAAGGCGCGACTAAACTCTGCATCGCAAAGAACCGCAAAGACCTGAAGAAGCGCGCTGCGATGGGATGAATCGTTAGATCCGGAACAAAGCCTTTTTGTTTGGGAGATTTTCACTTGGCACTCTTTTGGTTTCTGGCCGGCATTCTGAGCACGCTGGCCTCGCTCATTCTGCTGCTGCCGTGGCTGCGCAAGATTCCGCGCCTCGGTGCGCTGCCGTCGCTTTCCTGGCAGGCGGGCGCCGGCGCCGGACTGATGTTGGCGACGATACTCGGTCTGTACCCGTGGTTCGGGCATTCTGATTTGGCTGCTCAGTCCGCCGCGCTGCCCGCGCCCCAGGCCGCGAGCGCCGCCGGCGCATTCGCCAATGCAATCAGCCAATCCGGCGATCTGACGAGTTCAGCGCCAAAAGCCGCTGCCGGATCCATGAGCAGCGCCATCGCTTCGCTGGAAGCCCGTCTGGCCAAGGGCAGCGGCAGCGCCGATGACTGGGAGCTGCTCGCCAAGTCGTATGAATTTCTGGGCCGCTCCGCAGATGCGGGCAAGGCACGTGCCCGGCAGCTGCCGCCCTTGCCGTCGGACACCGACGAGACCGCGGCCAAGCCCGCCGCGGGTGCCGTCGGTTCCGGCACCGCAGTCAGCGGCGAAGTGTCGCTGGCTGCAGGCTTGAGCTCCAAAGCCTCCGCCGGCGCGACGCTGTTCATCGTGGCCAAGTCCGTCGATTCTCCCGGCGCTCCGGTGGCTGTGTTTCGCGGCAGCGTAGGTGCCTGGCCGGTCAAATTCACTCTGGATGATTCGCAGTCAATGCTTCCCGGGCGGAACCTCTCGAGCGCGGGTCGCGTGACCATCGAGGCGCGGATTTCTAAGAGCGGCCAACCCCGGCCGGCGGCCGGCGATCTGCAGGGCTCCACCGGCCCCATCAATCCGGCCGATCGCCAGCCACTGAAAATCGTGATCGATCGAATCCTATGAGCGTCGCCGCCAACAGAACCCCGTCCGCCATCAAGGTTCCGGGACTGCGTTGGCCGATCATTTGGACGATTTTGATCGTGGCGTTGCTCGCGTGGGGCAGCCATGCGCACCTGGAGCGCTACATCACGCCGCAGCGCGGCCTCGGCTACGGATTGGGAATCACCGGCGGCTCGATGATGCTGCTGTTGTTGATTTACTCGGCGCGCAAACGCCTCGCGTGGCTACGCTGGCTCGGCGGGATCCCCGCCTGGTTCGAGTTCCACATGGTGCTTGGAATCGTGGGACCGGTCCTGGTGCTGTTTCACTCCAACTTCAGCTTTGGCGCCACCAACAGCAACGTCGCGCTGATTTCCATGTTGCTGGTCGCCGGCAGCGGCATCATCGGCCGCTATTTCTACACCCGCCTGCATGCGCGCCTCGATGGACATGAGGACACGCTGGAACAGTTGAAGGCGGTGGGTGATCGGCTGCGGTCGCAAACGACGTCGATCTCATTCCTGCCCGGTCTGCTGGATGCGATCGACCGGGCGGAGTCGCGGCTGATCGCGCCCCCGAAAGGCTTCGTCGCACGGTTCCTACACCTGCTCACGGGCGCCCCGCGCGCGGCCCTGGCGCGGTGGCTCGTGCACCGAGAAATCAAGCGCGCCGTGAACCTTGCGCTCCGGCGTGAGTCGGCACTGATTGCGCGGCATGCGCATCGTATTGCCGCGGTCGCCCGCAGCTACGCCGATCGACGCCTGGAGGCCGGACGGCGCATGGCCGAATACCAGATGTACGAGCGCCTGTTCTCCTTTTGGCATGTGCTCCATATCCCGTTGTTTTTCATGTTGCTGATCGCCGGCATCGTGCACGTGATTGCGATCAACGTTTACTGATCACTGATCCATTCATGCGAGGACAGGGAGTTCGCAAAGCGATTGGAATTGCATGTATGACGGCAATCACTTTAATTGCGGCGTCGCGCGCATTTGCGGGAAACGTGGAAACTCTGCTGATGCCGGGCAAGGTGACGCGGGCGCATGAAAAGCAGGAGCAGGCCTGCGCAAACTGCCACGACCGCTCCAACGTGCGAACCCAGTCCTCGCTGTGCCTCGACTGTCACGAAGAAATCGCGGCCGACGTGCGCGAGCACAAGGACTATCACGGCCGCATGCAGAACGCAGGCAACGGCGAATGCCGCGCCTGCCATACGGAACACAAGGGCCGAGCGGCAGACATCGTGCAGCTGAGCCGCGCGCAATTCGACCATCGCCTGACCGACTTCGCACTCGAGGGCGCGCATTCTGCGCTGGCTTGCGAGAGCTGCCACAAGCCGGACGAAGCCTGGCGCAAGGCTCCCGCAACCTGCCTCGGCTGCCACAAGACCGACGATGTGCACCACGGGCAGCTCACGAAAGGGTGCGGCGAGTGCCACAGCTCCATGAGCTGGGCCGGCGGGAAGTTCGATCACGACAAGACCGAGTTCCGGCTGACAGGCGCCCATGCGACGGTGACGTGCGATGCCTGTCACATCGCCGGCCGCTACAAGCCGACTCCGAAAACCTGCGTCGGTTGCCACGCCACAGACGATGAACACCGCGGCTCGCGCGGCGAAGACTGCGCGAAGTGCCATACGACGAAGGAGTGGAAGACGGCGAAGTACGACCATCTCAAGGAGACCGGCTACGCGCTGCTGGGCGTACACGCGGATGTCAACTGCCTCGCCTGTCACCGCAGCGGAAATTACAAGGACAAGATTCCGAAGGACTGCAACGGCTGCCACAAGGCCGATGATGCCCACGCGGCCCGCTTCGGCGCCAAGTGCGACGACTGCCATGACAACGACCGATGGCAGCCGGTGACTTATGATCACGCTGCGAAGACCAAGTTCGCGTTGGCGGGCGCGCACGCCAAGACCGACTGTCACGTCTGCCACACCGCATCGGTGGATACTCAGAAGCTCGCCAAGGACTGTGTGGGCTGCCATCGCAGCGAAGACCCGCATGGCGGCAAGGTCGAGGGCGGGTGCGAGTCCTGTCATGGCCAGAATGCTTGGCGCTCCGAAATCACATTCGATCACGACCTCACAAAATTCCCGCTGCTCGGACTGCACCGCATCGTCAGCTGCGCGCAATGCCACGCGACGCTGGCCTTCGGCCGGGCGCCGGTGGCGTGCGTCGACTGCCATTCGCACGATGACGTGCACAAGGGCGGCCTCGGCAAGAAATGCGAGGCCTGCCATTCGCCGAACGGATGGCCGCTGTGGGTTTTCGATCATGCCAAGGAAGCGCACTTTCCCCTGCTGGGGGCGCACAGCAAGTTGCAATGCGCCGAATGTCATCGCGAGCCGCCGGGCACCGTGAAAATGTCGCAGCAATGCGGAGCCTGTCACAACAAAGATGACCGGCACCTGGGCGAATACGGCCCGCAATGTGACCGCTGCCATACGGCCTATTCCTGGAAAGGCGCACGGATGCAGTAGGGCCGCATGAATCTTCGCCGCACATGGGGATGGATCGCGTCGCTCGCTCTGGCATTGCTCGCCGTGGCGTCTTTGGCGCTCGTCCCGGCGACGCGTACTGCCGCGGCTGCCGGGCCGCCGATCACAGTGCCTTTCGATCACCTGACGACCGGTTTTGAACTCGACGGCGTGCATCGCGATCTGCCCTGCGAGTCGTGCCACCTGAATGCCGTTTTCAGGGGCACGCCGCGAAACTGCGGCATATGTCACATCAAGGGCTCGCTGTTCAATGCGACGCCGAAGACACAGACGCATATTCTCAGCACCAACAATTGCGCGGCGTGCCACAACACCATCTCGTTCCGTCCCCAGGTGCACTTCGATCATGCCGCGGCGATGGGCAGCTGCGTCAGCTGTCACAACGGCACGATTGCTCAAGGCGAAGGACCGACCCATCCGGCCACGAGCCAGAATTGCGCGGCCTGCCACACGGTAATCAGCTGGAATCCGCCTTCGACCGTCGATCACACGCAGATCCCGATGGCGGTCGCGGGCTTCTGCATCATCTGTCACAACGGCACGAACGCCTCGGGCAAGCCGACGGGCCACATCGCCACGAATCTCGAATGCGGTGATTGCCATCTGACGACCACCTGGACCGGAGCCACTTTCGATCACACGGGCATCACCAGCGGCTGCGCGAGCTGTCACAACGGCACCAAGGCGGTGGGCAAACAAGGCAGCCACATGCCTACGAGCAGCCTGTGCGAGAACTGCCATACGACCGGCATCGGTACCAAAACACCGAGTTGGGTACCCTCCAAGTTTGACCACACTCAGATGGCGACGGTCAACAGCTGCCTGCCCTGCCACAACGGTACCGTAAAGATCACCACGGGCTTCGTCTCCGGGCTACCCGTCAACCACGTCCCTCTGAATTCCGCCACGCCGGACTGCATCCTTTGTCACGGCAACAATCCCGCCGCGGAAACGTGGACGGTGCTCGCCGCCGACATTCCGACGTTGCACACGAAATTGAACACGGCCAACTGCGTCCTGTGCCACGGCGGTGAGACCTTCGCCGGCGTCCCTGCGCCCTTTATCCCCATGTCAATTTCCGGCGTATCGCCCTACAAGAAAGCACCGCTCGTGCCGCCGCACGTCCCCGTCCTCGTAGGTGCCGATTGCAGCGCCTGCCATCTGCGGGCGTACCGGGCCGGGGGATTCGGCCCCGCAACGGCGATGAGCGCCGCCACGCACGGTTTCGTATCCACAACCTGCGACACCTGCCACGACACCGGCAAGAGCTTCTATGTCGGCAGCGGCACGCCGTTGCAGCTGCGGCCGGCGGATCACGTGAGCAGCAACGATCCGCGCATGGCCGCCAGCGACTGCTCAGTGTGCCACGAGACCACGGATTGGATCAGTACCGCATTGCCGGTCGGACACATGCCCAATCCGAGCAATCAGAGCTGCCTTACGTGCCATACGAAGTCACCTAGCGACTACACGCCGGCGACGCTGGCAGCGGTCGCCGTGCTGCACACCGGCATCAACGGCAGTTGCGGACTGTGCCACGGCGACAACGTGACGGCGCTCACCTGGGCAAATAATTTCACGCCCAAAGATGCATTGCTTACGCCGCAGCATATTCCGTACTTGTCGGGAACCGACTGCAGTTCGTGTCATGCGGCCAACTACGTGACCGGCGGCTTCGGCCCCACCAACATGAGTGCGGCCAAGCATGCCTTCGTGCCCACGGCCTGCGACACCTGCCATGAAGCGGGCTTGAGCTTTTATCTCGGCGCCTCGACTCCGGCCCTGCAGGGACGGCCAACCGATCACATGAGCCCCACGGGTACGCCGCAGCAGCAGACCGGTGATTGTTCGGGTTGCCATAGCACCACCGACTGGACCACCAATATCATGCCGGCAGGGCACATGCCGAACCCCGGCAACCAGACGTGCACCGTCTGTCACACGGCGATCGCCGGCACTCCCGCGAGTTACGCCACACTGGCAGGCATCTCGGTCCTGCACACCGGCATCAATGGCAACTGCGGGCTGTGCCACGGCAGCCCGTCGGGCGCGCTGACCTTCTACAACAACAACGACAACCCGAAGGCGGCGGTGCTCTCACCCTTGCATATTCCGTATCTCAACGGCACCGACTGCAGTTCCTGCCACGCGGCGAACTACGTCGCAGGCGGCTTCGGCCCGACGAACATGAGTGCGGCCAAGCATGCGTTCGTGCCCACCACCTGCGACAGCTGCCATGAGGCGGGATTGACCTTCTACATGGGAGCGTCCACTCCGGCCCTGCAGGGGCGGCCGCCGACTCATATTTCGACTCCCAACCCGACGACTCAGAAGACCGCCGACTGTTCGGCGTGCCACACCACCACCGACTGGAACGCGCCCAAAACGCTGCCCAACGGCCACATGCCCATTCCCGGCACGCAGACCTGCACGGTGTGCCACACCGGCACGCTCACCGCCGATCCGAATAGCTACGCCGCGCTCGCGAGCATTCCGATACTGCACACTGGAATCACCACCGGGTGTGCCCAGTGCCACGGCGGCACGACACAGCTGATGTTCTACAACAATAACGACAACCCGAAGGCTGCGGCGAGTCTCACGCCCGCGCATATCCCGGCTTTCACGGGACAGGATTGCAGCTCGTGCCATAAGCCGAACTACGTCACGGGCGGCTTCGGGCCGATGAACATGACCCAGGCGACGCACGCCGGCGTCGGGACGACCTGCAATAACTGCCATGAAGCGGGCCTGAGCTTTTACATGGGCGCAGCAAGTCCGGCGCTGCAGGGTCGGCCGGCCGATCACACCTCCGGTCAGATGGCGGCGCCGAACGACTGCAGCCTGTGTCACACCACGGCCGGCTGGAACAGCACCACGCTGCCTGCGGGCCACATGCCCAATCCGGGTAATCAGGCGTGCAATGTCTGCCACACGGCGGCGCCGAGCAATTACACGACGCTCGCGGCCAACGCGGTTCTTCACACGGGCGTCAGCAGCCAATGCGCCCAGTGCCACGGCGGCACCACGGCGCTGACCTGGTACAACAACTTCACTCCGAAGGATGCGGTGCTGTCGCCCGCGCACATTCCTTACCTGTCGGGAACCAGCTGCGGCTCCTGCCATTCCTCGACCACTTACGCGGCCGGCAGCTTTGGGCCGATGAACATGACCCAGGCGACGCACGCCTTCGTCACGACGAACTGCGTCACTTGCCACGAGAAGGGTGTGAGCCTCTACATGGGTGCGGCGAGTCCCGCGCTGCAGGGCCGGCCGGCCGATCACACGTCCGGCCAAATGGTCGCGCCGAACAATTGCAGCATTTGCCATACGACTGCCAACTGGAACAGCACCGCGCTGCCCGCGGGCCACATGCCCAATCCGGGCAATCAAGCCTGCGCGGTCTGCCACATCGCGGCGCCGGCCAACTACGCGACGCTCGCGGCCAACGCGGTACTCCACACCGGCATCAGCAGCGGCTGCATTGCCTGCCACGGCGCGCCGAACGCCACGCCCCCGGTTTTCTATCTCAACTACACGCCGAAGGATGCGGTGCTCTCGCCGGTCCACATCCCGACCAGCAGCACACCGTGCGAGAGTTGCCACGCGATCAGCTTCACGTCGTTCAGCGGCACTACGATGAGTGCAGCCAAGCACAACACCATGCTCTCGGTGACGGGCGGGACCTGCGATCAGTGCCACGACCTGTCGACGTTGAAATTCTACGGTGTGACCAACTTGACCACGCGGCCGAACGGCCACCATGTCGGCAAGGATTGCAACGGCTGCCACAGTCCCAACAACTGGGGCGGCGGCGCAGCGAAAAAGACGGTCGCGGCGGCGAAGACGCCGACCCGCAGTACCATTGGTACCGTGGTCACGGCCGCGGCGGCACTGTCGGCGCAAGCCGGCGCGACCCAGCCCGGCCGGCCGCTCGGTGCGGCCGGCGGTGTTTCTCACGCCGGCGTGACCAGCAACTGCGTCAGCTGCCACAACGGCGTCTTGGCGGCCGGTAAGGGACCGACCCACATTGCCGGCAACAACAGCTGCCAGAACTGCCACACCACGATCGCCTGGCTGCCGGCGCGCTTCGATCACCAGGGCATCACGGCAAGCTGCGCCAGCTGTCATAACGGTGTGGTGGCGCTCGGCAAGCCGACCCTGCACGTGCAGACCAATCAAGACTGCGGCGCCTGTCATGGAACGATGACGTGGACTGCGGTCAGGTTCAGTCACGTCGGGATAAGCGCGACGTGCCAAAGCTGCCACAACGGTGTCACCGCGACGGGTAAGCAGGTTCAGCACGTGCGCACCACGCTCGACTGCGGCAGTTGCCACAATACCTTGAATTGGACGATCGTGAGTGTGCCGGCACCGCGGCCGCGGCCCCTGATACCAAGCCCGCGCGGCGCGCCCAGCGGTCCGGCCAAGTGATCCGGCAGGCGTTGGCGCTGCGTGCGGCCGCACTGCTGATCGGGTTGCTCGTGCTTCACGGCAATTCATCCGCCGCAATCCCATCGGCGATGCCGTTCGGACAGCTGGTGCAGGTCATCGATACGGACGAGCGTGAGGATCACGCCGATATCTCGATTCAATTTTCTTGCTCCGTGCGCTACATCAGCAATATGCCCATCAGCCACGGCAGCAGCACGCTCATTACGCTGCGGCTCGGGCCGGATTGCGGCTCGCTGCTCAATGCGTTTCCGCCGGAGTTCCCCCTGGTCGGCGGCGGGGGGCAGCTCGTGACCGGAGCGCGAGTCGAATCGTTCGTGCCCGGCGAGGTGCGCCTGGAACTGACATGGTCGCGAGAGCTGGACTTCGTCATGGCGCCGACCGCAACCGGGCTCGGCCTCCGAGTCCGGCTGATCGGTACGAGCCGCCGCAAGGCCAGCGTCTTGCTGTCCGAAGTCGAGGCGCCGCAAGGCTACGCCGTCAACCTCGAATCTTCGTCGACCAAGTTCGAGCGCGCCGCAGTCGAGGCGGCCGCCGCCAGCCTCAAGACGCAGGCCTATGTGTCCGAGACCGATATCGAGGATACGCACTGGTTCCGGCTGCGCGTCGGGCCCTTCAGCACGCGCGCGGAAGCCCAACGTGTGCTGCAAATCGCGCTGGCCGACTATCCGCGCGCGTGGCTTGCGGTCAACGATGAGCAGACCGATCTTGCCGTGGTCGAACGCGCCGGGGTGCAATCGACCGCCGAGACCGGACCTGCCGACCCGGCGCTCCCGGATGAGCAGCGTGCCCAATTGCTGCATGACGCGCGCGCCGCGCTCGAAAAGCATCAATACCCGGAGGCCGTCGATCTGCTGAGCCGTCTGCTGCGCCAGCCGGAATATCCCGCGCGCGCCGATGCGCAGGAACTGCTCGGCCTGGTGCGCGAGCGGGCCGGCCAGCTGGCGCAGGCCAAGGCCGAATATGAAGCGTACCTAAGCCGCTACTCCGACCGGCCCGGGGCCGGGCGCGTGCGCGGCCGATTGCAGGCGCTGGTTGCGGCTTCGCTGACGCCCAAATCGACGGGCGAGTTCGGCACGCGCGCCGATACCCGCTGGACCATGGCCGGCAGCGCGGCGCTCACCTACCAGTACGGCAGGGATCAGACGGTGGCGGCAGGAACCACGACCACCACCACGTCGGTCAACGCGGCTCTGATTTATGGCGACCTCCTGCTGCGCGATCGCGGTGAGCGCTATGATTTTACCGCCCGCGTGGACGCGGGCTACACTCAGAATCTGGTGAAAACCTTCGGCGGCAGCCAGGACCGCACAACCGCTGCCTACGTTGAGCTGACCGACCGCAACTGGGGACTGACCGGCCGGGTGGGGCGCCAATCCCTCGCGAGCTTGGGGGTGATCGGTCTTTTTGACGGATTGTTCGTCGGCTACCAGGTGAATTCGACATTCTCGGTGAGCGCGGCCGCCGGCCTCCCGGCGTACACGAGCTACTCGTCATTCTCGACTCAAGAGAAATTCGGCACAGTGACGGTCGAGTATGGCCCCTACGCCCACGCCTGGGTCTTCGACGCTTACTTGTTCGATGAGACGGCGGCCGGCGCGACGGAGCGACGCTCCATCGGCTTCCAAACCCGCTATTCGGAATCGGGCCGCACGGCGGTAGTTCTCACCGACTACGACATCGCTTTTCGGCAGCTCAATTCGGCGACCCTGATCGGCAACCTCAAGGTCGGAGAGTCTTGGATTCTCGGCTTCGACGCCGATTATCGCCGCAGTCCTCTACTGCAGCTCACCAACGCGCTGGTAGGTCAAAACGCGCCGGATTTGCAGACCTTGGCACTCTCATTGACACCCTCCGAGATCAGGCAGCTCGCGCTGGATCGCACATCCACCAGCGAGACCTTTGTCATCTCGGCCAGTCGCCCGCTCGGTGAACGCTGGCAGTTCATGGTGGATATCGCGGCGCTGGAGCTCAGCGGGACTCCGGCCTCCCCGGGCACTCCAGAGGTGCCCGCGACCCCAACGACACCCGCCATCCCAGCCACGCCCGCCGTCGCTGCGACACCGTCGACGGGACTCGACAAGAACATCGCCGTGCAGATGTCCGGCTTGAGCCTCCTGCAGGCGAACGATTTGCACATCTTCGGCATGCGCTTCGATGATTCTCCGACTGCGCGCAGCACCACGCTGTCATGGGACGCGCGCTTCGCCCTGCCCGGCGCGTGGCGCTTCGGACCACGATTCAGTGTCGAGCAGCTGAACGATCGGATGCTGGGCGGCAAACAATGGCTGTACCTGCCGCAGGTACGCGGAGATTGGACCAGCCGGCGATCGATATTCGAGCTGATCGGCGGCTACCAACTACAGCAACAACAGGCCGTGCAGCAGCAGCAGGCGCTCACCGGGCAGCCCCAGATAGGTGCTTTGAGCCAGCGTTCCCTATATATTTCCGCGGCCTATCGTTTGCGCTTTTAAGGACGGATGCCTATGCGCTTAGGTTTGATCCTGGCGCTCGCCACGCTATCGATGTCGGCATGCGCCAACCCGTCGCCGCGGGCCCCACATGAGATCTTCGATGAGCAAAGCGGCAATACCATCCTGGTCGTCCCCAAGCCGCTGGTATTTGCGCGCGAACGCATGGACGTGGCGGCGCACGCGCGCGATTACGCGACGCTGGTGGCGGTTGAAATCGATCAGTCCGGAAAATACAGCGAGTATCTGTTGCTGTACCGATGGTCGACGGTGGACCGCCGCATGTCTCCGCCGCCGGACCTCGATGCGGGCGAGCTCAAGATCCTGGCCGACGGACGGGTAATCGATTTGACGCCGCTGGAACGAGTGCCGATAGGTCTGTCGCGGCGCCGGGAGCTGCATCTACCGGAGCACGGGGACGTCGTCACTCACGCATACCCAATCGATGTATCGACCTTGCGCTTCATCGCCACGAGCCGAGAACTCGCCGTGCGCATGCCGCAAGAGTCGCTCGACACGCCGTTTACGATCTGGGAAGACGGGCGAAGTGCGCTGGGGCAATTCCTGCAGCGATCCGTTGCCCCCTGAACGAGCAGAGCGCACCGCACCCGGAGATCGCCTGGCGAGCGCGTCGGGTTTCGCATTCCATGCCCTGCCGCTATGATTGCCGCCGGTCATAAAAAAAGCAGAAGGAGTCGTCGTGTCGCCCAAGGTGCAGCCGCAAGTCCCGTCCAAAGCGTCGATCTGGCTCGTTGCCGCTTGCCTGCTGGCCGTCTATATCATCTGGGGCACCACGTACTTCGCGATCAAGGTGGGGATCGAAGGCGCCCCTCCCTTCTTCCTGGTCGGAACGCGCTTCGTGGTGGCGGGCGCACTCTTGCTGGGCTGGCAAGGCCTACGCGGCCGCCCGATGCCGTCGGCGAAACAATGGCGGGGGGCGGCCCTCGTGGGATTTCTGCTGCTCGTTGTCGGAAACGGCGGCGTGGCCGTCGCCGAACACTGGGTGAGTTCCGGTGCCACCGTGGCGCTGATCAGCGTCATGCCGCTCGCCACGGCACTATGGTCCGGGGTTTTCGGTCAATGGCCGCGCCGCATGGAATGGGGCGCGATCGCTGTGGGCGGCGTCGGCGCGGCGGTGATGTTGATGGGGCGCGATCTGCAAGGCAGCGTCGTTGGAACGCTGGTGATCCTGCTCGGCACCACGTGCTGGTCGCTGGGCACGGTCCTGGCCCGCCGCATCGACATTCCGCACGGACCCACGGGATTTGGAGCGGAGATGCTCACGGCGGGGCTGCTGGCGCTCATGGTGAGTGTGGTGCTCGGTGAGCACTGGGTGTTGCCGGATTCGCCGCGTGTCTGGTGGGCCTGGGTCTACCTGGTTCTCTTCGGCTCCGTGATTGCGTTTTCGGCCTATCGCTTCGTGGTCGAGCGCGTATCGCCCACGCTTGCGTCGACATACGCCTACGTCAACCCCCCGGTCGCTCTGTGCGTCGGTTGGTGGCTGGGGAATGAATCATTCTCGCCTAATATCCTCCTGGGCCTGCCGATCGTGCTCGGTGCCGTGGGCTTGCACGCGTGGGTCCAGGCGCGCGACCACAGTCAGGCAGCGCAGATTACGAGCCTCGAACCGCAGCCGGGCGGCGAGCGCCGTCAAACAAAAAAGCGGCTCGCGGCCTAGGAGCCTGTCAGACAGGCTCCTGAGCTGCGTACGTACGAATGTCACGCCGCGTGCAGGCGGCGCGCAAGCAGCGCATCCGCGAAGCCGCCATGGCCGATCCCGGCAGCGGCGATGGCGGCGCGGACGCGCGGACTCAACAGCGCGGCCAGCTCTTCGGCGTGGGCGTACGTGCTCATCGACGGAGCGATCGCACTTCCGGACTCGGTGGCGGGGTGAAGATAGATTTCGGTTACGCCCTCCGGCAGTCGCCCGAGAATTGCCAACAGCTTCGCCTCGTCCATGGCACCGCTCGCGGCGACGCCAAATATGCGATCGTTATATGGCACTTGCGCCAGGCGCAATCGACGCTTCATGAGCGCAATCCACGGAGCCAGCAGTGCGGTATTGGCGGCTGAGAACCCATGGCCTCCCCGCGCGGCGAACCAGAGGGGCTCATCGGGCACCCTCACCGCCGCAACACCATACTCGCGGCCGATTCGCAGCAGCATCTCCAACAAGGTTGGATGCAGATGGAAATGCTTGTGCACATTGACGTGATCGAGAGTCAGCCCGGTACGCGCGAACGCCGCAAACTGTGCGCGGATCTCCGCTTCCAGCTGTCTGCGCACCCCGGGAAACGCGAAGAAACGTACGCCGTTGACGAACATCCGGCTGTTCATTCGACCGGCTCCGTCGGCGAGAGCCGGGATGAGATCCGGCGTCAGCATTGCGTTGCCGTCCGCGAGAACGAGATGCAGACCCACGCGCAGGTTCGGCAGCTCGCGCGCACGCCGAATCGCGTCGGCGGCGGCGGGTGCCGCCACCATCAGACTCGCCGCCGTGAGAACCCCCGCCGCACTTGCCTGCTGAACCGCCTCGTTGACGGCTTCGTGCAGTCCAAAGTCATCGGCCGTGACGATCAAGAATTTTTGCATTGGGCTTACGCGTCAAATCCTCGCGACGGGCTGGGCCGATCCGTCACGAGTCACGCGGTAGCGAATCTCCCGCCACTGCACCCGGCGGGTAACGAAACTCCAAGCCCAAAGCGCCGGGCTGAGCGCGTCCCTCAGCGGCAAAACGGCGAGCTGCCGTGCGGACGAACCCCGCTGGCGCACCGATAGATGCAGCATGACGCGCGCGAGCGCGGTGATCGCCAGCATGCCGACGACCGGTGTCGCACCCCCGGCGAGCAGAGCTCCGAATGCGGCCGCCGGTACCCCGAACGTGACAAAGGTAAACCCGTATCCCATCGGCCGGAGCGCACGAATCGTGCGCAGCCATCGAAGCTCGTGCCGCACCAGATCTCCGAAGCTGGGCTCGGTCACGCAGACCTCGACCACGGCTTCGGAGAGAACCGTGCGCAATCCCCGGCGGCGGGTCAGTTCTCCCAGCCGATAATCGTCCGCCAATTGATTGGCGATCGACATGAAGCCGCCGATGCTCGCGAGGGCATGGCGCCGTATGGCTATGGTTGAGCCGAACGCAAAAGACCGCGAGCCGGCCATGGCCGCCACCCGTACCGACGGCATGAACCATTCATTGATGAACGAGGCTCCCAAGAGCGACCACAATCCTTGGCGCGCACGCCCTCGATACGCGCAGGTGACGATGCCGACGCCGTCATCGTGAAGCGGCGCCACGACTTTGGCCAGATAGTCGCGCTCCACCTTCACGTCGCTGTCGGACACGACCAGAAACTCATGGCGCGCGAGCGGCATCATATTGATGAGATTGCTCACCTTGCGGTTGCTGCCGTGCTGCCGGCGATCGATCGCTACGGCCAGGTCTCGCAGCGGAAACTCCCTTTGCAATCGATGCACGATGGCCAGCGCCGGGTCGTTCGAATCGCAGACGCCGAAGACCACTTGAAACTCCGGATACGCCTGATCGCAGAAAGAGCGCAGGCATTCGTACGTCTCCGGCTCGGCCCCGCACAGGGGTTTTAAAATCGTCACCGGAAGCGGGTCCGGCGCCGTGAGCCGCAAGGGTCGAATCCGCATGCTCGCGGCAACGCACGCGACGATGCCATAGACCATGGCGCACGCCGCGAGCGCGAACCCCATCCACGGGAACTCCAAGTGGGCGAATGCGGTCACTCCGCACGTCCGCCGGACCGGGACACGATGACACTTGGCTGGTTCATAACAGGATCACGCATGAGTTCCTCTTTGGGGGATGACGGTCCGCGCAGCGTAACTGCCGTGCGATTGAATTGTGACAAGCGAGGCTTGACGCTGGTTCGCTTTGTTGCACAAAGTACTGTTCTTGGCAATGAGACGCAAGTGAGCGACATCCGAGCCGCCATGACCGCGCCGCGGTTGCTTTCAACGTCTCTCAGGTCGCCTCTTTCGCGCTCCATTCCGATCTGACGGCGGTTGCCGCATCCAATAGCACTTGCTCGAGCACCGAGAGGTACTCGACATAGCGCTTGCGCCCCAAGGCGGTAATGCGGCAAAAGGTCTGCGGGCGGTTATTTTGCACGCCCTTCGTGATTGCGATCAACCTCGCCTCTTCGAGTACCTGCAAATGCCGGTTGAGATTGCCGTCGGTCAGCGCACACAGCTGCTTCAGGTCGCCGAACAGCAAACCTCTTGAATGAGTGACCAGCGACGTGAGCACGCTCAACCGCGCTCGCTCGTGAATGACGCGGTCCAACCCATCGTAGGCGAATCGGGGAACTGCGCCCTTCTTGCTGCCGTGCTTATTCAAGAGGTTCTCCATACCGAAATTGAAGTACGGCTGCGACCAGAAGCTGGCCGACGCCGAACGGAATGCCCATCGTCCAGGGCGAGAGCGACCGGGCGGCGCTTCCGGCAACCAGGCAAAAAAGCCCGGCCGCCAGATACCACACGCCGACGGCAAACATCTGCCGCGGAAGAAATCGGCACGAGGCGAATACCCCCAAGCTGAAGATCAACTCCCAGAGGCCGGGCAACATCCAGCATTCCTCCGGCGCGGCCCGCATCATCACGACGGCGAGCAAAAATCCAACCATCACGGCGGGCAGGAACTGCGCGACCGCGGATTGGACCATTTCTTTGGCAAATCCCACGTGCACGCGCCGGGCGCGCACGAACGTCTCGAGGCCGGTCAGGAACACCGACACGACGGCGGTCCCCGCCCAAACCCCGAGCCAAATGGTAAGGTCCGCCTTCGCGGATTTCGCCATCCACTGCGTCTGTGCGGCTGCAACCACCAGCGCCAGGATTCCGCTCGCGGCAATGGATGCTGGGCCATAACCGCGAAATTCCGTGCCGCGCGCCACCTGAGTTCGGATGGAATGAATCTCGGACAAGGCCTGCTGCAACTCTTTCATCTATCACCCTCGTTGTCTTTGCACTGCAAAGTGTAATCGGTCCCGGCGCTGATCGAGAAATACCGCAAAGACGCATCGTGGTCAACCAGCGAGTGCACTGATGGAAGCGGATACGATCAGCGAAACGGACGGCTGAGGTAGCGCGAGCCCGCGAGGCCAAAGCGCCAAGGCCGCTCGACCGCCTTGGAGATCCCGATGCGCGGCCCGCACACGACCCGCGCACGCGTGCTCGCCGCCGTCAAACTGAACGGTGCCGCATAAATGCTTTTGCCGTTCAGTTCGCGGGTGATCGCCAGAGCCTGTCCAAGCCGGCCGGGTCCCGCACAGAGCATTCGCGGATCCTGCTCCTGCCGCCGGCGATTGATCATCGTTGAAACGCCGGCCGTCGGCTCCAGAGCGCGAATCAACACACCCGCGCCATGCCCGGCTTCCCGGCACACGAAATTCAGGCACCAGTGGATGCCATAGGAAAGATAGACGTATGCACGGCCGGGAGGCCCGAACATCACGGCGTTGCGCGGCGTCGGACCCGAGAAACTGTGCGACGCCGGATCTTCCCCATCGTATGCCTCGGTCTCCACTATGATTCCACCGACCCCGCCGACGAGCAACGTCATGCCGATCAAGCGGCGGGCGACCTCCGACGAGTTCCCCATGAAGTCGATCCCTTTCAATCGTGGAGTGCCTGGTGCACCTGCTGCACGCACGCGGAACCCTCGCCGACCGCGGCCGCCACCCTTTTGACGCTTCCGCAGCGCACGTCGCCGACCGCGAAAATCCCGGGCCAATTCGTCTCGAAAGACTGCGGCGGCCGCGCGGCGGACCCATTCGCAGCCGGTAGATCCGCAGGGCTGAGATCAGCCCCCGTTCGCACGAATCCTTTGTCGTTCAACGCGATGCAGCCTTTCAACCAGCGCGTACTGGGCACGGCGCCCGTCATGAGAAAGACGTGACCGATCGCGTGCGTTTGGAGAACGTGATCCGGCGCCGTCTTCCACACCACGCGTTCCAGTTGTTCGTCGCCCTCCAGCGACGTGATCTCGGTGCTCGTGTGCAGCGTGATGTTGGGAGTTTCGTCGATACGGCGGATGAGATAATGAGACATGGAGTCGGCCAGCCCCTTGGATCGAACCAGGAGGTGCACGTGACGGCACTTGCCCGCCAGAAAGACCGCAGCTTGGCCCGCCGAATTGCCGCCGCCCACCACGATCGATTCCTTCATCTCGCAGCGCCTGGATTCTGTGGCCGTCGCCGCGTAATAGACACCCGTGCCGAGAAAGCGGGACGCGTTTTCGATCGCGAGCTGGCGATACTCCGCACCGGTTGCGATGATGATCGCACGCGCACGCACGGCATTGCCGTGACAAAGTTCGACTGCATACGGCCGCTCATTGCAATTCAGCCTCAACGCCGAGTAGGCAGTCCTGATTTCGGCGCCGAATTTCTGCGCCTGAACCCGCGCGCGGCCGGCCAGGGCCAGGCCGGAAATGCCGGTGGGAAATCCGAGATAGTTTTCTATTTTCGAACTCGATCCGGCTTGGCCGCCGGGCGTGCCCGTTTCGAGCACCAGCACATCGAGCCCCTCCGAAGCGGCGTAGACGGCGGCTGCCAGCCCGGACGGCCCGGCGCCCACGACGATGACGTCCCGGATTCGGTCATCGTCGATCTGCTGATTCATCCCCAGGCAGGCGGCCACTTCTTCATTGCTGGGATTCTTGAGCACCACTTCGCCGCGGCACAGCACCACGGGAAGCTCGTCGGCATTGATATGAAAGCGTTCCAGCAGCGTATGTACGGACGGATCCGTGTTCACGTCGAGGTTGACGTACGGAAACGCATTTCGGGTCAAGAATTGCTGCAGCCGCAGCGTTCCCGCCGAGTAGCTCGAACCCAGTAAAATGACGTCGCCCGCCTGGGAGGCGATCAGCCCGACGCGCCTCAAGATGAAGGCACGCATGAACAGCTCGCTGAGCTCGGAGTCGGTCTGAATGACGGTGCGCAGGCGATCCTCGGCGATCACCAGGACCTCGCCCACCTCGCGGACGCGAGCCCGGACCAAGCTGCCGATTCCCTGAAGCGTGCTCATTTCTCCGGTGAAGCTGCCTGCCGTGTGCACCACGACCAGGACTTCCCCATTCATGCCGGGTTGGACCACTTCGATGCTGCCCGAGAGAACCACCAGCATGGGACGATGGCGATCGCCGGGCTCTGCCAAGATCTCTCCCTTGCTGATTCGGCTGTGAGTTGCAACCGCTTCCAGCCGCGCAATCTGCGCCGGAGTCAATTGCGGAAACATCTGCGCCTTGCGGCCGCTGAAGGGAGGCTTATCGGCCATGCCTTCGTCCTTGAGCTCTGCAGTCACGTCAAAAACACCTCGATCTCGTCGATGAAACACCAGCTCCAATCTTCTCCGCGCTCGAATGACGAAATGATCGCGTGCTTGGATTTCTGGAAATGCTTGCGCGCATGTCGATTCTTCGAGTCGTCACAGCACCCTACATGTCCGCAGGTCCTGCACAAGCGAAGATGCACCCAAGTGTCGCCCATGGCGAGGCATTCCTGACAGCCATCGCCGCTTGGAGCCGCGGCAGTTACCGTGTTGAGGTGCGTGCATTGCTGCCGCGGAGTCTTGTAATTCATGACCAGCCTAAGATCGTGTGCCCATGTGTGTTGACTAAAATACCATCGCAACCCTACTCTCCGGCCCAGCTCTCTGTCCGCCGCGACGCCGGAACACGGTTGAAGCGCCCTAAGCCGCCGGCGGCGCGGAGCCCGATACCTTGCCGCGGGCGCGAACTTCGCCGGCGAACGGTGTCTAAGCCAGCTGAACCCCCACCAAGAGGTGCCGAAGATCTCATGCATTTGCGATACCGCCCGCTCATTTTAGCAATAATTCTCACTGCAACGGCGCATGCCGCTCCCGCGCCGTTCGACCTCGCCGGTCCGACCCTTGACGTCAAAATCACCCGGGGCACAGAGACGCGGTCGGCGTCTGAAGTTCCCAATCTCGCGGCCGGCGACCGGATTTGGATCAAGGCTGATCTCCCGGCGACGCAATCCGCCCACTATCTGATGGTGATTGCGTTTTTGAGCGGCTCGACCAATCCCCCGCCGGAGAGTTGGTTCTTTCCCTGCAAGACGTGGACGGGCAAATGCGCACATGACGGATTGACGGTAACCGTGCCCGAGGGCGCCCAGCAGGTCCTGGTATTCCTGGCCCCGGAAACGGGCGGTGATTTTAGAACGCTGGTAAGTGCGGTGCAGGGTCGTCCCGGTGCCTTCGTACGGACGTCGCAGGACCTCAACCAGGCGGCGCTGGATCGTTCCCGCTTGGAACGGTATCTCTCGGCGATCCGTCGCCTGAACGACTCCGATCCGTCCAAGCTGACCGAGGCCGCCCCGCTGCTGGCCCGGAGCCTGGCGATCAAGGTCGATGAGAGATGTCTCGATAGGCTTCCCGCACTGCAGGCACCCTGCCTGACGCAGGGTCAGGAGTCGCTCATTTTGAACGACGGGCACAGCACGTCCATCGTCGAGGCGCTGACTTCGGGTCCGGGCAGCGATTTGGCAATGGAGGCGAGCTATACCCCCCAATTGAGCTACGGCTACTACAGCCCCTATATCGCATCGGTGCTGGACATTGCGCGCATCTTTGACTCCTTCCGTACCGCGCGATATCAATATATTCCGGCCCTGGCTTCGCTGCATGGCGACAAACTCGCGCTGACCCTGAACGCGGCACCTTCCTTTCACAGCCCGCAATCGGTGTTGGTCGCGGCGCTGCCGGCGGTGGAAACGTCCCAGTTGCCTCCGTTGCATGCAGTGAATCCCAAAGAAATTTACTGCGCCGGCAGAACCTCTCTGGTGTTGCCCGTCGACGGCGCGCCTTTGGTATTTTCCACCGGTTATGCGCATGACGTGACCCTGAGCCTGATGGGGAAAGACGGAAAGAGCATCGACCTGTCCGCCAAGCCCGACGCGGCTCAGGGTGGTTACGTCGTCGACACCGCTGCGCTGCATTCCGCGGACCTGGGGGACAGCGTGCAGGCGTCGCTGCAGGCATATTGGGGCTTCGAGCGCTACCACGGTCCGAGCTTCCTGTTGATGAACGCGCACGCGAAGTCCTGGGGGCTCGCGGCCGGCGACGAAGACGCGCTGGTGGTCGGCCGTCAGGATACGGTTCACCTGCAGGCCGATAGCGTCAGCTGTGTCGACGGCATCATGCTGAAAGACCCTGCAGGCAAAGAGCTGAAGGCTGATTGGAAGACGGTCAAGTCCAATGAGCTCGAGGTGAAGTTGCCGCTTCAGGAAGCGAAACCCGGTGCCATGACCCTGTGGGTGACCCAGTACGGCGTCAGTCAGGCGCAACCGATCTCGATACAGACCTTTGCCGAGGCGGGTCATTACGACAGCTTCATCGTCCATGCCGGCGATGCGCAAGGGATCTTGAAGGGCAGTCGCCTCGACGAGGTCGCGAGCCTGTCGATCAGAAATGTTGCCTTCGTGGCCGGCGAGCTGTCGACCCGGAACGGGGGCGATGAACTGCCGATGGCCGCCCAAGACGCACAGGCCGCGGCAAACCTCAAGCAAGAACGCGGCATCGCCGCGAAAGTCACGCTGAAAGACGGGCGGGTGCTGCCCCTGATCGCCTCCGTGGATACGCCGCGTCCCCGGGTGACACTGATCGGCAAGAACGTACAACCGTCAATCTCGAGCAAGGACA
>Ga0073928_10003093_pt1 | contig 26902 bp, 30 predicted proteins | sample PaiPotPPA55metaG_FD_76969 | JGI IMG/M metagenome (GOLD analysis project Ga0073928, IMG submission 76969) | Iron sulfur acid spring bacterial and archeal communities from Banff, Canada, to study Microbial Dark Matter (Phase II) - Paint Pots PPA... ...
AGCACGAATTTTGCGACCTGGGTGACGCTGGGGAAGGTTGCCAGCGCGCAAACCAACTTCAGTTTCACAGATCCGAACGCAGGCGCGCTCCGATTTTATCGATTGCTCGTGCCATGATTGCGGCCGCCGCTCGAACAAAATCCATTTTTGTAGCAGTCGACCCGTCCTCCGTAGCAGCAGGTGTCCACCTGAGCCAGGTGGAGGATGGACTACTGCGGAGGGTGGAGGTAACGAGACTTTAAATTACTTTGTATGAGCGCTTAGAGCGCGGGGGCGCACTCCCGCTTTCACACCGGACAATGCGCTTCGACAGCCCCGAAAGCATTCGGGCACTCCATACGCTCCGCGAGGTTCGGGCGAGACTGACGAAGCGTTCGGCTCGACGATAGGATAGGCCTCGACTAAAAATAGCTCCGTGAATTGGCGCCGTTTACCATTCGTCGTGGGGCTGCTCCTCGCGAGCGGATTCGCCGTTTGGTGGTGCTGGGAAACTCGACTGGAACGAAGCCAGGACGGACCGATTCTGGCCGCGGCGCAGCGTTACGGAGTTGCCCCAGCGCTTATCAAAGCCGTTGTTTGGCGCGAGAGCCACTTTCATCCGGCTGCCCGGGGACGCGCCCAGGAAATCGGCCTGATGCAAATCCGGGAAGACGCGGCGCAGGAATGGGCGGACGCCGAACGCGTCGTGGGTTTTGCGCACACCGATTGTTTCGATCCCGCCACCAATACGCTGGCCGGCACCTGGTACTTGAGAAAGCTCATCCGGCGTTACCCGCAGGCCGATGATCCCCTGCCGTATGCGTTGGCCGATTACAATGCCGGTCGCGGCAACGTATTGAAGTGGATCGGCGGAGCCGCGACGACTAACAGCGCTGTGTTCGTCGGCCAAATCGGCTTTCCCGGCACGCAAGCCTATGTGAAATCCGTACTGCGCCGCTATAAACAGTACGGTAGTGACTGACGAAGACGGGGGGGAAGCCCGAAATCCGAATACCGAAACCCGAATACAGAAGCTGGTTTATTCGGATTTAGGCATTCGGATTTGGCTTCCCAAGCCCGCCACGAGATGGGTGCCCAAAAAAGGCTGTTCGCTTTGCGAATTGTGGTCCTTCGGGCTTCGTCATTCGGATTTCGGATATCGGCCGCGCTTGCCGTCAGTCCGGCGCCATCCGCTTGAGCGTGTCTTCGAGTTGTTGCCGCAACGCTTCGCGTTCTGCTTCGGTGGCTTCGCGCGGCACGCGCAAGGGCTTTGCGAAGATCACATCGCACCGCGCGAAGGGCAGCGGAATTTGGAAGCGGTCCCAGCTTTTGACCTGGATTTTCGAGCTTAAATGGCACGACACCGGCACGACGGGCAGGCCGGTCAGTTGGGCGAGGGACATCACGCCTTCCTGCACGACATACCGCGGGCCGCGCGGGCCGTCGGGCGTGAGGGCCAGGTCGTAGCCTCGTTCGGCCCACGTCGTCAGTTCCAGGAGCGCCTGCGGGCCGCGGCGGCTCGAGGAACCGCGCACGGGCTGGACGGCGAAACATTCGAGTATGGCCGCGAGAAATCCGCCGTCCTTGCTGGCGCTGACCATCGCGGCGAGGCCGGAGGTCCGATTGCGCTTCCTGATGTAGCGGAAATACATGGCCATGCTCAGCGCGAGGCGGTTGTGCCACACGCAGTAAATCGCCGGGCCGGCGGGCGGGCCGCTCAAGAAGCCCGAGCCGTCGTTCCAACGAAACCGCAGCGTGGACGTCACAACGCGGACGAGGGCAAAGATCAGCCACGCACCCAGGCGTTGATACCAACGCGGCGCGTGGGGAATCACGACGCCAGCCGCGTTTCTCCTGCGTATCACCGTGTCCGGAGTTTTTGCCATCGAATTCATGACCGCCTGGAAAATCGCGTATCGCGAATCAAAAATCAAAAATCAAAATTCGAAAATCACGACGCTCCCTTTTTCAGGCAGGCGCGAACGACCTCTTCCAGCGTGGCCTGGGGACCGAGCACGGCCTGGACTTTGCGGACGGCATCGTGGGCTTCGATTTGTTTGAAGCCCAGGGCGATGAGCGCCAGCACGGCGTCGTTGATTTTCTGATCTTCGGGCGAAAGGGTGCGTTGCGCGCTCGAAGCTTCCCAGGCGCCGGCGGCGCCGATCTTGTCCTTGAGTTCGACCACGATGCGCTCGGCGGTCTTTTTTCCCACGCCGGAAATTTGCGACAGGGCTTTCACATCGCCGTTCGCCACCGCTCCGCGAAAGGCAGTCACGCTGACGCCGCTGAGGACGTTGAGCGCGATTTTGGGGCCGATGCCGCTGACGTTGTTGATGAGCAGACGGAACAATTCCCGCTCGGCCGCGCTCATGAATCCGTAGAGCACGTGGGCGTCTTCGCGCACCACGAGGTGGGTGAGCACGTGCAAGGACTTTCCCGGCGCCGGCAACTTGTCATAGGAGGAAAGCGGAATGAGCACCTCGTAACCCACGCCGCCGACCTCGACGATGATCTGCGTCGGCAGCGCTTCCACCAGTTGGCCTTGGAGAAAAGTGATCATGCAAAACCCGGGTTCACACGCGCTTGGGCGCAGTTAACGCGTAACGACCGTTCTCCTGCGCATGGGTGAGCGCCAGCGCGAGCGCATCGGCGGCATCGGGCGCCGGCGGCTCGGGCAGGCGCAAGAGCCGCTGCACCATTTTGGCGACCGCGAATTTCTGCGCCGCGCCATACCCGACGATGGCTTGTTTGACTTTTCGCGGCGCCAACTCGTAGATGTCCAGCCCGGCCTCGGCGACGGCGGCCAGGGCGGCCCCGCGCGCTTCGCCCATGAGCAGAGCGGTCTGTAAGTTCTGCGCGAAGAACAGGCCCTCGACGACGCACACGGCAGGCTGGTGCGCTTTCAACACGTCGCGCAGTGTCTGAGAAATCTTCGCCAGGCATCGTGAACGCGGCCAGGAAGCTGGACAAGAAATCGTGCCGTGGGCCAGGGTGTCCGGGAAGGGTTTCGCCAGGCGGATGACTCCGTAACCGGTCCCGCGCAACGACGGGTCGAGGCCGAGGATGACTCGATGAGCATTGGCACGGACCGCGGCGGTCGGCTCGAAAACTGGCGCGGCCACGCGTCGCGGTCCGTCGAGGCGCGCTTGCATTTGTTTGAATTGCTGCGGCGTGATGCCCATTCATTGCACTCTGCCACCCGGCGCGAAGATGCAAAAGCACAAAAGGCGTGCGCTTGAACTCACTAATGAAACCATGCCTTGGCGACCGGAATAACATACTCCGTTCGGATTCAATAATCGGGCGGTGTGCTCAAGCGCGGCGAGCGGGCAATCCGCTGGCTTGGGCTATTCGTGAGCGATGTCTTCAGAACATTCTAACAAGAGCGCTTCGGGTATTGATTAGCAGGGCGCGATCTGCTAAATAGCAAGCACCCGATCAGCCCAACGAATAATGCGCCACGTTTCTCTTTTGATAATTTTCATTTGGGCGACAGCCCGAGCAAACCCGTCCGTTGCCTTACCGGACACCGTGTACCTGTCGTTTGAGAGACTAACTGTAATTATCGGGCCTACGGAGGCGGAGTTCAGGGGAACTTTTGCTTTCAGATCCGCCGGACCTGTTTCGAATGATGGCGAGCCTGCGAGTCTTGCGGTTCCGATTTGGTTCCCTGCCAAAGCGCAGGAAAGCAATCCTTCCATAGCGGCATTTTGGAACATGTTCAATGGTGACTTCCATAGCTTGGCTTCGACCAAAGAGAAAGAAATTGTCGAAAAAGCATTAGGGTTGAAAGCATACATCGACAAAAAGGAACTCCGAGCCGGAGCTCTTTCCATTTCCGGATGGCCCGCGACTCATGACGCCGTCCCGAAAAACTGGGAGCAGCCTGGCTGGAAAGTTCTTCTGTTCGATTTCTTCGTCTCACCAAATGTCATCGAAAGTGCAACGCCGGTTACCATTTCGTACCGTCAGCCACTCATCCGTTCCATCGGCACATGGGATTTCGTATATGTTCCGGTGTTCGCCCACCTGCCGAAAGGAATTTCCACGTCAAATACCAACCGTTATTCGATTACACTCAAGGCGGACCCTTATTGTGACTTGACAGTAACGAACGGCGAATTCAGCACCGTCTTGCTCTCGGGTCAGTGCATTACGCTCAGTCCCAAAGATCTCCAGGCGATTCATGCTACTGTGCTCCCACGCCATAAGAAACCGGTATTGCCGAAAGAGGCCGCGTCGGGGAATTGATGGGTTCTCGGCACTCAACTGTTTCAAGATGGGGGCGGCTCTATTGAGTGCGACTGATTTCTGCGGACGGACTTTGCCCTTCCTTTCACCGCGCATCAGTTTCGAAGCTCGCCACAATCGGCCGGTGGTCGGAACCGACGCCCCAATTAGAAATGCTTAACACCCACGTCTCCTTCGGGACCCACGCCCGCGCTATTCCAGGGCTGAGCAAGATATAGTCGATGCGGCTGTATGTGTCCTCCTTGGCGTAGTAATGTGTCCAGGTGACGGCGCGCGGCTGCGCCGAGCGGTGCCCGGGAGCATCGTCGCCGTTGCGCTCGGCCGGGCGAGTATCCACCAATTTATGCTTGCCCCGGCCGATGACGGTTTTCGTCGAAGGCGCGTCCTTGGTGTCGTTGAGGTCGCCGAGGACGATGAGTTTCGTGTTGGGATCCGCGGCGAAGCGGGCATCGATTTCTTCGCGCAACACTTTGGCTTCTTCCAGCCGCAACTCGGATTGCTCGGCTTCCGGCACGGGATTCTTCGATTTGAGATGCGCCGCGATGAGCGTGAAAGCGAAGTTCGTGTTCACTTGGATGTCCAGTTCGGCAAACCCGCGCCTCACGTGATAGCGCCGGCCATCGAGCAGAAAACCATCGTTCGTGTGCGGGCGGCGCGCGACGAACGGAAAGCGGCTCAGGACCGCCACATGAATGTTGGTATCGAAGCCCGTGACGTGCTCCCAATACGGAAAATCGAGCCCGCCGCTTTTGAGCGACTCGCGCAATTCCTGGAGCGCGCTGAGGCTGCCCATCTCCTGCAACGCCAGCACGTCGGGTTTGACGGCCAGAACGCTCTCGCGCACCTTGGCTCTGGCCTCGGCGGACTTCGCCATGCGGCCCGGCACGGGTTCATCCAGATAATTTTCCACGTTGTATGTGGCTACGCGGAAAACTTCTGCGCCGGCCTGGCTCGCCCAAGAAAGCAGCAGCAATAGCGCGGCGAACGCGGGCCATGGGAGGCACCGGAGATTCATGCGCGCCGTGATAAACCGCCGGCGGCCACAAGTCAAAACGCTTTTGGCGCTCCGTATTATTACAAAATGATCTGGAACAGAATGCGCTTGAACAACCGCCCGCCATGCGGTAGTAGAATATTACCATGAAATCGACGACCATGACGTTGACGGAGAAGCGCCAAACCGTGTTTCCACTGGACTGGTGTCGGCGCGAAGGACTGGAGCGGGGCGGACCATTGAACGTGTTCGACCTCGGCGCGGACGGTCTGTTGATCAGGCCAGTCAAACCGCCGGACAAACGGCAGGTCGAGAAACTTTTGAAACGGATTCCCCAGAGTAAACATTCGCCTGGACAGGCGGCGGCCATCGTGAAGCGCGCGTTGCGCTATGTCCGCGATGAAGATCGCCGTCATTGACACCGGTGTCTTCGTGGCCGGCGTCTTTTGGCGCCACGAACCCCATCTGTGCCTCAAAGCGTGGCTGCAAGGCTTGCTGCTGCCCGTTGTCAGCGTCGAGATTGTTGCCGAATACGCGGCGGTGTTGGAGCGAGTGAAGAACGAACAGCAATTCCTTACGGACACCGATCTGTGGTTGGAACCCCTGAGGACTTCGGCGTCGTGGGTAACCCCCTCGCCCCTGGAACAGCGGGTCTGTCGCGACCCGAAGGACGACAAATTCATCGCGGCGGCGCTCGCGGCGGGCGCGCGCAACATCATTGCGCGCGACCATGACCTGACGGATCTAGAGAAGCCTTTCGGGATTGCGATTCAGACCCCTCGAACCTGGCTTGGAACTCTCACGCGCGCCCAACGGCGATTAATGAGTTAGGCGTGGCCTTTCCGGTTACATTTGCGCTTTGATTTTGACAGCGATTCTGAGGCAATCACGGCTTGTCCCAATGGCCTAGCGGGTCCGCGGGAATTTTCGCCGTTTCGGGATAAATCAAATACGCGGTGTTGCGCGACTGCTTCCAGGCCTTGATCACGTTTTCACGCTCGTAAATGTGCCGGACGTTTTGGCCTTTCTTCAGATTGGTGGCCGGATCATTGATCACCACGCCGCCGTTTTCCGTAAATCCGATGCACACCACCAAATGCCCGCTGCCGGTGGGTTTTCGGCCCGGGCTCAGGAGATCCCAGCGCGCCGAAAGGACCACCGGTATGCCGGCCTCGATCCAATCCTCGACCTCCGTGAGATCGCTCAGCCGCGCGACGTAGGCGCGCATCCCCGGGAACCCGCCGGCGAACGCTGTGTTGAACGGCCAGTTGCCGGTTCCGCCAAATCTCGGGTCGTAAATGCCGGCGGCCACTTCCGGCACATCGAGATTTAATTCCGGCCGATGCAAAACGTCCGCCCAACGCGACAAGACCATCGAGAGCGAGGTGGGGCTGCACCAGCCTTCCTGCTGCGGATAAGCCGATTGCGAACGCTCCGGCGTGGCGATGATCCGTCCCCAGGCGCGGTGATCGGATTTTGGAGAATCCGGTTGCAATTGCGTGTTGAGAAATGACAGGCCGACGAATTTCAACTCGAGCGCGGCGCTGCCATTCGTGCATCCCAGCGTGATCCTTAATTGCACGTCCGCGCCTGGCCGCTTCATCAGCCAGATGTCTGTCTTTACCTCGCCATCGTCGTCCCTTTGCCGCGCGAAACTTTGGCGCGGATGGTCCGGGGCGTCCGCCGACCATAGAGCCAATGAATAATATTTCGTTTGCCGTTCGGGATAAACGCCGCGCGCTTCCAGTTTGAGCCACGAATTGCTACGCGTCGCCGCGTTCCACGACACCACGAGTTCGTTCCAGGCGATTGGCGCACGAAGGACCGGTGAAACCAACGTCCGTTCCGTCGCGCTTTCGCTTTCGGTCTTGAAATCGTCGAAGCGATGAAGGCCGACAAATCGGCAAGCGTCCGCCGGCGAGTCGGCGGCGACGGCGGGGGGTTGAGCCTGAAGTGTCATGGCCGCGATTACGCAGACAAGGTTCGCCGCAGCTTTCGGAATGCGGTTTTGTTTCCGTGTCGCATTCACCGCGGCGTCAGGTCGATTCTCCTGCCCGTCTGGGCGGATTCACGCGCGGCATCCAGGATTTCGGTCACCACCATGTTTACTTCCAGCGACGAAAGGCCGGAAGGTTGAATGTCCCCGCGGACGACTGCCGCAAGATAGGAAACCGAATCGGCCATGGGAACACCGGCATTCGGCGTGGGCACCTCCACCGTGGTTTCTTCGGCCCCCGGTTTTCGCACTCGCATCACGTCGCGGCGCGGCACCAGCACGTAGCCCGTGCGGCCATAGACCTCCATGTCTTTCCGGTCGAACGGCCAGTTCCAGGAAGCCTGAATGATGCCCTGGGCCTGCGGGTAGGTCACGACGATGGTCGCCTCGTCTTCCACTTTGGGATAAACCTCGGGCTTGATGTGCTGGGTCACGGCGAAAACCGAAGTCGGCCGTTGCCCATCCATGAGCCAGGTGATGAGGTCCGCGCCGTAACAGCCGAAATCCATCAAAGCGCCGCCGCCATCGAGCACGGGATCGGTCAGCCACCCGAGAAAGGTCGCCGAGCAGCCGATCTCCTTGGGGCCGCGATGCCCGTCATGGACCACGATTTTGCGCACGTCGCCGATCGCATGTTCGTCATGCACCAGGCCGTAGGCGCTTTGGTTTCCCGGATACCACGTCGTTTCGTAGTTCACGACGATGCGGATGCCTCCCTTGCTCGCGGCTTCCGCGATGGCGCGGGCGTGTTCCATGTTCACGGCCAGGGGCTTTTCCATCATTACATGAATGCCGCGGGGCGCGCAGGCCTCCACCACGCGCCGATGATCGAACGTGCTGGTGAATGTGGCCACGGCCTGCACATTCGTTTTGGCGAGGAGTTCCTCCAGGCTGGTGAAGAAAAGATTTGTGTCCAGCTTGAAACGCCGGGCGTAGCGAGCCGCCAGTTCCTGGTCTGGTTCCACGATGCCCGCCAATGCCACGTCCTCGCGGCCGCGCAGCTGCGGGATGAATCCGTTGGCGTGATCGTGGACCAGCCCAAGGATGGCCAGGCGGATGGGCGGCTTCGTTTCACCGGGCGCAATCCGGCAAAATGCCGTAAGGACCAGCAGGAAAATGACGCATTTCTTCATTGGTTCTACGCCGCATCCGAGTGCGCCGGGGCGGCCTGAGGAGTAATACACGTCGAGGGCACTTTGGCAACGTGGAAGTGACCGTTCCTTAGGAAACCCGAAGGCCGAAGGCCGAAGCCCGAAAGAAATCCGAAGGCCGAAATCCGAATAAGAGGAACCCTTTGGTATTCGGCCTTCGGGTTTCGGGTTTCTTTCTGCGTTGGGCCTTCGGATTTCAACATTCCGCAAAGCGGGTCGCGCCATCATTGACTTGCACCCGATTGGCCTTCATATTCTCTTCATGGATTTCGACATATCGCATCTTTTGGATCAGTGGGAATATCAGCCGGGCCAGGTGGTGGTCCGGCGGTTCACCGCGCGCGACGGCAAAGAGAAATTGCAGCTCCGAGTTGATTTGGGGCTGTTGCAAATGAATGTGGAGGGACGGCCCGACGGCAAGCGGCCCTTTGGCCACGGCTCGCTCTACGAGCATTATCAGGCGCGCCTTTACAAGCATCTGGCGGCGCACGGCGGAAGCGACGAGGGCTTCTCGCTCAAACCGGATGATTGCGCGAAGCTCCAGCTCGAGGCGCTCCAGTATCACCACCGATACATTTGCCTGCTGCAATTAGAGGACTACGCCGGTGTCGTGCGCGACGCCGAGCGCAATCTCGCCGTTTTTGCCTTCGTCACCAAGCACGCGCAGACCGAGGAATTGGGCTGGGCGCTGCAACAATTTCAACCGCAACTCCTGATGGTCCTCACCCGCGCGCGCGGTTCGCAAGCTCTCCAGAGCGAGGATTACTCGCTGGCCATCCAGCACGTCGAGGAGGGCCTGGAAAAAATTCGCGCGTTCTACGCCGAGAATTCGCGGGCCGATTCCGCGGACCAAAGCGCCGAAATCCATTCCCTCGAGAATTGGCTCGAGGAAATCCGCGCCAAGCGGCCGCTTTCGCCCCGCGAAAAACTCGAACGCGCGCTCAGCGAAGCTGTCAAAAACGAAAATTACGAAAAGGCCGCGCAGGTCCGTGACGCCCTCCGCAATCTCAAGACCGTGGACTGACTTCCCATGCCCGCCCAGGAAGATCTCGCCACGGAAATCAAGTCGGCCATGCTCGCCAAGGATGCCGACCGGCTCTCGACTCTGCGGCTGCTCAAATCGGCGGTCGGCTATGCGCAAATCGAGCGCAAGACCGAGTCGCTCTCAGGCGCCGATTTCGTGTCGGTGGTGCAGAAGGAAGTGAAGAAGCGGCGGGACTCCATCGAACAATTCGAGAAAGGCGGCCGTCCCGAATTGGCCGCGAAGGAGCAGAAGGAAATTACCGTTTTGGAAACGTTTCTGCCCAAAGCCCTGTCGCCGGAAGAACTCGACGCGCTCGTCAAAGCGACGATTCAGGAACTGGGCGCCGCGAGCAAAAAGGACATGGGGCCGGTCATCAAGGCCGTGCAGGCCAAAGCCGCCGGTCGCGCGGAAGGCAAAACGATTAGCATGATCGTGGGCAAGCTGCTTCCCTAGCAGTCAGCTTAAGCGGTAGCCGCCGACGTAGCCCGCACAGCGGGCAGCCCTTGTGTTGTTCCATTTAGGAGGCGGAAACGGCTCGCACATTTCCACCCGAGTTCGCCGCGTTACCTCGGCGGCTACGAGACTGGACGTCCTGGCGTCTCATGTGGAGGACCCCTTAATGCTCGTGCCTCCTGCTAGAGCCCACTTTTTCGGTTCGAGAGCATTTTGCGCATAGACCCTCGATCTGCAACAGGTGGCTCAAACAAAGTCAAGAACCTGCCGCCAGCGCATAATAACGGTCCGTTCGCTGCCGCCGCCGCCGCCAAAAAAGCCCTTGCAATCTGTTGTTTGATGTGTTCTATAACTAATCCAGTGAAGCCTTGGTTCAGAGCAAAGCAGCCGCTCCGCGCCGGACAACGCGCCGCCGCCGGGTTGATGCTTCTGCTTTGGCTCGTCCTTTTCGCGCTCACCGCTTCTCCGCAACTGCACCATTTGCTGCACAGCGATTCCCAGGACGCCGGTCATCAATGCCTCATCACCCAGATCCAGCACCAGCCGCTGCTCGCCGGCTTTGTCCACGTTTCGGCCCCCGCGCCTTCGCAGTTCGAGATCGCTTGGGTCCATCGTGTTGATGCTCAATTTTCTTCCGCTGCAGATTTTCTGATCTCTCCCAGCCGCGCTCCGCCGGTCGTTAGTCTGGTTTATTCCGCTTAGTTCCTGCGTCTTCCCGGCGCCGGGAACTCGCGGGTTTCCTTGAATCAAGTGATCCGCCTGGCGCAACCCCATGGGCCTTTCTCCCAGGCGCTCCTTGAAGCAATTCATCCTGACATCAAGCAATGAACTTTAATCCAGACCATAAACGAATCGAATCAGAATATGAAAACGAACTTTTTCCGAAGGGGACGCCTGGCCATAGGGCTGGCCATGCTTACCCATGCCAGCTTCGCTCTGGCGCAAACCAATGCCCCGTCTACCCCGCACGCGGCTTCCAGTGACACCAACGCGACCAATATCGTCAAACTCGCGCCGACGACCGTTATTGGGCAACTCGACGTCGCGCGAAACTCGATCCTACCCGACCTGGGCGCATCGGTTTACAACTTCACCCAGCAGCAACTCCAGGATATTCCTCAGGGGGAAAATGCCCCCTTCAACACCGTGTTGCTGCGGGCGCCCGGCATGGCGCAGGACTCCGCGGCGAACGGTGACCTCCATCTGCGGGGTGAGCATGCCAATATTCAATACCGCATCAATGATGTGCTCTTGCCCGAAGGCATCAGCGAGTTCGGCCTCGAGTTGGACACGCGCTACGTGGACAGCCTGCGGCTCATCACCGGCTCTTTGCCCGCCCAATACGGGTTCCGCACCGCCGGCGTCGTGGACATCCATACCAAGACCGGCGTGTTCGAGCCGGGCGGCGAAGTCTCGATGTACGGCGGCAGTTTCGGCACCATCAAGCCGGGCTTCGAATACGGCGGTTCGCAGGGCAAGTGGAATTATTTTATCGACGGCGGCTACTTGCACGATGACCTTGGCATCGAGAATCCCACCCCGAGTTACAGCGCCATCCATGACACTACCGATCAATACAAAGCCTTCGCCTATGCGTCGTATCTGATCGACGACACCAGCCGCGTCTCGCTCATGGGCGGCCTCTCTTATGTCGATTACGAAGTGCCCAACACTCCGGGACTGCCTCCCGGTGGGTCGGCGGCCGGCACCAACTGGAGCGCGTTCATGTCCACCTCGAACTTCCCTTCGGCCAATCTGAACGAACGGCAAAACGAGCAGAACTATTACAGCATCGCCGCGTACCAGAAATCGGTGGGCGACCTGAACCTTCAAGTTGCCGCCTTTGGCCGTGAATCGGCAGTTCACTTCATGCCGGACCCGATCGGAGACCTCTTCTTCAATGGCGTGGCCAGCGACGTGGACCGGACGCTCTACTCGGGAGGATTGGAAGCTGACGCCAGTTATGCCCTGGGCGACAAACACACCTTGCGTGGCGGCGTCACTTTGTTGGACGACAGCCTGTCGGTTCACTCCACCACCACCGTATTCCCGGTGGATGCCAACGGCAACCCAACAGGCCCGGCGTTCCCCATCGCCGACAACAGCGTTGTGCACGCTCTCTTTGTCGGCGTTTATGTGCAGGACGAATGGAAGATTCTTCCGAAGGTGACGCTGAATTACGGCGCGCGTTTTGATCTCTTTGCGGCATCGTTCGACCACGAAAACCAGCCCAGCCCGCGCGTCAACCTCATCTATCAACCCACGGATTCGACGACTCTCCACGCGGGCTATGCGCGTTATTTCACGCCGCCCGCGCTGGAAAACGTGAATTCGAGCAGCGTCCACAAATTCGATAACACTTCCAACGCGTCCTCCGTGACGCAGGACGACGGCATCAAAGCCGAACGGGCCGACTATTACGACGTCGGCGTCAGTCAAAAGATCCTTCCCGGTTTGCAAGTGGGCCTGGACGGTTACTACAAATCGGCGAAGAACCAAATCGATGACGGGTTGTTCGGCCAAACGCTCATCCTCTCGACGTTCAATTATGCCTTGGGGCGTGTTTATGGGGCGGAATTCACCGCTTCGTACACGCACGAAGGATTTTCCGCCTATGGCAACGTCGCTTTTTCTCACGCTCAGGGTCAGGGTTTGAATTCGGCGGAGTTCCTTTTCGATCCGGCCAAGTTGGCCTACAGCAAGAACCACTGGATATTTCTCGATCACGACCAGCGGATCACCGAGTCATTTGGCACGTCCTACCTCTGGAAGGAGTCCTTTGGCAACACGCGAGTTTTTGCCGACGCGATTTATGGCAGCGGGTTGAGGACGGACTCGGTGGACGCCTCCGGCGCGACGGTGCCAAACGGCGGAAAAGTTCCCTCCTATTACTCGGTAAGCCTCGGCGCCGAGCAAGACATGAAGATCGGAAGGAAGCAGCATTTGCGGGCCCGGCTGGATGTGGTGAACGTGACGGACAACGTGTATCAACTGCGCAACGGCTCCGGCCTCGGCGTCAATGCGCCGCAATACGGTATGCGCCTCGGTTTCTTCGGCACGATTAGTTACTTATTTTGAACCTCTTCTTGACGTGTATTCCATGGATGCAAATCGACCCTTGCCCGCCGCCGCGCAGAATGCGCGGCCTCCGCGGTTCTGCCTGCCCACGCCCAAGGGCGATGCGGAGCGCAACCTCGCCTGGGTAAATTCGATTTGCATCCTCTTTCTCCTCATTGGGCTTTTCGGATCGAAAACCGCCCGCGTGCGGATTCTGCTTCCTCCGAAAATCGAGGAAGCAGTTCCTGTGATCGTCGAACCGCTGCCACCGCCACCCGAAACCGCGGCCCCGGAACAGAAGCAGCAAAACGAGCAAGACAAACAAGACGTCCCGCAAGTCGTGGTGGTCACTCCGGATTCTCCGGCCATCAATTTTGCCGTGCCGACCATTGGGAACCTCGTGGTTCCAAACGCCGTGGCCGTTGCCCCTCCTCTGCGGCCCATGAACCCCGTGGCTTCCCTGCGCACCGCGCCTGTCGTCCTGGATACTACTGGCAACGGTGGCGAGCGTCCGCAGCCGCCGTATCCCAAAATGGCCCTCGAATCCGGCCAGCAAGGTTCGGTGCTGCTCCAAATGACCGTTGACGATGCCGGCCTCATTCAGGACATCGAAGTCAAACAGTCCTCCGGATCCTCCATTCTGGATCGCAGCGCGCTCGATTTCGTCAAACGGCATTGGATTGTCCCTCCGGGCAAAGGAACACGCGCCTACGAGGCCACCATTATTTATCAACTGAAACGAAATGAATAACGATTGGGAGTACCAATCGCCTTTCCCCATGTTTGCCAATATCATCTTCCAATTCTTTTCCAAAGGCGGCCCGGTCATGTGGCCGATACTCATTTGCGCGCTCGTCGCCGTGGCCGTCGTCGGCGAACGGGCCTTCTGGTGGTTTCGCGAGAGCCGCCGGCGCGAGCCGCAGAAACTGGAAAAAATTCTCGAGGCCCTCGAAAACGCGGACGTCGAGGCGGCCACACGGCTCGCCGAAAGCTCGAAGGACCCCGTTATCCGCATGATCTATAACAGCGTCAGCCATCTGCATACCTCCGTGCAGGCCGCTTTGCAGATGGCCGCCGGCATCGAACTCGAAAGGGCAGGGCGCTTTCTCAACGTCATGGATACGCTTGTCACGCTGGCTCCGCTGCTCGGACTGCTCGGCACGGTCACGGGTCTCATGCACGCCTTTCTTAAAATCGGCGGAAACGAACTGTCGGTCGTGGACGTCACCGGCGGCATTGGCGAGGCCCTTATCGCCACCGCTTGCGGCCTGGGGATCGCCATCGTTTCGCTGGTGCCGCTCAACTTTTTCTCCGGCAAGCTCGCCCGCCTCCAATTCGAATTGGAGACCACCGCCAGCAATGTCGAAGTCATGGCCAACGCCGGCAAGCTCAACCGCGTCGCCGAACGATGAAACTCGGCTCCCCCATCCGCCGCAAACGTTCGCGGATCGAGATCATTCCGCTCATCGACATCATGTTCTTTCTGCTGGCCTCGTTCATGATGGTCAGCTTGCGCCTGGACCGGACGCAGAACATCAAAGTCAGCCTGCCTCCCTCCACGCAGGCCCGCCACGATTTCAAACCTGACATGCTCAACATTGCCGTCGACAAAGCCGGCGCCGTCTGGCTCGAAAAAAAGCAGATCTCCCTGCCGCAACTCAGCCTGGTGCTGAGCAACCGTTTCCGCCTCGACACCAATCTCCCGGTGTACATCAGCGGCGACCGCGATACCCTGCACGGCGCGATGGTGGATGTCTATGAAGTCGTCCGCCACGCCGGCATCCAGAAAGTGGCCTTCGCGGTGGCTGGACCCGAACCTCAGGCTGCCCAATGAAAATCCGCTCTCCCCTGCGCCACCGCCGAACACGGCTGGAGATCATCCCGCTCATCGACATCATGTTCTTCCTGCTGGCCTCGTTCATGATGGTCAGCTTGCAAATGCAGAAGGTCCGCATCCTCAAAGCCAGCCTGCCGACCGCCACTCTGGCCAGGTCTATTAGCAAACCCGACATCATCAATCTCGACGTGGACAAGTACGGGCAAGTCGCGGCGGACCACAAACCCGTTTCCTTCCCCGAATTGCTGACACTGTTGACCAACCGTTACTCCATGAACACCAACGTGCCGGTTTACATTTCGGGCAGCCGCGACGCGACCCACGGCGCGATCATGTATGTGCTCGATTTCGTCAAGCGCTCCGGCATTCAGCGCGTCGCCATCGCCGTCAAAGCCGCTGACCGCTCATGAAGAGCTTTCAACAGAACCTGTTCGTCGTACTGGCCATTAGTCTGTGCCTGCTCTGCATCTATCAATGGTACGGCCAAACCATCGAGCGCAACCAAATCGACGACCTCAACCGCCTCGTCAACCAGAAATCCGCCGCCATCCAGGATTACACCAATTCGATTGTCGCCATGGACCGTCGGATCGCGCAGATGGACGCCCAGATCACCGAATTCAAAGCTGCCGGAGCAACCAACGAGCAAATGCTCGTGGCCCAGAGGCGCGACCTCAACCGCCTCGAGTCCGCCGGCGAGAGCCTGACCAACCAGCTCGCCCAATACAAAGAGGCCGTCGATAAACTCGAAGCGAAACTGAAGGAGACCTACGAAGGCATCAAGAAACAGAATGAAGCCATCACCAACCTCTTGGCCCAGCGCGACGAATTTGTCAAGAAGTACAATGACGAAGTGGCCGACCGCAACGCGGTCGTCGCCAAGTACAACGAGCTGGCAGACCAGGTGCGGAAAATGCAGGGCGGCGCGGGCAAATAATGGCGAACGACCTGCAGTGAGCGTCCGCGCCCGTTCGGTCGGCACAAAATACCATTGCATTCATTCGCTTGATGTGCTTTCTAGCCAATCAAGTGAAGCTTTGGGCCACACGAAAGCAGTTGCTCCGCTTCGGCCAGAACGCCGCTGCCGGGTTGATGCTCCTCCTTTGGCTTGGCATTTTCGCCCTCACTGCATCGCCGCAGCTACACCATTTATTGCACAGTGATAATCAGGTTGCCGGCCACCGGTGTCTGATCACCCAAATTCAGCACCATCCGCTGCTCCCCGGCTTGGCCCACCTCTCAGCCCCCGTCCCCTCGCGCTCCGAGGCCGCTTTTTCTCAATGCGCGGAGGCTCGGCTTCTTTCCGCCCTTGATTGTCGAATCTCTCCCAGTCGCGCTCCTCCACGGTCCTGATTCTTCCGCAGCTTGAGTTGGTCGAAGCTTGATTCCGCCGCGTGTGCGGATGGGAACGGCACGAAGGCGGTTCGAACCCACTAAATCGAAATGAACATGAAAAATATTTTGACCGTGCTATGTCTGGGATTGGCCGTGCCCTGGGCACAAGGCGCAGAGACCAATGAAGTGGAGCAGTTGAAACGGCAGATGCAGCAGATGCAGGAGAACTTCGACAGACAGCAGCGCGAAATGCGCGAAAGCTTCGAGAAGATGCTGCGCGAGCAGAAAGGGGAACTCGAATCGCTCAAACAACGACTCGAGACGATACCGACAAATCCGCCCGTCCCTCCGCCACCTGAGACGGCGACGCAGGAACGGCTCAAGGAATTAGACGCCAAAGTGGATTCGGTGGTCGAAGCCCAGACCAAAGAGAGACCCAATGAGTTCAATCCGGCCATTGGCCTGGTTGGAGAAACGGTCTTTGGTTATCGCAGCAAACCCGCGGATGAAACCGGCGGCGACCGGCCTGGCGGGTTCGACGTGAATCAGCGTTCCATCGAGCTGAATATTGCCGCCGCCGTGGACCCCTTTGCCAAAGGCTACGCGGTCATCAACGCCTCGGCCGACCCCGTCACCGGCGAGGCCACGATGCAGGTCGAAGAAGCAGCTTTGCAAACGACCTCGCTGCCCGCGAACCTGGAGTTGAAGGCAGGGCGGTTCTTCGGGGAGTTCGGACGGCTCGCATACATCCACGATCACGAGTTGCCGTTCGTGAACCGACCCCTGGTTCTGGATAAGTATATCGGCGGGGAATCCAAGACCGACGGCCTGCAACTGAACTGGCTGCCTCCGATCGGCCACTATGCAAACATCACGTTTGGCCTGGGCGATCAATTTGGCGATACTCCCAATGATTCCGGAGGCTATCGTCCCTTGAGCGAACTGAACTTCTTCGGCCGGGTATCGACCTATTTCGATTTGACGCCGGATTGGCAACTCGAAGCCGGCGCGTCCGGTTTGTGGAATCCCAGAACCCAGGACCGCGGCGGCGCGCTCCTGCAGCCCAACGGCGTCGCCACCTTGACCGAACGCGAGCGCCGCCTGGCCGGACTCGACCTCAGGATCAATTACGTGCCGCTGCGGAACAACCAGTTCCGCAGCCTCACATGGGGCACCGAATTGCTCTATAGCGACAATCGCTATCTCTTTGATCCGGACGGCACTCCCTCGAGCGGTGACGAGTTTATCGACAGCGTCGGCTCCTTCGGACTGTATACTTACGTAACCTACAAATGGCACCGGCAGTGGAGCGCCGGATTCCTGTTCGACTGGATGGAAAGCGCGCAGAACCACAACGACGTGACGACTGCCTATTAGCCCTACATCACGTGGGCGCTCAGCCACTGGAATCAATTGCGCCTCCAATACACTCATACCGACCATAACGCCGTGTCCGGATTGAAACCCGATGACGCGATTTATTTGCAATGGGCGTGGATCATTGGCGCCCACGCGCATGGGTGGCAACAACGCTGAACCGAAAAAAGGAAAATTTGACCATGAAGATAAATTGGTTCCGTGTCCTGGCTCTCGCGGCCATCGGTGCGGTAGCGCCGGTCCCGTCGACGGCGAGCGCGGCGAAAGTCCGGGTCGTCACCACGCTCACGGATCTTGCCGATCTCACCCGCAATATTGGGGGCGACCACGTCGAGGTGCGCAGCCTGGCCACCGGCGTCGAAGACACGCACGGCGTGCCGATGAAACCGAGCTTCGTGCCCGAAATGAACCGGGCGAACCTGCTGGTGTTGGTTGGGTTTGGTTGCGAGCACGCGTTTCTCCCCGCGCTGCTCGAAGCCAGCCAGAACCCCCGCATTCAATATGGAAAACCCGGTTATGTGGACTGCGCGCATGGCGTCGTGCCCCTCGAAGTGCCGAAATCCACGGATCATTCCCAGGGGGACGTGCATCCGTACGGCAACCCCCATTATATGCTCGATCCGGTTCTGTCAAAAAACGCAATTCAGACCATCTATACGGCTCTGGTCGGTGCCGCCCCGCAGTATCGCGAAGATTTTACGAGGAATCGAGACGCCTACCTGGCCACACTCGATGCCAAAATCGCCGAATGGCAGGAATCGATGAAGCCGCTCAAGGGAGTGAAGTTCGTCTCCTATCACGAGCATTGGCCCTATTTTGCGGCGCGGTTTGGCTTGGAGTACTTCGGAACGATTGAGTTCAAGCCGGGAATCGATCCAACCCCGCGCCACATAACAGACCTGATCGCATCGATGAAAGCCGAACATGTCCCGATCGTGGTGCGCGAACCGCAATTCCCGGAAAAAGTGCCGATGCTCATTGCGCGACAGACCGGGGCGAAACTCATCAAGCTCCCCATTATGCCCGGTGGGGTGGCGCATACCGACACCTACATCGAGATGATGGATTATATCGTTCATTCATTCGTGCAAGCGATGCAAAATTGAATGAACATATGCCGCACACGGGCTTGCCGGGCCGCTCATTCGGCCTGCGCGGGCTCGAGGTGCCAGACATGAGCGCGCCCTTCATCATCCTGGAGAATTTGGCCATCGGTTACAATGGCCAGGCCGTGCTTTTGGACCTTTCTCTTACGATTGCCCGTTCCAGTTTCACGGCCATCCTCGGCGCAAATGGTTCGGGCAAATCCACGCTGCTCAAAACGTTGCTTGGCATTCAACCGCCCGTGGCCGGCCGAATTCAGTACGCCTCGCAGCCGGTTTTTGGCTATGTGCCGCAAAGCGTGGAGTTGGATACTCTTTACCCGCTGACGGGATTTGATGTTGCGCTGATGGGGGTGTACGGGCGAGTCAAAGCGGGTCGATTGTTGCCGCGTCATGAGCAGGATTTCGTGCACGAATGCCTACGCGCAACGGCCGCCGATGAATTCGCCCGCAAACGATTCAACCAACTTTCCGGAGGCCAGAAGCAGCGCGTGCTCATCGCCCGCGCGCTGGCGGCCAAACCGGACGTGTTGGTGCTGGACGAACCGACCGCGGGCGTGGATGCCGCAGCCACCCATGCTTTGTTGGAATTCATTTCCCGAATTCACCAGGAACGCAAGCTGACGATCCTCCTGGTCACTCATGATTTGCCGCTCGTGCGAAAGCATGCGCAACAAGTCATCTGGCTGCACGCGGGGAAAGTGTTGCACGGCACCGTGGCGGAGCTGCTCACCCCGGAACGAATGGCGGAGATTTTCGAAATCGAGGTTTGAGATGGAAACATTGCGCCAGATTCTCTCCCCTGACTTTTTGCTGCGAAATTCGGTTTACACGAGCGTGCTCATTGGCTTTACCTGCCCGCTGGTGGGCGTTTACCTGGTATTGCGCCGGCTGGTGTTCATGGGCGTCGCGTTGCCGCAAGTTTCCTCGACCGGCGTGGCCGTTGCGCTCTCTTTGCCTATGTGGCTGGGCGTGGTGGTGACCGAGCACGGCTCGCAAGGAGAACACATGCTGGCGTTCGCCGGCTCAACGGTGTTCACGCTGATCGCGATTCTAGTGCTCGCATTCATGGAGAGACGCGGACGCGGATTGCCCGAAGGCCGGCTCGGCACCGCGTACGTCGTTGCCGCCGCATTGAGTATTTTGCTGCTCTCGAAGAATCGGTTCGGCGAGGCCGGTTGGCTCGATTTGCTCAAAGGGGAGATTATCACGATATCCAATTTTGATCTGACGCTGACGGCCGCGGCCCTGGCGATCGTGATCGCGGTGCTCGGAACTTTTCACAAAGAATTGCTGCTCGTATCTTTTGACCGCGTGCTGGCCGTCACACTGCGGAAAAATGTATTATTTTGGGACTCGGTCATATATCTGTTAATAGGGTTTACGGTTTCTATTGCAGTGCTCAGCGTCGGCCCGCTGATTGCGTTTGGGTTCCTCCTGATTCCGGTTTTGACGGTGCGCCCGTTTGCGCGGAATATGAGGCAATTCACCCTCGTGGCTTCAGGTTTTGGGGGGCTCTCCGCGTTCATCGGTTTCTGGATCGCCTATCAATGGGATTTGCCCATAGGTCCTACGGACGTAGTGCTGTTGGGAGCCATTTATGGCTCGGCTTTCCTGATCCGCAGTGCCGTGCTAATGCTGCAAGGTGGCGCCAAACAATGACGGCGTGATTTGCGAATCGACAAGGCTCGGACACTCGACCGGCCATGGCGGGCTTTTGACGCGCCGCCTTTCGCACTTCAGGCACTGGCCTCGAATTTTCCTATCAGCACCGCCACCGCCAGCCCAGCCACCAATGCAGCCGAGAGTTTGAAGCGGTCGTGGGAATGGAACTGGAGTTCCGGCAGCAGATCGCTGCTGGCGATGCAAAGAAACGTGCCGGCGCAGAACGCCAGTGTGCCGCCCAGGAAGATCGCGTTCGAACCGGCAAACCCCGCCGCGCCCATGTAGAACAACACCACGCCCAACGGGCTCGCCAGCGCGAAAAGTCCGTTCAAAGCGTGCCGTGATGTTCTTGACTTGCCGCCGGCCGCCATCAACGTCGAAACCGCCATGGCATCGAAAGGTTTGTGCAGGATGACCGCCAGGGCGACGGCCAGACCCGGCAGCCGGGCGCTCTCGTGAGCGCCGGTTTCCACCGCGGCCGCGAGCGCCAGGCCATCGAGCAGCGAATGCAGGGTCAGGCCCAGCGCGGTGCCCGTCCACGAAAGTTGTTGCGCGGATTTCTCGGCCAGTGTGTGCGCGTGGTGATCGTGGCCGGGCGCAGGACCTGCGCTATGCTCCAGGCCATGGTCGCAGCAGTCTTCCGGGTCGCCCTCGGGCAGTTCTTGATGATGAAAATGGAAAAACCGTTGCAGGAAGAACATGGTCAGAAATCCGCCCAACATCCATGCCACGGTGCGGTCGAGCGAATGAAACTGTTCGGCGGCGTCGGGCAGAAAATGCAAAAGCGCGATGCCGAGCATGAGGCCGGAAACGAAACTGATGGCTATTTGCAGCCGGGTGTGCGTGAGGGGAATGGACAACATCATCCAACCGCCCGCCAGCGATGCCAGCAGCACCAGCACACAGTAAGAAATCAGCAACCAGTTCGAACTCACGATATTTCGGGTGTTTTCATGGTTCTGTGGGTTTATCGGGAATCGTCCGGACCTTCCATTTTATCGCCCTCCATTAGGTACAGCCCGAGGAGTTGCTTGTTTTCACGAAATTCGTCGACGTGCAGCGTTCCGCAGATTGTGATCGGCTGGTCCATGATGGCGGCGATGCCTTTGCCTTTCATGCGCACATGTAACCATTCGTTCACCTGGGGAGGCTTGCCGTAACAACATAGAGATTGGTTTCTCAACAACACAAACTCCGTGGTCAAGCCCGCCTCGACCTTCAGCGGCAGGATGAATCCTTTTACCGCGACTTTTTTGTTTTCCAGAGCCTTGATTGTTTCCGGCAGCGGACTGTCCAGGGCTTGAGCGAACGACTGGATCGGCGAGGGCGGATCGGATTTCACGGGCACATACTTCACGTTGACCCAAAACCCCGCCAGCTTGTCGAAGCCAATTTCCAGATACCCGCCCTTTGCTTGCGTGGCGACGGCGTCGGCTGGTATTGCCTGAGCGGCTTGCCTGAGCGAGGCCTCATTCGTGGCCACGGCATTGGTGGGCGGCGGGGAATCTATGAGCGACCCGCGCACGGGCTCTCCTCTCGCAAGCTGCGGTGGAAAACTTGTCGCGAGAACGAGCAAGAAGGAGCAAACCCAAAAAGCTTTGCGGCGCGACCGGGTGTCGCCGTGCCAAGGCCATGCATGAAGTGAGTCCGCGCGGAAGCGCCCGTTCGCTTCGGCGGCAGCAAGTCCGCGAGTCGTCGAGCGCCCGGCACGCCAATTATTTCTTAGCGCCTTCATCGTTGCCTTTCGGAAAACGGAACGCGATGTTCGTGTAGGTTTTTCCGCGAACAGTTATCTCCTTGAGCACACCTTCGAAGTTCGGCGTGCTCTTTAGCCAATCCGCCTGCGCTTCGAACAGCGAAGTGTCCCCCACCTTTTCGCCGGTGGCGTTGTTGGCCACGGCGCGCATAATCAATGTTTCCGGGTGACCGGCAACTTGAGCCGTTATTTCCAAAGCCTCCGCCGGGATGCGGACGAAATTCTCCAGCTCGCCGTCCATCACGAATGCTTGCAATTTGCCCTGCGGCGCGTCGAGCACAAATTCGACGTGATTCTCCTCCTCGCCTAGCTCCACCGGCGTGCCGCGGTGCGGCGGCTTGTGTTCATGATGCGGCGGGGCTTGCTTCGCGGCCGCGACGGGTTCGCTCCTAGAACAGCCGGCGGCCAATCCGCCGGCCAGCGCCAGGCAAAGCAACAAATCCACTTTCATAAGTATCGTAACACTTGATTCGCCCTCTAAGAGTGCGGAGCCAGGTTCGACGCGACATCCGTCCGGTAGGCCTTGACAGCAGGCACAATGCCGGTGAGGGCGCCCAATACGATAAACGCGGCGGGCGACCAGAGCATCACCGGATTGAACGCAAATGGATCGAGGACGACGCCGGTTTGCGCCTGAATGATGCCTGCAACCACGGCCATCAGCACCAGATAAAAGCCGAAACCAGCCAGCGAGCCAACGGCGGAAATCGTCGCTGCCTCCAGCACGATGGCGGCAAAAACGGTCGTCCGACGCGCCCCCAGCGCCCGCAAGATGGCGAGCTCGCGCCGGCGTTCGTTCATCGAGTTATAGATGCTCGCCAGGATCGAGCCGGCGGCCACCAGCCCGACCAGATAGGAGACCAGCGTCAGCACGCGGTCGAACCAGCCGATCTTGTCGAATAACTCTGCCATCACACGCCCGATGGGCCACGCGAAGGTCAGCCGATTGCCCTGCTTGTTATACATCAGATCCATCTGAAATCCGGCGATGGCGTTGCCGGCTTTGAGTTTCACCAGTACGGCGCTGACGTCCGTGGCCGCGTTAGGATCGTGACCGCTCATCCGTTGGATGCCCGCCAGGGGTATCCAAATCACCCGGTCGGCAGGCGTGCTGCTGGGTTTCATCACGCCCACCACGACGTACGTTTCCGCGTGCTGGTTCTTCTCGTCGAAAATCAAGCCGTGAAAAGGATGGAAGGTATCGCCCACCTTGAGATTCATCTTCCGCGCGACGAACGCGCCGACGACGGCTTCGCGGCGTCCCGGATCGAACCAGCCCCCGCCCGGCTGCAACGAGAAATGCCTGCCCGGCGCGTATTCGGTCCGGTCGAAGAAATCGGGCGTGGTGCCCACGAGCCGGTATCCGCGATAATTGTCGCCCACTGCCAGTGGCACGGCCAGTTCGACGCTGGGGTTGCTTTGGATTTGGCGGAAATCATCCCACGATAGATTTCCGGGCGAGGTCTCCAAATGGAAGATCGCGTTCAAAACAAGCTGCAGCTTCGAACCGCGCGCTCCCAGCACCGCGTCGAATCCTTCGTTGACGCCGGTGAATGTCGCTTGCGATTGGGTCTTCACCACCCAGACTGTGAGAAGCAAGCCTCCGGCCAGCGCGACCGACGCGGCTGTCACGGCGGTCGAGAGCGCGTGTTGGCGCAGGCTCCGAATCACGATGCCCATCAGGTGCATGCCGTCACCTCCGCAGTCGCGCGATTGATTTTGGCGAAGTCTTGAACTTTCTCGAATTGGCCGAGCACTTCGCGATCGTGGCTGACGAACAACAGGGCGGCGCCGTCTTCGCGGCACGCATTTCGGATCAACGCCAGGGCCTCCCGCGAGTTCTTGTGGTCGAGATTGCCGGTCGGTTCGTCTGCCAACACCAGTTTCGGACGATTGGCCAGGGCTCGCGCCACAGCGACGCGCTGCTGCTGCCCGCTGGAGAGCTGGCGCGGGCGGTGGTGCAAGCGGTCGCCCAACCCGACCCGCTTCAGCAGCGCTTCCGCACGTTCCCGGTCCACGCCCGCGCCAAAGGACATGCCGAGCAAGACATTTTCGAGACACGTGTAGCCTTGGAGCAGGTTGAAGGTTTGGAAAATATAACCTATTCTCGTGGCTCGGAAGCGATCCCGCTGCGACTCGCTCAACGCCGAGACGGCCACGCCATCCAATTCGATCGTGCCCGCGTCGGGCTTGAGAATCCCCGCGATCAAATTCAGGAACGTGGTCTTGCCCGAACCGCTTTCGCCGGCCAGCGCCAACTGTTCGCTGGCCTCGAGCGAAAACTGCGGCAAATCGACGATCGTCTGCCTCGTTCCGTCGGGCGCGACGAAAGACTTCCGCAGGCCGTTGATTCTCAGCAAGACTGACTTGTCGTTTGTCACTGTTTGTTGCAACCGTGCTTTCTTAAGCACATGCCGTTTTCCAAAGCAAGGGTGTTATCGCGCCGGCGCGTCATCCAATAAATGCGCCGCCGATTCTTCGGCACAATCCCGGAGTTGGCAAAATCCATGCTCCATTGATTCAGCCATGAGAATAAATGGCGCGTCTGTCCCAATTCGCGTCGAGGCGTGCCTCAAAACTGGAAACCAAGTCGCGATGAAGACAGATGAATTGATTTACGAATCCGTCAGACCCGGCCATACCACTGCTCCTGGCCGGCCCAACGGCGGCGAAACGGACGCCGCGGACACAACCCAGCAGAAGCTTCGGCTCGCACCGGCTGCGGTCCAGCCCGATCCGATCCTCAAAACCAAAGATCTCCGCGTCGAATATCGCTCCACGGAAGGCGGTCGCGAACCGAAAGTGGCGGTGAAAAACCTGAGCCTCGCCGTCCAGCGTGGCACTGTTTTCGGTTTTCTCGGGCCAAACGGCGCCGGCAAGACCACCACCATGAACGTTTTGTTGGGGTTCCGAAACGCCACGAGCGGAGACGCCTGGCTCTTCGGCGCCAATGTGCGCGAACCCATCGCCCGCCAGCGCATCGGCTATCTGCCGGAATCGACCTATTACTACAAGTTCCTGACCGCCGAGGAATTGCTGCGTTTCTATGCCCGAATTTTTCGAATCCCCCGGCCCGAACGCGAACGCCGCATCGAGGCGGTGATCAAACTCGTCGATCTGGGCCACGCGAGCAAGCGGCAGATCAAGACGTATTCCAAGGGCATGCAGCAACGCGTCGGCCTGGCCCAGGCGCTCATCAATGATCCCGAACTACTCATCCTCGACGAACCTACCAGCGGTCTGGACCCCGTCGGCCGCATGAAAGTCCGGGAAGTCATCCTGCGCCTCAAGAACGAAGGCAAGACGGTTTTCTTCTCTTCCCACGAACTGGGGGAAGTGGAAACGGTCTGCGACCGGGTGGCCATCCTGCACCAGGGCGAACTCAAAGTCGAAGGCCGCGTCAACCAACTCGCCCTCCTGCACCAGTGCAACCTCGAGCAGCTTTTCCTCAAAGTCATCGGTTACGCTCCTGCGCCCTAACCCAACACCATTGCCATGAATAATATTTTTGCCGTCGCCGGCATCGTCATCAAGGAACTGTATCGACGAAAGGACGTCTATGTCCTTTTCGTGCTGACTGTTCTCCTTTGCCTCCTCATGGGATCGGTCCACTTTTTCGACGATGGCCGCATCGTCCGCTACCTCAAGGAAATCTGCCTTTTGTTGGTCTGGATTTCCTCGCTCATCATCGCCATCACCTGCGCCGCGCGGCAGATTCCGGCGGAGCGCGAAAACCGGACGCTCCTGCCGCTGCTCGCCAAGCCGCTGACGCGCTGGCAACTCGTGCTCGGCAAATTCTTTGGCTGCTGGTTCGCCTGCGGTTTGGCCCTGCTCTGCTTTTATCTTTTCTTCGGACTGCTGGCGGCGAGCCGGGAACATTACTGGCCCGTGCTCGAGTATTTCCAGGCCGCGCTCCTCCACTGGGTGATGTTAGGCGTGGTCGTGGCCCTGGCGCTGTTCGGCTCTCTCATTTTTGCCGCGCCGTCCTCCAACGCCACCATCTGCTTCGCCACGGTCACCGGCATCCTGGTCCTGGGCCGGCACCTCAACAAGATTGCTTTGCAATTGCCCGAACCGCGCCGTTCGCTCTTGTATGGCCTTTACTATGTCATTCCTCATTTCGAACTCTTTGATCTCCGCGATTTGATCATTCACGACTGGCCGCCGATTGCGTGGACCGTTTGCGGCCTGGCGATGCTCTATGCCGCGGCCTACGGCACGGTCTTCCTGGCCGCATCGTGCTTCGTCTTTCGCCGCAAAGCCGTCAACTGAATTCCTTATGCGCTCGACCAGATTGTTCGGCCTGATTTTGGCGGCCTTGATGGTCTTTTGCTTCGGCGTGGCCGCGCATCTCGACCTTTGGTTTCAGGGCTGGGCCGGCAACCGCACCGAATCGCACGACCTTCTGGGCGTGCTGCTCGGCGACAGCCGCCGGATGTTCGCCAACCATTTCTTCGTCAAGGCCGACGCCTATTTCCACAGCGGCTACTATCCCACCATCTTTGACAACCAGGAATCCGTTCGCACTCCGCACATCGCCGAAGACTCGGGAGCCATGAAAGGCGAGAATTCGGGCGACGAACTGGGTTTCCTCGGCCCGCCCCGCGATTGGATCGACGCCTTCGGCCGCCGGTTCATGCCCGTCGTCCACACGCACCTCAATGAAGGCGGCGCGCAAGGCCACAGCGCCGCCGCGGATGACCTGGGCGGCAGTTCCCAGGTCCGGGAAATCCTCCCCTGGCTCCGCCTCTCGGCCGCCCTGGACCCCAACCATGTCCAGACCTATACGGTCGCTGCCTACTGGCTGAGGCGGGACTTGGGCAAGATCGACGAAGCCGAGCAGTTTTTGCGCGAGGGCTTGCGCGCCAACCCGAACAGCGCGGAAATCCTTTATGAATTGGGCCGGATTTACGAGGAGAACAAA
>Ga0073928_10003095_pt1 | contig 26888 bp, 28 predicted proteins | sample PaiPotPPA55metaG_FD_76969 | JGI IMG/M metagenome (GOLD analysis project Ga0073928, IMG submission 76969) | Iron sulfur acid spring bacterial and archeal communities from Banff, Canada, to study Microbial Dark Matter (Phase II) - Paint Pots PPA... ...
GATGTGAATATCTGTCCCTTAGGGGAAAACTCTCATACTCTAATGCGTCCCCTAGGGGACAGAATCGAATCTCTTTTCTGTCCCCTAACGAACAATGTTCACGCTGATTGTCTAAGCGATGGCGTGGGATGCCGCCACTCCCAAACACTCACTGCCGGAAAAGAAGAAACATGTCATCCCTCGAAGACGTTCACAAAAAGCCTGACGAAGAAGACGAGGAACCGCCGGTGCTTTCCGTGCGCGAAGCCAAACGCGCGGAGAAGAAAGCCCGGCGCAAATTCCGTCACGAGATTTCGAAACGCATGTGGAAGGTCGCAGCTCGACGCATCGGCATGTTCGCGCGTCCGGCACAACTCCACGAAGCCTCGCGAATTCTTACCGACCGCTACATGCACGCAGTCGATCACGCACCCACGCGAGTGAAGCCAATTGAAGAAGTAGTAGTGCCGCAAGAAGTTCGGCAAGAAGTGACCGCATGACAAACGCCGGCTGTATCGCGCTGCAACTAGAGCACGTGGCACGGATGTTGCCGACGATGTTCCCCGGCCGCATCGCGACCGCCACAGTGCGCTACCGCTATTCGTGGGAAACAGAATTGCGCGTGAAAAAGGGGATGGAGTTTTTTGTTTGTAAATATTCCGACTTTTACCTCGACACCTGCGGCGACTCAACAAAGGGCGAAGTGAATCGCGCGGCCGAGCGGCGATTGAAGCGCTGGCACTGGACGGACCGAGCCGGGCGCGTTCGTCGCGTGCAAGAAGTTCACGTCACCATCACCGCCATGCGCGATGATCCGCCGGCCGACGAGCAGAGAACTCTCGCCGATCACTTTGCGCATGTTCCTTCCAGAATCTTTCGCATTCCGTTAACCCTCAATGGCTGACGAACTCTACAAAGCATCAGGCACCGCCGCTGAAGAAGGCGCGGAGTCTGCCACAACGGACGCTTCTGAATCGCAGGAGAATGACCGCGAAGAGGAAGAAGAAGAGTGGGACGATCCCCTCGCCGACGACGAAGAGCTACAGAAAGCCTTTCTCTCGCTATACCTCGAATGCAGCGCCGAAGACCGCTACCCGCGCCTGATCGAAGTCAAGGACGTGAAGCAGGCGGAGAACTACTGGGCGGGACGGCAGTACTGGTACTGGTCCGACAAGGATGAGACCTGGAAACCGGCTCCGGGCGTGGGAGTTTCGCCAGGCGGCGATCTCGATCTCGACGAGATGCCGCGCTTCGAGTTTGTCACCAACATTTACCAGTCGCGCGGGTTGATGTTCATCGGCGCCGTCGCCGGCGCCCCGCCGCGCTACCGTTTTTTCCCTACCGATTCCGACAATCCCGCCGACACCGATACCGCGGATGGGCGCACCAAGCTCGCCCGCCTAATCTGGCGCTGGAATCCAGCGCAACTGCTCTTGCAGGACGAGTGTTATCAAGCCTGGTGCGGCGGCTTCATCTGTTTGTGGACGCGCTATGTCGCGGACGGCGAGAAACATGGCTTCGACACCATCCCCGGACTGGGCACGAAAGATTCCGATGTGGACTCAACCATTATTTGCCCGAAGTGCGGCTGGTCCGCGCCCGCGGCGGAGGCCGTGCCGCCAGTTCCCTGCCCCACTTGCGGCACCCAGCTCACCGACGAAAATATCAGCGAAGAAGAATCGATCCCGGTTCCGATCGACGGGCAGGATTCCGAAGTCCCGCGCGGCCGCCAGGTGATTGAAGCCTTCGGCGCGCTGAACTGCAAGCGCCCGCAACATACCAAGAATCAAAGCGAGTGGCACTACTTCGCCATCGAGCGCGAGATCCACTACTCGCTCTTGCGGGCTGCGGCTGCCACCGAAGACATCGCCGACAAGATCCGGCCGGGAATGAACTTCGGCCCCGATGACGCCTTTGAACGAAACGCCCGTCTCGCCGTCGCCGAGAACTCCAAGCTGCCCACCCAAACCGGAGCCAAGCAATCAACGCTCGTGACCCACGTTGACGTTTGGTTCCGGCCTTCCGCTTACTGGATGCTCAAAGACAAAGAGATGCGGCAACGCGCCAAAGACACCTTCCCGCGCGGCGTGCATGTTCAGTTTGGCGGCAACACCTTCATGAAATCCGAAGCGCAGTCGATGGACGACTGCATCGCGACCACCCACGCCATGCCGGGACGCGGGCAGCATCGCCCGGCCGTGGGCACGGCGGAGATCTCCGTCCAGGACCGCTTCAACACTTTTTCAAACATTTCGGCGGAAACTTACGAGTACGGGATTCCCATCACCTACCGGGCCTCGGATACATTCTCGCCTGAAGCCAACGAAGATCAACGGGCGGCGCCCGGACTCGAAGTCGAAGTCGCGCTGCAGCCGGGAGCGGACATTCGTTCGCGCGTGATGCAGACCCGCGCCGATTCGGTTTCTCCGGACATGCAGAAGCACATGATGGATCTGATGGGGCCGATCTCCGACCAGGTCACCGGAACCTATCCCGCACTCTCCGGAGCCGGAGAAGATCAGCCAAACACGCTCGGCCAGCAGTCGATGCAGCACGATCAGGCCATGGGGCGCATGGGCGTCTTCTATGTGCCCCTGAAGCAATTGCACGCCGACATCACCACGCTCGCCTGCCGCGATTACGAAAAACATTCGAGCGGCAAAGTGAACATCCCCGTGCTCGGCGACTCCGGCGACTTTGAAAACGAATCGGTGGACGTGGACGCGCAAGAAGGCGACGCCGCCGCCTATCCCGAAGGCGACGAGAACTTCCCGGAACTGTGGAATCAGCAGCGCGCGATCGTGATGCAGATCGCGGACACGCCCTACGGCCAGGAATTAAAGAAGGACATGGGCAACGCGCAACTGTTCGCCAAGATGACCGGCATCCCGGATTTGAAAATCCCCGGCCTCGACGACTGGCAATTCCAGTTGAAAGAAATCGCCGATCTGGTCCGCATCCCGGAAGGCGAAGAACTGCTGACCGGAATCGCCCCGCAAGTGGAAGTAGAAAGCTATCAGAATCATGGCGTGCATTCGGCCTGCTGCACATGGTGGCTGAATTCCCCGCGCGGGCAAAAGACGAAACGGGAGAACCCGCTGGGCTTCGACGCCGTAGTGCAGCACCTGGCGCAGCACGCGAAGATGATCCCGCCACCGCAGCCGCAGGAAAAGCCGCTCACCGAAGCGCTGAACATCGCCTTCAAAGACATGCCGCCCGAAGCGCAGGCGCAGGTTCTCGCGAAACTCGGCATCAACGTCACCCCGCAGGATTTCATTCACAAACTCATGCTCGATAAAGCGAGCAAAGCACCGAAGCACGTACCCGTAGCATCCGCCACGCCTTCAGCAACGGGCGCAGGTGAAAGGACACAACTCAATGCTTAAATATTTCTTGCACTGGATGTTGTTTGGAGCCACCATGTTCGCAGCCGCCGCCGGAGTGAATCTGGCGGGTGGAGGAGCAGGCGATGGTGGAGCTGGTGATATCGACGGATCGAGTGGCGGAGATCCCGGAGCATCTTCAGATGGCACTGATGGCGGGGATGGATCCACTGGTAGTGGCGATGATGGCCTTGACGGAGAGCTCGGCGGGGATCCCGGGGCCGGGGATGAAGACGATCAATCCGGCGAACGTCAGCAGCAGCAAGATCCCGACAAAGAATCCGCCGACTTCAAGGGCCTCGTCTCGAAGCGCCTCCTGGCGCTCAAGAAAGAAGCCCCGGAACTAACCGCGGTTTTCCAGAAATACCCCAAAGTGCAGGAGCAGGTCGAAGCGGCATTCCGCCGCGACATGGCCTACCGCGAACTTTATCCCACGCTCGCCGAAGCGCGGCAGATGCGGGAGCAATTCCCCAATGGCATCGCCGACGTGGAGCAGCTCTACGGAGAAATCAAAGAGATTGAAGAAGTCGATCGCGACTTCGAGGGCCGCGATGCCCAGGGCAATTACACCGGACATGGCAGGCTGGTGCAGAACTTCTTCCAGCGCGATCGCAACGCCGCCATCTCTCTATTTAAAACCTTGCCGAAAGAATGGGCGCGGCTTGATGCCGACAGCTACAACGAAGTCATGGGCTCGATCGTAGGGGCGACCCTGCAGCGTTCCGAGATCCCGGAGTGGCTCACCGAACTGCGCGACTCCGCCAAGTCTGCGAAACAAGATGGCATCGCCGCCTCGCTCGACAAAATGATTCGCTGGGCGCAGGGCTTCCAGAAACGCAAAGCCGAGCCCTCAGAAGACGAGCGCAGGCTCGAAGGCCAGCGCCAACAATTCCAACGCGAAACCACGGAACGGCAGCAGCAGGACTTCACCCGCTTCCGCACGACCTTTACCAGCGACTCGCGCCGACTCCAGGAGTCCATCATCCGCAAGCACCCGGCCATCGCCTCCACACTTGCCACCAAAGCCTTGCCGGAAGCCAAGAAGGCGGAGATCGTCGAGAAGGTGCGCAAGGCCATCGAAGGCCATCTGAAAAGCTCGCGCGCCTTCATGTCGAAGCTGACTCCGGCTTACAAGTCGGCGAATTTACAGGAGTGTTTGAATTTACAGAAAGCCCAGTGGAGCTATCCCTGGGTGCTGAACAAGTTCGTGCGCGCGGTGCTGGCGGAAGAGACGCCGAACCTCGTGCGACAAAACCGGGAGAGAACGCGCGGCGCCGCGCCGCAGTCTCAAAGACCACCCGCCAATCGCGGACAGCAGCAAGAGAAACGTACGCAGGAACGCACCGGACCCTATCAAGAGGGAAACGTGTGGAAGAAAAAAGACGGCTCGCGATTCACCGTCGCCGAGCTGCTACGCGGACTGCATTTGAAGTCCTGAAGTGTTTTGCTTCTCGTTTTTCGTTTCTAGTTTTTCCCGCAGACCAAAACGGCGCCTGGCATCCTCTGCCAGAAACGGGTTCCCGCCGTCCCGCATGTCTCGGCCAGTAAGCGCTCGACATTTCCTTTCTGGAGACATGCCATGCCCGCACAAAATTTAAATTCCGTTGCACTGCAACTGGAAAAAGTGCGCAAGACGGTTCCGACCGCGTATGAGCAGGAAGTTATCCTGCTCGATCTGATCGACAAGCGCGGCGATTCCGTCGATGCGTCCACCCGAAACATTCGCCTCCCGCAACTCATTCGTCCCGGCGGGAAATTTTCGCAAGGTTCCGCCGATTTCGACGACATGGGACGCGGCTCCGGTTCCACCTGGGACGTGGGAACGCTCTCGACCCTGCATTTCCGCTTCGCCTTCGAAATCTCGAAACTCGCCGAATACGCGAGCAAGGGCAACGACAAGTCAGTCGAAGATGTCGCGGTCCGCGAAGTCGAAGAAGCGCTCAAGATGTTCAAGCGCGCCCTCGACTGCGTCTACAACACCAACGGCACCGGCCAGCTCGACACCATTTCGGCCATCGCCGGCAACGTAGTCACCGTCACCAACCCCAACCTGTTTTATTTCAACCAGGACATCCAGTTCTATCCTTCCGGACTGGCTTCCGCTTCACGGGGACTGGCGACGGTCATCGCCGTCGATCCGCTGCTCAAAACCGTCACCTTCAACGCGCTGCCGCCGGGAACTTCGGTGACCGATGCGCTGGTGATCAACATCAGCCAGGGAGCGGGCGGAGCCAATCCGGTCTCGCTTGAAGGGCTGCTGTACAACCACGTCGATTCCCAGTCGGGCACATGGAACAACATGTCGCGCTCGACCTATCCGGAAGCGCTCAAGACGCCGCACGTCGCGGCCGGCGGAGCGACCATCACTCCGGCATTGCGCAGGCTCGGAGAAAACAAGCTCCGGCGCGTGCTGGGCGTGAACTTCGAAGAGCCCATGCTGGCCTACATGAACGTAGACCAGGAAGCGGCCTGGGAGAACGCCGGGTTGACCATCAGCTCGATCATCCTGAACCAGGTGACCGGGTCCAACTCGGAAGACGCCTTGAAGCGGAACGCCCCGAAGACCTTCGGCGGCATCCCCATCAAGACTTCGATCCACGCCACCATCCAGCGCATCGACATCATCCTGTTGAAGCACTGGGGACGCGGCATCACCAAAGAGATCGACATGTTCGAACTCGGCGGCCAGACCACCTATCAGGTGTATGGAGCGTCCGGCGGACTCGAAGCGGGCTATTTACAGTACTTCGACACCGTCTTCAACGTCTTCATGGACCAGCCGCGCTACGGCGTGTTCTGGGATGGGTTGGCGTTGCCGGTCGGCGGATATTAAGCCTGAGTTGGTTTCGAGGTTGATGAAAACTATGCGATGCCGGGCCTCGCTGGACGCGCCAGAAGGCTCGGCATGGCGTCACTCACACAAGAGGAGAATTCAGATGCACGTCACCACAAAAGAAGTCGTAACTGACGAGAAACGGGCGAAGGAGTTGGACGTCGATCCCGGCGTTCATATCCTGACCAGCGCCATCGACGCCGATGGCCCGTTTGAAATGTGTTCGCCGAAAGCCAAGCTCTCCGCCGAAGTCATCGCCCTCAGGCGTACCGACAATGGCGGAATCTTCTTGCAAACGGCGCTCACCATCAGCGAACCCCAACCAGAAGCCGCGCCTGCTCCGGAAGTTCCGGAGAAAGCCCCCACCCCGGAAGAACTCGCCACCGAGTACCTGAAGGAAAAGGGCATGACCACAGGCGAGGCCACAGCCGCCATCGAACGCTTTGGAGCCGCGAAGATTCTGTTCAAGAAAAACGCGGAACGCGAAGGCGAACTCGATGCGTTACTGGCGTCACCGAAGCCAGACACACCAAAGGCGTAGAATTTCCGGCATGAATCTCGACCGCCGAAGATTCTTATCGCTTGCTGGGCTCGGGCTCGGCGGGATCGCCCTCACGCAGGTGATTCCGCTGGGCCGGGTCTGGTCGTTTCCGAAAAAGATTGTGATCGCGAAACCGCCGCGAGGCTGGGAAGTAGCGCCAGATGGTTTGATGTCGTTCGATCAGCAACATCAGTTCAGCATTTATAACCCCGATGGTGGACTGGTTTACGATACCTTGCGGTACTACTGGAGAAACGGTCGCGTCGAGCCGGCATTGATGTCGTCGCCCCGTGTGGGAATGATTCTCGAAAAATCCCCAGCCTCAGTGGTTCATCTTTCGCATCCTTCCGTGGCCCTCGTCGGCAACTGGACAAACTTTGAACGCTTCCCGTATCCTCGAGAACTAAGGCCCTCCGTACTCGCATGAAACACAACTCCAAAGAAGCCGTCGAACTCCACGCTTGCCCGGAGAACGTCGCCCACGAACTGAAGATCGCCGGAGGCGTGAACCGCTACGGGGAAGCCATGTTTCGCGCCATCTGGGGCTACAACCGCATCGTGCTGATGTCCGGAGAGTGGCAGGAGTGGGAGCACACCCAAGCCAAACTCACCGACAAATTAACCGGGCACACCGAGACCCGCGAATTTATCCGGCTCAAGGAATCGAAGATCGAAACGCGGCAGGTTCCGAAATATCTTCCCGCAAACTGCTGGCATCTGGAAAAATGGTGCCCGCCCGAAGACTACGGATCGCCGGAGATGTGGCGCAAACAGGGCGAGGAAGTGATTGCCGGACTCACCGTCGATACTGCCGGAGAATTCCCTTCGCGTGGAGAGTACGAGCTGGTGTTTCCCCTGACCACGGATTTGTCAAGCGACGGAAAACCGCTGCCGCTTTCGGCGGCTGTCGTTTCCCATCTGGCCGCGCTGGTGAAAGCGGGAACGGAACGCTTTTCGATGGTGCAGCGCAAGGCCGCGATCGAGCAGCGATTGCAAAGAGAAGAGCAGGGCTTCACCCGCCGCGCCATCGACATCATGAAAGACGGGATGCGGCCCTACGCGGGAGAAGCGTTTGTGACCGTGCCGGGGGAGTCGAAGTGAAAGAGATTGCCGTCTTCGTGCAGCGCAGCGGGATTCTACTGCCGTGCAAGGTGTATCCCTCGGCCACTGGCTGTAGCTGGATTTGCGCGAACTGCGAAAAGATTCAAATCATGTCCGCTACCCTCGGCGTGCTGAGCGGCTTCTGGCGCTGTCCTTGCGGTGTCGATGTCGAATTGATTGTCGATGGGAAGATTATCGACATTCAAGAAATGAACGCGCTCGAACAGCATGGGCTCCGCAGCGCCCTTGACGAGCAACGCCCTTATACCGAATACGATTTACAGCAGGACGCGATTCGGATACTCAAGAAAAAGCAAGTGACCGACGAAGATTTTCTACGCGAATGCGGAATCTCCGCAGGCGCGATCGAGGAGGAACCATGTTAGACGCACGCATCATCATCAACGTCTCCGATACCGAGCACCTTCACATGAATGGGCTGGCCGGGACATATATCGTCCCCGCGAAAAAGCTGTCAGAAGAATTCGGCATTCTGGCGATCTACAATGCACACGAAATTCAGGATGTGGGCAACCAGGCGAAGACTGAGCACTGGCCCGCATCGCTTTCCGTGGCGCTCGACATCATCGGGAAAAACTCCGACGCCGCCGCGCACACTGCCGGGCAACCCGCGGGAGCCGAGAAGTGGGGCTTGTTCTTGTGCGAAGCCTCGCCCGACATCCCGAAGGATTTACTGGCCGCGATCGACGAAGAGCGAGCTTTTTTGAACGACAACCCTCCGGAGATCAAACAGAAGCGCGATCGCAAAACCAAAATGATGCTCGCGACCACGGTCGATCCGCCGGAGATCGCGGCCCAGAAAGAAAAGCTGGCCGAGCGCGTGACCCGGCTCCGGGCGAAGTTCACCGAGGACTGCCGCAAGCTCGTGACCAAGGCGGAAGTCACCAAGGCAAAACAGAATCTGCAAAAAGAAGATCAGCGCCTGGTCTCCGAAGGCGACACCATGTGGGCGGGGAACGAAGCCTCGAAGCGCAACATTTCCGAACTGCACAAAAAGGCTTGCGCGCGCATGGGCCAGCAACGGCCTTGGTGCTACATCGCCGAACAGTTAGTCGATTGTCCGGGTTGCGGCGCGAAAATCCGCGAAGACATTCTCACCTGCCCGCAGTGCACGGGTTGGCTGGATGAAGGCATCAACGAATTGCGCGCGATGAAGCCGAAGGACCGCGCAGTGAAGATGTACCCGGAGAGATACGGAGAGCCGGTCAAGACGGCGACGACGACTCGCTAACAGCTTTTTCTTCGTCGATCAACTTTCGACCGTAATCCGAAGTCAACTCGTAATACGCGCGACACCAGAAGCAGGTCCGCGCGTTTCTTCCCAACGCGGCGCCGCACTTACATCGAACCGCTTCCATGCCCGTCCTCTCATCCTCAGCTTACAACACCGCCGAAGACGTTTTAAACCGTCTTCGTGTGATCGTGAACGACTCGGAAGTCGCAGGCGGGGACATCCTCACCGATTCCGCGCCTTTCACCTTCACCCTGCTCAACGGCGGCTACGAGCGGGTGCAACTGGAACTGGCGAAGGTCGGCATCGAGACTTTCATTCAGGACTGGTGGCTGATCGGGCTGCCCATCATGCCCACGGTCGATCCCGAAGCCCGCATGGTGATCGACGATTCCGGCTGCAACATTATTTACCCGAACGGCGCGGGCGATGTATTCGCTTCCGCGCCGCAACTACCCATCAATCTTTTGTTGCCCCTCGATCTCTACGAGCGCCAGACGGGCTCAACCGACGAAGCCGACAAAATGGAGCAGCCAAACAACGGCCTCCCCTCCGGGAGTCAGCAAAGTTTCCTAATGGACTGGGAGTGGAAGGCGGACGGCATTCGCACGCGGGGCGCGCTGCAATCGCAGGACGTAAAGATTGTCGGCGAAGCCAACCTGCCAAGACTAATCAGCCCCACCGATCCCGTACCCATTCGTGGCGTGCTGAACGCGGCGGCTTATTTTTCCGCCATGATTTTCGCCGAATCGCGCGGCGGCCTCATCTCCCCGCAGTTCAAGGCGCATGCCGACGAAGAGATCTTCTTGCGCATCCAGATTTCCGCGCGACGTCGGCAACGCAAGCAAGTACGACGTCGTCCCTATTCGGCGCGAGGGCGCGGATCTTCCTGTCGCTAGAAAAAGAATTTAACTTTCAGATTTGTAACTAAGGAGAATTTCTATGGCAGCACAAGTGCAAATCAACAATGTCGATGCCACCGGAGCCTGCGTCGCAGTGACCGGCTTCATCGTGCTTTCCGGTAACTATCCCACGGGCGGCGATCCCCTGAACTTCGCCGCGGCTGTCGCCGATCCGTCGTTTGTCGGCATGCTGGCCGGCATCGCAAGTTCCGCGCTGCTGAATCTCGACGTATGGTCGATGGGCGGCTCGCAGATCGGTCCGAACTACACCGATTACGACACCGTCTGCGTGAAGGCCGGCTCGCCCGCCATCATCAGCCCCGCCACCGGCGCGAAACTGAAGGTCGCCGTTCTCGCCACTCCCGCCACTGAACACGCCGCCGCCGCTTACGAGTCGCAGTACACCGGCGACATCATCGCGTTCATGGCGGTCTTCACCAAGAACCTCTAACACAGTTTTTCTCTCTTTCCTTTTCGTGCTCTCCGACGATCTCATCGACGTGCCAGTCGAAGTGTTCGGCGGCTATTGTCCGGCCATCGTGCCGGCCAATTTGCCGCCGGGCGCTGCCAACATTGCGCAAGACGTGATGTTCCCGCAAGCCGGGGTGCGCACGCGCGGCGGACTGGGCGAAGGCGTCGTCTTCACCGGCGCTGCGATCCCGGCGGGCGCATCCATCAACGGACTGAAAACTTATCTCACTCCTTCGGGCGGACAGCGCCTGATGATCTGGGATTCGCTCGGCGATCTGTTCAAGGAAAACCCGCAAGGCACACTCACTCTGATCAACTCCCGGCCCTACCATAATCTTTTTTGTGAATCACAGACTTTGTTCGGGCGCGAGTACCAGGCGTTCTTCAATTCTCTCGGCGGCGGCGACATCCCGCGGCAATACGACGACACCAACTGGGATCGCGTCAGCCAGGTTGGACCAGGAAGCGCACCATCGCTCGGCTTGGTCGACGAGAACGCCGCCTATCCCATTCAGGGCGGCATCGGGCTACAGAATGACGGTCCTTACGGTGTTGCCAGCGCCACACAGAACGGTTTCCTCGTCACCCTGGTCGCCACCCCCGGCTTCTTCGGGGCCAACGCCGCGGTCGAGTTTCGTCCCGGAGATCAGTATCAGGTGACTGGCGTGGCCGCGGGCTACAACGGCACCTGGCAGATTTCTTCGGTGACCCTACTCATTGGCGGCAATGTCAGCATCACTTACGTCGCCGCGGTTTCCGGACTTGCGCCTCTCGGGCCGGGCGGCTCGGTGGCTGTTCCTTACTACCTGGTGATCACCGCCAACCCCTTCCCGGTCGGTCAATTTGTTCCCGGATTGAGCGTGACCATCGCAGGCGCTGGAATCGCCGGCTACAACGGCACCTGGCAAGTACGCGAGGTCAAACCGGTCGCTGATTTGTATGTTGCCATTCCCGGATTTCCAGTGCTCGCTAACAGTGGAGGGGGAACGCTCACCATTGTGGGCAACATCGTCGCCGGCCGGCACAACGTTTCGGTCGCGTTCATCACCCGGCAAGGCTTCATCACGCAAGCGATGCCCTGGGCTTTCTGGACCTCGGCGGGCGGAAAGCGCGTCATCGTCTCCGGCATTCCAACCGGGCCGTCCAACGTGCAGCAGCGGCTTTTGATTTTCACGCCCGTCATCGTAGCGCCCGCAGTGACCGGCACATTTTATTCCCTGCCTAACGGCTCGACGGCGCTCAGCCCATCTTCAGTCATGCTGATCCCGGACAACGTGACCACGGTCGCCTACGTGGACTTTCTGGATTCGATTCTGATCTCAGGCTTCAACGCCGAATATTTATTTTCCGAATTAGAGCTGGGCGAGTGCGCCTTCATGCTGCCCTACAACTCGCGCGGGGTGTGGCTTGGCGAACGCAACAAGGTTCCCAACTTCCAGAACCTGACCTTCGATGGCGGATTCACCGGCCTGGTGCCGAATGGATGGACGCCGGATGTAACTTTCGGTGCGGGTGGAAGCGCCGGAACGAATTTAGGCGACTGGGCCGATGGCTACGTGATCACCGAAGCGGCGAGTGGCGTGTATCCCGCGACCTTCGGGATGATCAAACAATCCGCCTATCAGGATTCCCTGGGTGTGGCCATCATTCAAAGCGCCACCGGCTACAGCGTGCGAGTGCGGCTGAAGAAGTCGGCGAACCTGAGCCTCAGCGCGCAATTTCACATCAACCTGCAAAGCGTCTCGCTGGGACTCTCGACCACCGGCCTGGTGGTCACGACGGCGCAGCTGACGGGAACTTACCAGGAATTCATTGCGACGCTCACCGACGCGCCCCTGGCGAATCCCCCGGCCGATTTAATGCTCTGCGTGTATTGCGTGGACGACACGCCGGTTGCGGGCGGCCAGGTCATCATCGATTCCATCGAGCCCTTTCCCACGCTCACCCCTTACAATTCCTCGACCGCGCGGATCTCGCGCGCCTTCAATCCGGAATCGTTTGACTCCATCACCGGGCAAGTGCAGATCCGCGCCGGCGACGGCCAGCAACTGCGCGCCGGATTCCCTCTGCGCAACTCGCTCTACCTGGCGAAAGATCACTACCTCGGCTACGTGACCGATGACGGAGTGAATGAGCCGGCTTCGTGGACCTTCACCGAAGTCTCAGCGACGGTCGGCATCTGCGGGCCGAACGCGGTGGACTGGAACGAAGAGTGGGCGGTGTTCGCCGAACGCAGTGGACTTTATCTGTGCTGGGGATCGGATCCGGCGAAGATCACTCCGGAGATTCAATTGGATGCGAGCTTCACCGGCCGCACTTCCTGGGCGTCGATCAACTGGGCGTTCGCCTCGACCATGTGGGTACGAATCGACAAAGTAAACAAGATGATTTTAATCGGCGCGCCCATCAACGGAGCGACTACGCCGAACGTCGTCTTCATGATGGACTACCGCTGGCTCGACAACGCGGAAGACATCGCCGCTTCCCCGCTGGTGACTTACTCCTCATTCACCGGAAAGATTCTGGCGCACGGCCGCGGCCGCCGCTGGGCCATCTGGAATATCGCCGCGAACTCGATGTGGTTCGCCGAACGCGCCGACGGCACCGCGCAACCTTTCTTCGGCGGAGTGGCGAACGGCACGGTTTTCTGGCAGCAGGATATTTCGATTCAAGGTTCCGACGATGGAGCGGCCGTCAACGGAATCTACCAGAGCTACCCTCTGCCTTCGTCGATGGAAGAGCAGCAGTACCAGCTCCGCATGCACCGAAAACTTTTCGGCTATTTAAAGTTCCGCGCCATGGGCTCGGGCACGCTGAATCTGGCGGTGGGCACGGCGCAACGCTCGACCATTTTGCGCGGCTACACGCTTTCCTTAAACCCGGTGGGCGACGGCGAGCGGCCGCTCAACATCCACGGCGAGCGTTTCTTCATGACGGTTTCGACGAATGCGGTGAACTCCTGGTTCCAGTTGGAAAAATGGATTGCCTGTATCAAGAAAGATTCCGCGGCGCTGGTGCGGGGCGTGAGTTCGTAGATGAGAGCGTGCAAGCTCTGTCCGGATCCGGCGCAATGGGCGGAGCTGCTGGTTACTCGCTTCCCTCACACGGAAGAAGAGAAGAAAAGAAAGATTCACCCGCGCGGGCCGAAGTTTGAAGCCGCCGGCTTTTACTGCACAGTTCACAAAAACATTGCCGAGACGCAGCCTTCCGAGCAAGAACGTGTATTCCGTTTCGTAGGAGCCGTGCCCGATGGCAGTTACCATCCCCAATCTTGACCGCATCCAGAAAATCGACCCCAAACTCGGGGAAGCAGTGCAGAAAATCCAGAACTACGTGAACCTCAACGTTACGCCGGCGCCGGGAAACCGCACGCCGCTGCCGCCGATCGATCCGACACACATCCGCGGATAACACTTCATGTTGATTCGTCCTTACATGCGCGAAGATTTTTCGGAAGTGAAAGCGCTACATGCAGCGCAGGGCCTCGCCTACGAATTGCCGGACCTCGACGCGCCTTCCATGCTGGTGCGCGCGGTGATCGAGGAACAAGGGCGCGTGACCCATGCCGCCTTCTTGCGCAAGACCTCGGAAGCCTACTGGGTTTTCTCTCCGGAAGAAACCAAGCGGGAGCGGTTGGGAAAACTGCTGGTGCTCAACCAGGAATTGAATGCGCCGGCGGCGCGCGCCGGGATCGAAGACGTGCACGCCTTTTTGCCGCCCGAGATTGTCGATAAGAAATTGCACCTTACGCTGTTGCGCCTGGGCTGGGTGCATCCGTTGTGGACCTGCTATAGCCGGAAAGTGAGCGCCTGAGATGGCACGCGGACAATCGCAAGCGGCAGACTCAAACTTACAAACCACCAACGCGGTCGCGGGGCAACAGGGCCAGAAAGCGCAGCAGCTCGAAAACACCCTCATCCCCGGCTACACCTCGCTGATGGATACCGGGTACATGAGTCCGGAAGAAGAAGCGGCGGCCACAACTTCTGAAATGGGCGCGGCCACGGCCCCGTTCGGAACCGCAGGCTTCCAGGCGAAAAACGATGCGGCGGCCACGCGCAACGATTCCAACCTGCCCGCTCAAGAAGACCAACTCGCGCTCGAAGAAGGCCAGACCGCAGGCACGGCGGCGGCGAATCTGCAAAAAGAGAAAATGACGAACCGGGAAGCCGGGATGTACGGGCTCGACCAGCTCGAAGCCGGAAACCTGAACGCAAGCACCAGTATGTACGGACTGGGACCGGGAACGTTGGGCGCAAGAGCGGCAGGACCAAGCGGTGATCAGATTGCCACGAATTACATAAACACGGCAACCGGACAAGGGAAGGGCTGATGGACGGCTACGATTACGCTCCGGTTGGAATTTACGACGACGAAGAGGACCTGCTGCGAAACGGCGGCTACGCTCCGGTTGCGCCTCCGCCGTCAGACGCAGGACCGCCGCCGTCCGCCCCTCCGGTTACCTCTTCGGCTCCGATGCCCGCTGTGGGCTCGCTGGGCGATCTGGAAGCGCGCGCTGGGCAGCCTTCGACGTATCACGGTCCGGACTCCACCCCGCCCGCCCCGCGCCCTTCGTGGAAAGATTACGCTCCACCGGAGCCGCACGGTTGGGGAAAGGTTGGTCACTCTCTCGCTGCCATCAACCCGATTACCAATCGAATCTTTAACCAGATGCCAGAGCAGCGCGCGGAGCAAAACTACAAGAACGCCACCGCCGAATACGAAGCGCCCATCGCCGAGCAGGACAAAGAAGCGCAGGCCGAACAAAATCAAGCGCGCGCTGAACTAGAACGCCAGCAGGCCGAGACGCTGAGAAAGAATGGCGGACAGAAACAGGGATTAACTCCGGAAGAGACTACGATCCACGATCTGATGACGGGCGAGAGCGGCACTCCGCGCGTGAATCCGCAAACTGGAAACCCCTACTCTTACCTCGAAGCCTATGCCGCAGTGAACCAGGCGAAGCAGGATCCGCAAGTGAAAGACAAACAGCAGGACATCGGCGACTACCTGGCCGCGAATAAATTGACCGACACTCCAGCGAATCGCGAGACTGCGCGCAAGGCCATCGCGGAGCGCGGCAAACAGGAGCCGGGGAGTTACATGCCGCTCTACGACGACAAGGGCCACGTCACCGGAGCATGGGATCCGAAGAGCGGACACATCGTGAAGCCGCCCGCGGAAGGCTTGCCGGGAACCACCGGGGCGGGGGTGACACAGCAAACCAAAGCCGCCGACGCCAACAAGAAAGCGCTCGATCCGCTACAAGGCGTGATCGACGAGATCGCCGAATCGCGCGAATTCGCGGCCTCCCCCAGCGCGACCAACGATTACGGCCTCTTGATGAATTTCATCGGCGTGACCAAGCCGGAATCCCTCGCCAAGCTGCGATTGAATCAGAACGAAGTCTCACTCGCCAAGGGAACACGCTCGGCGCTGGGCGATCTTGAAGCTCTGGGAAAGAAACTCGAAAGCGGCGAGACCCTCACAGCCGATCAGCGCGCGTCGATGTTGAAGACGATGGACGTAGTCGAGAAATTCACCCGGCGAAGAATGGACGCACTCACCAGCAGCGGCGGGGAGAATAAAGGCGGCGGCGAGCCGCAGCGTCCCACGACCGTGCCCGCCAATTACGTTTACAAAGAGAACGGCCCGAAAGGAACGGGCTGGTATAAACCGTAATGGCTGAGCCTCAACAAGCCACCGAGACTCCGGATTTTATTCCTGCGCAAACTGCGCCCGACTTCATTCCGGCGGAACGCTCGGCGGCCAGCCCGATCGCGCCTCCGCAAGTCACTGGCCCGCGGATTTCGATGCATCCCTCATTTTTGATTGGTGATCCGAACGTCGATGCCACGCCTACTCCTGCGGGTGATGTCGCGAAAGGGATGGGGCGCAATCTGTACCAGGTCAGCGCGCCGGGAATCGCATCCTCTTTCTCCCACGATAAAGCCCCTGGAGTGTTATCGAAGGTTCCCCTGGTTGGCTCCGCGATGGAGCGAAATGCTGCTCCTACTAAACGGCTGCCCTCGCAGATTTTAGAGAACGGCGCATTGATGATGCTTCCCGGCGCGGAAGGTGAGGCGGGGGAGATTGCGCCCGAAACAGTCAGCAGCGAAGTAGCGCCGCGTCCCGCAACCAGCGCGTCCAGCGCCGCGCCGGGAGTCGTGAGCCGCCTTGGCGGTCTGGCAGGCCGCGAGATTCGGTCGCACGTTCCCTTTTTTGGGCGCAGTGTCCCGAAGCCAACGTTTGAAGATGTAAGTGAAGCCATTCACGGCCCAACCCCCGAACCCGCACCCGCGCCGATTCCGGAAACCAACGGTATTCAGTGGGGCAAGGGCGGCCCGGGACCGCTCGATCTGCGCGGCAAATATATTCCGCCGGAGCCGCCCGTCTACCCCGGTGCGCATCTCCCTGACAATCCCGGAGTTTTTCCTGGCGCGCGATTCCCAGAAACGCCCGCGCCCGAAGTCTTGCAGGCGAATTCACTCGCGCGCGGTCCCGAACGCGTGGCCGATCCCGCCGCCGCGTTGGAACAGGTTCCAGTTCGAGGCAGAGCAGGCGCGATGGTGCGCTCCATCGCAGAACCGAAAATTACCACCGCGCCCGTCGATACCGGAAAACTCGGCGGCCTGCTGAACGAAGGCTTGGAAGGAAACATTCCCGAAGGCCACACCGCCGTCAAGTCGAGCGCTATCCGTTCCTATAAGTACGATCCCGCAACGCGAGAATTTGAGGCTTCTACTCCAGGCGGAACCTACATTCACGGGGATGTGAGCCCGGAGCAGGCCAAAGACTTCGAGAACGCGTCGTCCAAAGGCAAGGCGTGGACGGAACTGAAAAACAACAGCACTTACGTGGGAAAGATCGTGAACGGCAAGAGAGTATCAGCCAAACCGCCGCGCGATCTCGGCTTCGCATCGCCCGATGATCTCACGCCGCAGTTACAGAAATCACTGGATGCCGCACGGAAAGCCCGCACTGCACGGATCGCCAACCCCAGATAGAACTTTTCGCAATCAACTTCTTTCGACCCCCATCATTCCCATGAGCGATAAAACCTCACGCCTTCTCTTTGCCACCGCGCTGCTTCTCTGCGCCTGTTTCGCCCACGCCCAGAACGTGCGCTCGGACGGGGTTGTCTCCTCCCGCTCCGGCCAGCCCGCCGGAGGCGCTTTTGTGGCCGTCTGCACCCAGCCCGCAACGACCTCAACGACGCCCTGTTCGCCGAAAGCCTTGCTCTGCGCCTCGCTGACCGATTTATCCTGCACTTCCCCGAACCCAGTCCAAGCCGATGGCCTCGGGAACTACCACTTCTACGTTCCCACGACCTCGCTCCCGGTCACCATTCAGTTCTACGGACAGAACGTCGCCCCGTATTTCATCCCCGATCAGACTTTCGGAGGTGGCGGAGGTAGTAGTCCCGCAGGTCCATGCGGCGCTGGTGCCGTTGGGGCTGTGGGTTGCCTTACGCAAGCACAGAGCACCGTTATAGGCACGGGGCTTGCTGGCTCTAATTTTATTGAAGCCACCGCACAAGGCTGGTTTTGCGACGTCGGAACCGGCATACCGTTTCCGTGCATGTTTGGCATCAACAATCTCCAGTTCACGACTGGCACAACCGTTCCCACAATCGATCAAACCTCGCTCCTCAATGTGGCGTTGCAGTACGCCACGGCCAACAATCTCGGCGTATTTAAACTTCCGCCAGGTTCGCACACGCTCACTGCTTGTCAGGCGGGAGCACAAGTCTGCTTGCCGCTCTTAGGCCATGTCCGCATTGAGGCCGATAGCGCTCCCGGCGTGATGTACAGCGGAGGCGAAGTCGGCGGCGTTACCACGATTGAAGTCGGCACCCCTGGGGCCTACGCCTTCGGCGGCAACCAGTACGGCCTCGGCTCGAACCTCGATCCCTGTCCAGAAATCGACAACCTCACCATCCGCGACGCGACGACAAATCACCAGGGAGGAGGTGCGTTTTATAACACAAATTGCAACGGTCAGGTTTTGCAGAACGTAACGGTTCGGGATGGATTCCGCAATTTAGCTGTACCGGCTCCTGTCTCGGCACCCACGCTGACGGCGGTTGCGGGGTCGATGGCAGCGGGCGTCTACCAGGCTCAACTTGTCCACCTTACATCGAGCGGCCCTTCCCTTCCCTCGCCGATCGGTTCGGTGACTTTGGGTGGGCCAGGTAGCGTGCAGATCGCGATCCCCTCGGAATGTCAAACAGCGAACCTAGTCTTTCCGACTATTGGTTGCGGGGCGTACATGACGACAGCGGGCGGAACAAACTTCTGCATCGTCACACCCGCGCCGACCTATATCGCAAATTCCGATGGTTCGCTGACTCCGAATTGGCCGATCACAACTTCGACGTTCACCGTTTCGACGGCGCCCTGCGGATCGCAGATGACACGCAATCCCCCGGCGCTGGATTTCTCAGCATCGACGGCCGTTAATTATGCGGGGCAAAGCCAGTGGGGAGCAGGAGGATTTAACAACCAGCCTCGCGCCTACAACTTGAAAGTTTTTCAAGCGGCTCGCGCGATTTCGGTGCAGAGCGGAACCGCAGACTTAGAAGTCACCGGCTTTCAGGGAACCCCCTGCGACATCACGGCCAATAACTGCGTCAGCGGCGGCACCGGAACAATCTTCATCGCGGTCACCAACGGCTTGAACGGCCTGACGGGGCACACCGACGGCTCCTACGTAAACTCCATTCCTCTCGCGCTGAATTGCAACGGTTGTATCGTCGGGCCCGGATGGTTCTCCGAGAACGACGGCGGCGGACAGAACAGCACCGCAGTGATCGGGGTCAACACAACCAAGAACACGATTAACCTCAGCGAAGCGGCGGGCTATGCCACCTGCGTTCACATCGATGTGAATTCCCTCTTCAACGACATCCATGCTGGGAAAGTGGGCGGGACGGGCTGCGGCACCATCTACAGCGACGACAGCAGCGCGCTTCTCGGCGAGTGCTCCAGCTTCAATAAATGCGAAGGCGCAAATCCCGGAGTGGCGGGAACTTTCCTGCAAGGCCACACCGATGTTGTGGTCTCGCTCTCAAATCTCGTGTGGAGAACGCGCGCGAACGCAGATACCACCTACGGTTTCACGATGACCGGCGGCGGCTACATGAACTTTGGAATCGGCGGCTCGACCGCGCTCGATGCGGGCTTCGGACGATGCAGCGTGGGAAGCTTCTCTTTCGACACAACTGCGCAATGCAACGGGCTGGGAGCAATCGTTCTCGCGCTGATCAGTGGGCAGGGATTAACTTCGACCGTCACCATCACCGGCTCGAACGACTTCAACGGAGCAGGGAATAATCTCACTGGCGGACTGATCCTTCGCGGTGCGGATGAAACCGGCACCGGACCCACATCGGCAGCTCCGGTTATCGTGCGTGCGGGCGGCGTCAGTTCGAGCACGGGAATTCCTGGCTTGGTCTGGGTCGCGGAAACTTATCGCGCTGGCTCTCCAGTCACGAAGTGGAATCTGGGATGCCAGGTCTCCGGAAACAATATTCAGATTCAAGATTGCCCGGCGAACGCAACCGGCGTGATCGGCGTCCAGTTCACAACGGCCAACCCCGTCATCGTCATCAAACACGGCAATGCTTTCGTGAACGTCAGCGGCTCGGCAACTCTGCACGACACACTCTGCACTTCCGGAACGGCGGGTGTGGCCGTCGATTCGGGCGGCAATGGGCCGTGTCCGTTTGGAACTTACGTCGGAGTCGTTCTCGCAACCTCGGGAACTTTTAACCTGCCGACGAATCCGCCTTCGACGCAAACCGCGTCTAGTTCCCTACCCTTGGTGGACCTCGGGCCATTTGCCCCTGGCACTGTCGTCTACAACACGCAATCTGCAGCGACGACGACGAACATCGGCTCGACTACGATGTTCACCACGGGCACCGTCAACACTGCTTTTCAATTCTGGGCAACGGTTTCGCTCACCGCATCAGGAACCGGCTGCACCGGGAACACGACCGTCGTCCTGAATGTGATTTATCGCGATCCCTCCGGAGTGGCCGCAGTCACTAAGCCTCTCGGCACGGTAACTCTGTCGGTTGGAGTGGCAACGCCTCTCGGCGACGTCGCCGACTTCGTTGTGCCGATCTGGGCAATTGCCGCACAACCAGTTTTGTATTCGACCAGCTCCTACACGGCGGGAGCGGGATGCACCATCAATCCCACCTATCAGGTCACGCCGCGATTAGTCCTTCAGTAATTCTTCCGTGAAACGCTTTTTACAACTTGCGTTCGTCTTGCTGCTCTCAGGGGCGGCGTTCGGGCAGAGCTACTCCGCGCGCACCGATTTCACGGCGCAGCCTTATCCCGGTTCGCTGCCTTGTCCATCGAGTTCCGGCTGCACTGGAGGCGGATCCCTCACCGGACGCGCGAATTACCAATTTACTCCCTCGGATTTTCCTTTAACTCCCTTCGTGGGCGTGACCGACAACAGCACTGGAGGACAGAGCTCCCAGCATGACGGCTACGTCACTTCCTGCGACGCCAGTTCGGAAGTGCACACCTGGGAGATGAACGACAACCGGGTCACGCTTTGTCAGGATGGAAACTGGCAGCAACTGTGGGCATTCAACGCAAGCGCGCTGACCTTCACCCGCAGCACCAGCTTCGTCAGTCCGGGCGTGGGTTCGGCCTTTTTCAGTTTCACCCAGCCCTATCTGATGTACCACGCGCACGCCTGCTCGACCGGAGTCAGCGGCTGCCCGCAATTCGATATCGGAATTTTTTCTTACGACACCACCTGCTCCGGGGGAATCGTCACCTGCAATCCTTCGGCAAATCTTTTAGTTGATCTCAGCACGGCGTGCAGCATTTCGGCGCTCTCCGGGGATGCCAGCGCTTTCGGAACGCAGGTCACAGTGAGCGGGGACGATCAGACCTTCTTCGTCAACGCGAGCAGCACAGTAAATTCGGAGAGCACCGGCAACGTCTATGTGATCGCCTGGAACCGGACGACCGGCTGCTCCTACTGGAATACGGGAACCGCTCACGTTTTCAACGCGGGAGTCGATCAGGGCACCATCACGGCGGGAAGCGCGGTCACGTTCACCATTCACAATATGCGCGGCGCGAAGGGTGGAAGCTGGGTCAAAGTGCAGCAGGGAATCTGCACCGGCACCTGCCCCAGCAGCCTCAACAATTACCTCTGGAACGTCGGCACCACCACCGTCAATTATTCCAACGGCGTCAACGGCTGCGGCCACTCCGCGATCGGCTACAACTCCTGGGTCAACAAGTGCGACGGCGCGAGCGCCCCGGTGGGCAACGTGAACGGCATGTTCATAAACACCATGCTGGCCCCGAACACCAACGTCTCGCTGCCTTCACTCACCACGGGCTATCCCTCACCCGAGCAGCAGAACGAATCGCATCTGGCGTGGGCCAACGACAACTCGACCGACACCGCGCCATTTTTCGTAGCGCCCTACGCCCCTGCGAATGGGACGACGACTTACGCCTGGGACAACGAATTCCTGATTCAAGCAACGACGCCCGTCGGCAGCGCGATCACCTATCGAGCCTTCCATTCCTATTCCAGTTTGGAGCTGGCATACCTGACAGAGAGCGTTTCGCAGGACGGAAAATATCTGCTGTGGTCGCCTGACTTTCTCGGAACACTCGGCTGCATCGACGGCGTACATGTGGGATGCAGCGTCACCCTGCCCAACTGGCAAGCGAATCACGCCTACGCCGCGAACGCGATCATCACTCCAACCGTGGGCAATCCCGGATCGGGCAGCAGCGGAGGGGCGCTGGGTTATTACTCGTTCGGAATCACGTCGAGCTGCACCAGTGGAGCGAGCGAGCCGGGAACCTGGAATCAGACGCTCGGCGGAACCCAGTCCGATGGAAGCTGCACCTGGACAGACTACGGCAACGGCCGCACGGATGTGTTTCTCGCAGTTCTGCCAATCACGTCCACGCCGGGGATTCTGGGGTGCACCCGCTCGGTGGGAACGGCTTTTAGTTTAGGAGTGACATGCCAATGAAGATGTAAGAGAGGGAAGGAAAAATACAAATGAAACACTTTTTCACTCGGATGGGGATCGCATTCGCGTTGCTGTTGTTCGTTGCATTGCTGTTTGCAAGCCTCGCAGCCTATCAGGGACAAAACTTTTCCGGCAGCGCCACGATTACGGGGGCGCTCCCGGCCGGCGGCAACACCATCGGCAACGTGATCCTGACGGATGGCACGAACAACGTCACCGCCTGCATCTCGGCCTACGGCACCGCGCCGACCGGCACTGAATGCCCCAGCACCAACGCCTTCATCACCAACAACGTCGCGGTCACCGTCAGCCCGAGCACCGGCGCCGGGAACGCGCTTTCCGCATCTTCGCAATCCGCGCTGACGACGGCCGTCGTGGTGAAGGCCGCAGCAGGGGGCCTCTACGGCTTCCAGGTAACCAACGGCGCAGCTTCCGTTTGTTATTTGCAATTCATCAACGCGGCTTCCGCTCCGGTGCTCGGCACTGCAGCGACCTACTCCTTCGCGATCCCCGCCTCTGGGACTTTAACGCTGCAGCCTGGCTCGTACTCGATGAGCGCCTACGCAACCGGCATCAGTGTCGGCGTGTCCAGCGCCTACAACGGCGCGTCCGCGTGCGCTTCACCTGCAACAGCCGTCATTTTTTACAAATGATCTCAGATTCCATCAAACATAAGAATCACGCTTACATTGGTTCCCGTTCCGGCCGGAGGTGCGGCGGAAAACGTCATCCCGACGACGTGGCCACCAGTGAGAGTGGCGTTCGTAAACGCCCCGGTGACTGGGTCGATAAACTTAGCCGCCGTAGGATTCTGGCCATTCACGTTGAAGTTGACGGGCGCTTTCGTTATGTCGAAAGAAAAACTAGACGTTGTGCCATCTCCCAGCAGGTTCAACGCGAATCCGGCTTGCATTTTGATCATGCTTCCTCTCCTCCGTTAATGAGGACCATTCTAGACCTCATCTTCTATAAATAATTCATAACTTAAAGCCAATCTAACGAACTGCGCGCCGGACGCCGTTTTCCGCCTCCGATCGGAGCTGCGGCCGCAGCATGCCGGCAGCGCGATCGGAACCCCGAAGCTATAGCCCAAACATGACGATGAAATATTCGATTTCCGGTTTCGCTCTCACCAAACGATTCGAGCAGTGCCGCCTCGTCGCCTACTGGGACGCACTCGGAAAAGTCTGGACGATCGGCTGGGGCCACACCTTCGGAGTCAGCCAAGGAGACGTCTGCACGCAAGAGCAAGCCGACGCCTGGTTAGTCGAAGACATGGCGGCGAGCGAAGCCGACGTGAACACGCACGTAAAAGTTTCACTCACGCAAGGCGAGTTCGATGCGCTCTGTGATTTCGCTTTCAATCTCGGACGCGGAGCGCTCAACAATTCCACGCTGCTGAAAGATTTGAACGCCGGCGATTATCTGACCGCCGCCGCCGAATTTGAAAAGTGGGATCACGCCGGCGGCAAAGTTGTGGCGGGACTCTTACTCCGGCGCGAAGACGAAGAAGCGGAATTCAACGCGTAAACAGAAAAGGAAAAATAATCATGGCATTCGATCCCATCACCGCAGCTCTCAGCTTAGGCTCGACACTGATCGACCGTCTCGTCCCGGATAAGACGGCAGCGGCCGCCGCCAAGATACAACTCATCGAGATGCAGACCAAAGGCGAACTGGATCAGATCACCGGGCAGCTCACTGTCGACCAGGCCGAAGCCGGTTCGAAATCCACGTTCGTAGCGGGTTGGCGGCCGTTCGTCGGCTGGGCGTGCGGCGCGGCCTTCGTCTACGTCTACATCCTGCAACCCTTCATGCAATTTGCCCTGGTCGCCTTCAAAGTCAATTTCGATATCGCGAAGATGCCCGCGCTCGACATTGCCGACATGATGCCGGTGTTGCTCGGGATGCTGGGGCTCGGGGCGATGCGGAGCTACGACAAAACCAGCGGCAATGGCAACGGGCACTAAAAGCACTTTTCACAAATTCTTTCAGGAGAACACTTCCATGGATCCACTCATCATCGTCATCCCCGCTATCGCCGTGGTTTCGTTCGGCGCCGGCATCCTCTTCTCAAAAGTAGTGCTGGCCGAAGCCGCGTCGATTAAGACGCACGTCACCGAGGAAGTCGGACAGATTCGCGTGGACGTCGCTTCCCTGCTCGCGAAAGTTTCCGCGAAGATCTAGCCCTCTATGTTGGACTTTCTCGTTCACGTCGCGCTCTACACCGCAGTTGCCACGTTAACTCTATGGCTGACGGTGGGCTTGCTTCTTTTGATCGGGATCGCCACGGGCCTACTGAATTAGCTCGCCTCTTTCAACCGTCTCGCCGGCGGAAGGATCTCGGGCTCCGGAAGCGCGATCGGGTAGAGAATTTCCTGGCGGCGCTGCTGGAGCTGCTCGAACGTGGCCCGCGCCACGGAGGGATCAAACCCCGCCAGGTCGAGCAGGATTTTAAAGTAGGCGAGATCGACGGGAGCGGTTTTCGGCGGCATGGTCTCACTCGCGACGCGGAACGCGCACTGTGGGCAGAGATAGAGCCGCTCGGATTTTGAAGTCTTGCGGGCTCCCATCCCCAAGGTTTGCGCGAAGAGTGTGACCGCGATTCCCTTCTCGTGCGGCTGGATTTCCCGGCGACACTTCGACGAACAGCAGACTTGCGATTGGCGTGGACGGCCCATTCGATTCCCTCCTGGGATGTTTGTTAACAAACTACCATGGGTTTGCTAACAAACTCTTCCGAGGGCGAGAAGGGGGCTTCTGGCTGGACTCAGGGAAGTAAACAGCCGCAGTGCCTGGTTACCTCGGTTTGGGTTTCCTGCGGGAATCGCTAGGTGACGAAAGGCGTGGAACGGTAGAGTGGCCGCATGTGTTACGACCAAGAGAAAACGCAGGCTCCGCAAGTACCCGGCCTCGGTTGGGCAGAAGCTAATCGATCTCCACACAGCCACTTAGTGGACCCCGGCTTCGACCGGCGCGATGTCAAAGGGTGCTCGCGCCCGATGTCCAGCTCCGAGATCCTCGCCGAGATGTTTTCCTACCATCCGCCCACTCCGGAGACGCTGCCGAAGTTTTCAGCCATCAACCAGGCGGCCAAGAATTTCGCGGAAATCGTTTTGCAAAATTGCCCGTTGAGCGCCGACCGCTCCGCCGCGATCCGTTTGATCCGGGACGCACGCATGACCGCCAACGCGGCCGTCGCACTGAATGGGTTGTCGCTTTAAAACTACACATGCACGCCGCCACAAAACTCGAAGCCGCTCTCGTCACCAAAGACGAACTCTCGGAACTCGCCGAGTGGGAGCGGAAACACGCCGACGCGGAAAAGAAAGCCTCGAACGCCAAGAAGGAATTAAAATTCCGACGCCTCGCGCTGGCCGAAAAAGTTCTAGGCGTGAAGTCGGAAGACGAGCTGAAAAAACTCTCCCCGAAAGAAGTCGATCGACTCGGCTCAAAACGCCTGGAAGCGGGGGACTGGAAGCCGGAGCGCGGCGCACCCGTGTTCACTTTCTCGAAAACCAACGAAGGCCGCTACCCGTCCTGGTCGCAACTCTACATCGACGAACTGGGCGAAACCGCCGCCGCTCGAGTCCGCGCTGAAACTCCCGTGAGCTACTCGTACTGCGTCGAAGTCTCCGCGCTTTAGATTTTCCCTCCCGCTTTTCCGCTCGATCCCTGTTCCCAGTTGGACCTCGGTTTGCTTTGCCGTCTCGACAGGCAGCCTTTGACGTTGCACGTCCAGAAATTGCCTTTTTAGGTTTGAGATCGCGCGAAGCGCCTCCGCAATGCTTTGGAGTCAGGGCGGCGATTGCGCGATGGGGACCCCTAACCAAGAGAAAAACTCTCAAAGCTCTAAAGACTCTTACCAAGATAAATACTTAGATACTTCAGGGGCATTTTCTGTCGTTCAACGGTTTCTGTTGTTCGACGGTTTGTGTCGTTCAACAGAAAGTGGCGTGTAAATTCTGACACACTGGATTGACCGGGTCGTCGATCAGTAACCATTTTCAATAGGGGTCCACAGATTTTCCTTGCTCAAGGCTGAGCATTCAGGTACAAAGGTGCGCATGGCAGACCAAATGGCAATCCCGAAAGACCCGTTGGCGGTGGAGTTTGGCAGGCGTGGAGCGCGTGCCCGCATGACGAAGATGACCGCCGAAGAGCGCACGCGCATCGCGCGGCTGGCCGCCCAAGCACGTTGGGGCAAGAAGGCAACGGCTCCCGATCCGACCGATCCCCAAGGTCCGAATCGCGATCGAGAGCAGGGTCCAGGTATTATGTAAAGTGTGCGCCCGGCAACTGCACCGTTAGCTAATAACCTCGACCGATCCCGCTGGCGCCCACTCCTGAATTCCCCGGTCTAAAGTAGCCAACTTTCCTTTGTTATGGATCGCA
>Ga0073928_10003096_pt1 | contig 26880 bp, 20 predicted proteins | sample PaiPotPPA55metaG_FD_76969 | JGI IMG/M metagenome (GOLD analysis project Ga0073928, IMG submission 76969) | Iron sulfur acid spring bacterial and archeal communities from Banff, Canada, to study Microbial Dark Matter (Phase II) - Paint Pots PPA... ...
AGCGCCGAGAAGCCGAGGATCAGCACCGGCCTGCGTCCCCAGTTTTGCGCCTGCCGCCCGACCCACGGCGACAACCCCGCCACGATGAACTGCGGCACGATAATGCACGCCGCGATCACGAGTTGAACGTTGTCGCCCATGTGCGCCGTGACTTCGCCTGCGGCGAGGTTCAGCATGGCCGCATTCGACAGGTGGAACAGCACCACGCACGCCGCGAAGGTCAGGAGCCGCGGATCGCGCACCAGGTCACGCAGGCTTTCGGGCCGTTCTCCGACCGCGCTTACCGCTTCAGCAATGCTTGCCCCTGCTTTCGCCGCGGCCTTTTTCATGCGCGGCACAACGGGCGCCATCTCGTGATGGATCATGTTCAGCGCGACGAGCGCGGGCAACGCCAGCGCTGCGGTCAAAAAGAACACCGACCGCAGCGACAGGTACTCGCCGAACACGCCCATCAACGCCGCGGTGAGCGCACTGCCGATCGACGCCCAGCGCGCATTGCGCCCAAGCCGGTTGCCGAGATCGGCGCGCGAGACGAGGGCGAGCGAGATCGCGGCCATGGCGGGCACGAGCATGCAGCTCGCGAAGCCGTGCAGCACTTCGGCCGCGAACACGACGACAAACGTGGGGCTCGCGCCGAGCAGCAACGCACTCACGATGATCGCGATGATTGCGGCGGCAGCAGCGCCTTTCTTGTTGCGCAACGCATCGACGAGCGCGCCGGCCGGCAGCTGGCTCGCCATCGCGCTGATCGTTCCGACGCTCAGCATCAGCCCGATCTCGCCTTGCGTCCATTTGTTCGCGGCGAGATAGGAAGCGATGAACGGCCCAAAGCCGGTCTGCACATTCGCGACAAAGAAGTTCAGCCAATCGAGCGCGCGCAGACTTCGTGCAATTACCATATTTCAGATCGTCCTCATTGTTTCGAGGGGCGCGCAACGGCCGCCGATCCGGCTTTCGCACCCGACCCCGGGCCGGAGGAGGCCGCAGCTGCAGCCGCGGCCGAAGCTGGCTCAGGCGACGCGGCAGGTTCCGGTGGCGGGACGACGGGCGAAACGATCTTGATCGGCTGATCGGGCGAGTACGTCGGGGCGGCTTTGATCTGTGCGTCGGTGAAATCCAGTTGCAATTGCATTACCTTGTTGCGCGAGACCACGTGCAGGTCGGGCCAGTTCGCGGCGACTTGCCGCTTGTCGGCGGCGAGGGAATCGGAGAGATCGATCACGAGCGCCTGGGGTTGCGCATCGGCATCGATCAGTACGTCGACTACGCGGCCCATCCGCGCGCCGTTTTTCTGCAAGACAGTGGAGTCGATGAGTTGAGCGAGCGTCGGCGGAATGTCGTTGACCGAGCCCGGTCTCGCCGATGCGTCCTGAGCTTTCGCCTTTGCCGCGTTCGACGCTGCATTGCTGCCGGGCGTTGGCAGTGCGAACGTGATGGGCGCTTTTTTCGTGGCCGGATTGAAGCGGAACGCGGTCCACGGGAAGGTCACCTTGCGGTCTCCCACACCCAGGAACCCCGACAGGTTCACGATCATGATCTTCGGTTTGCCGGTGGCATCGGCGTACATGTCCACCGCGCGGCCGATCACCTTGCCGTCCGGTCGCTGGATCTCGCTGTCGAGCAAACCGCGGATCTGCTCGTGCTGCATGATGCGCGTGGTGAGCAGCGGCGGCGGTGTGGGCGGCGCTTTTTCCTCGACGGGCGGCGGCGGAGGCGGCGGCGGTTTTTTTGGCACGACCACACGCCGTTTGGGCGCGGGGCGAGGCACTTTGGGCTCGGCCGGGGGTTGCGTCGCGACCGGCGCCGATGCAGGCACTTCTTCCGGCTCCACGACTTCCGGCTCGCTCGCCGGCTGCGGCGTCGACAAGTCGACGATCGGCGCGGGTGCTTGAACCGGGAACAGGCTGCATCCCGACATGACCGCCAGGACAAGGAGGATTGCAAGCGACCGGGCCACTGTTTGCCAGTGCCATTCGTACGCTCGAAGCGGGAAACCGCCACTCATCACAAGAGCTCCATGTTGCAGGACTGCCTTCAGTAAATTCGTACGCCGTCGCGCGGGTTATCGACGGCGTTTGGGGTTGGGGAAGGGGCGATCAGGAACGTAAGGATCGGACGACCGGCGCGCGAGAGCGGCTGCGCCCGTGTCGTCCGGCTTCGCTCAAACGCCCGGCGGACGCGACTTCGCCCCGGTCGCCTGCGCCAGCCGCGCGACGGTATCGGGCGCGCCCATTTTCGCGGCGGCGTCGCGGGCGGTGAAGCCGTTCGCGTCCTTCGCGTCGGGGTTCGCACCTTTCTCGATCAGGAATTCAACCATCTCCAGGCGGTTGAACATGGCCGCGATCATCAACGCGGTACGTCCGTCCGGCGATGCCCCTTCCACGTCCGCGCCATGTTCCAGCAACGCTTCGATGACCGGCTTGTAACCCTTGAACGCCGCGCCCGCAATCGGGGTCTGGCCGTTTTCGTTGCGCAGGTCCGGGTCCGCCTTGTGTTCGAGCAGCACGCGCACCGCATCGGCATGGCCGTGATAGCTCGCGAGCATGACGAGCGTGTCGCCCTTGTCGTTGCGCAGGTTCGGCGGCAGGCCTTTATGCAGCAAGGTTTCGAGCATGGCGGCGTCGCCGCGGCGGGCTACGTCGAAGACCTCGCTCGCGAAATCGATGAGATCGTCGCTCAAGGGTTCCGGGCTCTGACCGGGAATGCCTGCGGGTGAATCGGGTTGCATGGGAGGCTCCATTGGGATTGCATGGACGGGTGCGGTCGCTATTCGATGCCGGGAGTGATGCGGCGCGCCGGGTCGGGCGATGTTCGGTTGGTACTGCGTGCAGCGTTCGATTGGCGTTCGAGGTCAGACGGTGCGTTCGGTTCTTTCGGTTCCTTAGGTTCCTTAGGTTCCATTCGGCAGCGGTCCTGCGGTCGTTCGCGGTTTCTGTCAGTGCGTCAGGATACACAGGTTTGGCGGCAGGCCGCACCGGGATAGCAGGATTCGCGCCTTCTCCGGTCAGCCTTGCTTCGTGTCCTGACGGCGTGTCTGGAGCGTCATTCTAAGGGGTGCGTCTTCATTGGCAGGCCGGTCGGGCTCGTGTTATTCGTCATCGGCATTTTTCCTCGTGTTCGCCGCAAGGCTACCGGCTGCGCTTTGCTTGACCTGGGCCTATCGCGCGCATACGCTCGCCAGCACTTCATCTGGAAACGCACCGTGAGCCCCGACAACGCCGATAATTCCGATACCCTCCGCCGCTCGGCGCTTGCTGCCGAACGTAATCGCGGACCTATTCTCGAGGTACTGAGCCGTGTCCTGCCCAAGGCCGGCGTGGTCCTCGAAATCGCGAGCGGCACGGGGCAGCATGCCGTCCACTTCGCCGCGGCGCTGCCCGCGCTCACCTGGCAACCGAGCGATCCCGACGTGGCTTCGCGTGCCTCCATCGAAGCCTGGCGCAAGCACGCCTCACTCGCCAACCTCAGCGCGCCGGTAGCCCTGGATGTTCGGTCGACGCCCTGGAACGTGCCGGATTCGCTTGCAGCAATCGTATGCATCAACATGATCCATATCGCACCGTGGGAGGCAGCCCAAGCGCTTTTTCAGGGGGCCCGCGAGCGCCTGGCAAGCGACGGCGTGCTCTTTTTGTACGGACCCTACAAGCGCGACGGAGCGCATACCGCTCCGAGCAACGAAGCCTTCGATAGCCAGCTTCGTGCCGCCAATCCCGCCTGGGGCGTTCGGAATATGGAAGACGTCGTGGAACTCGGGCGCGCCGCAGACTTGTGGATGGAACAAGCCGTGCCCATGCCCGCGAACAACTTCTGCCTGATATTCAGGCGCACCGGCATCTGACGAATCCGATGTATCGAGGCTGCAGCCGCCGGACTCAGGCAGCCGGACCAGTGGACAGATTCAGGCAGCCGGATCCAGCGCCGGGCGGTTCGATCAGGAGCACGCCTGAATGGTTCCGCATCGGCGGATGGACGGTGCGGGGGACCTCGCAAAGGGCGTTGCAAAAATATCATGGGAATGTGCTCCGGCCGAGCGGCGAAGTGCCGCAAAAAGGCCGTCGCACCGCCTGCGCAGGCCCGTCCGGCCCGCCTCCGATGCCCGCAGCCACCCCGCGTCATGCCTCAATGGTCCTCTGGCGTGTAGACTGCGTTAGGCTTTTGGTTGCAACGTCTCCTCAAAGCACCTTTTTCATCCGTTTTTTGGTCCTTTTTTGCCGATACCCTCAAGCGGAGGCATCGTACATGCATGTAGCGCTGCAACAGGATGTCGCTCCAAGCGAACTTCCGTCACAACAAATTCAACCGCCGGCGCGCGATCTGCGCCGTGTCGATATTCACCCCGATCACTGGTACCCGGTTGCCTGGTCGCGGGAAGTAAAACGCGGTAAGGCACATGGCGTTCGTTTCGCGGGCGACCCTGTCGTGCTCGTGCGTACGGAAACCGGCAAGGTGTTCGCGCTGGAAGACCGTTGCGCGCATCGGCAGGTGCCGCTGCATGCGGGCGTGGTCGACGGCGAATCCATTCGTTGCTGTTATCACGGCTGGACCTACGACTGCACCGGCAGCTGTATCGACGTCCCGTATCTCGGGCGTGAACGCCTGCCGAACGGCGTGCGCTCGTATCCATGCCGCGAAGAAGCCGGCCTGATTTTCATTTTCCCCGGCGACCCGTTGCTCGCCGAAACCACGCCGTTTCCGGCACTCGGTTCGGTTGGCGACAAAGCCTACAAAACCCGCCGCTTCGGGCGCGAAGTGAAGTGCCACTACACCTTCATGCACGAGAACCTGATGGACATGAACCATCAGTTCCTGCATCGCAAGCAGATGGGCCAGATGAAGGCGCGATCGGTCGGGCGCAGCCGCGGCGAAGACTGGGTGGAAGTGAACTACACATTCGCGCGCGAGGAGGGCAAGCAGCCGATCGGCGAGGCACTGGTGTTCAGCCAGAAGCGCGGCACGAAGCCCGACGAGAACAACAAGGACGTGATGACGATCCGCACGGAGTATCCGTACCAGACGCTCCGGATCCGCACCAAGGACCAGACGATGGTGATGGACCTGTGGATCGCGTACGTGCCGCTGGACGCCGAGCAGCGCACCAACCGCACGTTTGGCCTGCTGTCCATCCGCCGGCCGAAAATACCGGGCATCCTGGATGCAGCATGGCCGTTGCTGGTGTGGTTCACCGAGCGTATCTTCAAGGAAGATCGATGGATTGTGGAGCGCGAGCAGGAAGCGCATGACCGGCAAGGCGCCGATCATAACCATGAGGTTTTCCCGGTCATCCTCGAACTGCGCAAGCTGCTCACTGAATGCGGCGCGCCGGTTCGGGAACCCGCGACGGAGCGTCGTGTGCATATGATCCAGCCGATCAGCGACTGACACCCGGCGGCTGATGGTCGTGCACGACAAAACGCCGCAGTAACAACGTCTTAGTCAAGACGTCGCAGTCATGAAGTATTAACCAGAAGAGGTCGACCATCATGGAACCCAACTCGACAGAGAACCCGGTCAAGCCCGCGGTGAACGAGCCCCCCGAACAGGACCACTTCGATGCCGCCATCAGCCACGTCGATCATTCCTACGCGTCGGGCGCCATGGCCGCAGGCGCGGCCAAGGGCATTCTCTATAGCGTGATCGAGACGCTGGGCACGCTTATCGGCGATCCGGATTTGCCGGAGCACGCACGGTCCGGCTATCAGGCGTTGAGAGCGAGCGCGCAAGAGCTGCGCTCGAAAATCGATTGAGCGTTTTAGCTTTGTTTTTGTTTTAGCCTCGAGTCGTGCAGCAGGTCCCGGCGATGGATTTTTATGTCGCTCATGTTCCAAAGCGTAACGGCTCGGGCAATAATGCAAGGTCAACCACGGAGCACATCATGAGTAAGAGCCAGGACGCGAAGAAAACCGAGAAGAAGGTCGCTGTCAAATCGCCGAAAGAAAAGAAAGAGGCGAAGAAACTGAAGAAGGAGGCGTCCAAGCGGCAGTAATGGAAACGGCGAATTGGAAGTGACGCAAGGGCTGCAGACGGGCGCGTTCAAACGTCCGCTCGTTTGATCTTTACCTCGCTTCGCCTTCCAGATTCCTGTTTCCCGCAGCACGTTTTTGGTCATCCACGGCCCGCTTCAAGCGGGCCGTTTGCATGGTCAAGGCGTGATGAAGGCACGGACATTCCCGCTGTCTTTGTCCATGTTTTAACGCAGCATCGTTCAGAACGGCGACCGCCCGTGAACGACGGCGATGCCCCGCGCATCGTAAACTTCTGTATGATAATGATTCTCAATAACACATCTCAATCCGTTTTCGCAGATTGGGACCACACCTCTGCACGCTCTCCATGCAAGATTTTTTCATGCCGGCATCCGTGCTGTTCGCGATCGCCGGAGCCCTCGCGTTTTATCTCGCCGCGCCGGGCCAACGCTGGCTGCGCGCTCCGTTGCCGCCGCGGCTTTTCAGGACGCTCGCGACAATGTCCAGCCTTGCGGCGTTTGTTATCGGCGCGAGCAGGCTGCATCCGGCCACCTCGCTTGCCATTGTGTTCACGGCAGCCATGGCGTGCCTGACTGCGTGTCCGTTTATCGGCGTGCTGCTTGATCGGGTCCGGGTTGGCGGCGCCTCGCGGGTGACACGTTGATCGTGAAGACAGGGCAGCCTGCGAAAGAGCGCAACACGCTGTCGCGGGACTGGTGGTCAAAGACGCTGGCGGGCGTGGCCGGCGGTTTCGGTCTCGGCATAGCCGCGAGCGGACTGCTTGCCTGCCTGACGCCCGGCCCACTCGATGTACAGAACAAATTCCAGGTCGCGATGTGGCTCGTGCCGCCGGTATGGATCGGCGTGATGAGCGTCAGTTTCGTGTTCCGAAGCGGCCTGCGCGCGTGGGCCTGGCTTGGCGGCGCCAATCTCGCGGGCTTTGCGTTGCTTGCCCTTGCACGTCATTTTTTCACTCGATAACCCCATGCGCAGCGACGTCATCCGCGTCTATAAGACCGTTCATACGTGGACGGGCATTGTTGCCGGCCTTGCGCTTTTTATCGCGTTCTACGCCGGCGCGATCACCATGTTCAAGGACACGCTCGACGACTGGGTCACGCCGCCGTCGCGGGCGTCCGAGCATGCTCCAACATTTCCGCTTGAGCAGGCGCCTGCGGTGATCGAGCAGACGCTGGCTGCGCATCCGGCCGCGCGGCGGCAGTTCACGCTGCGGCTGGAGCCCGCCGGCGCTGCGAGTCTTTCATGGCGCCCGCGTGGCCAGTCGCAGCGTGTCACCGCGACACTGAACGCCGACGGCAAGCTCGAAACCCATGCGCGGGGGACATCGAATGCGGCGCGTTTCATCGATATCCTGCACATGACGGCGGGCATTCCCGGTGGCTTTAGTGTCGGCATGGGCGTGATGGGTGTGGTGTCGTTGCTTTACGGGTTGGCGCTGGTGTCGGGTGTGATTGTGTTGTTGCCGAGTCTGGTCAAGGACTTGTTCGCGCTGCGGGTGGGCAAGAACCTCAAGCGGATGTGGCTGGATGCGCACAACGTGATCGGCATCCTGAGCTTGCCGTTTCACGTGGTGATGGCGTTGTCGGTGGTCGCGTTCGGGTTGAACGACTATATCTTCGCCGTACAGGATCGCGTGATCTACAACGGTACGCTCGACGCCACCATGACGGCGCAGAACCCGTATTTCGCAAAGGCGCCGGTGGTGCCGGGCGGTTCGGTGAGCTTGCTTCCACCGCTTCAGATACTGGCGGCGGTGAAGCAGCGCGCGCCGGGGTTCGAACCGCAGGAATTGAGTTATCGAGGGGCGGGTGCGCCGGGCGCGACGGTCTTCGTGCGGGGCGATGATCCTCGTTATCTCGCTCGCAGCGGCGGGTTTGCGCTGCTGGATCCTGTGACCGGGCGTTTCCTGAATGCGCAGTTCCTTCCTGGCGCCGCCGATGGCAACGCGTGGTCTGCCGCGACCAGTGCGTTCTTTGCGTTGCACTTCGGGAGTTACGGCGGCGCGCCGGTTCAATGGGGGTATTTCTTCCTTGGACTGGCGGGTGCGTTCTTGTTTTACTCGGGCAATTTGCTTTGGATCGAGAGCCGCCGGAAGCTTGAGCGACGCGCTGACGCTGCACGCAGCGAAGCGGTTGCGAATGGCGACGTGGCTTCCGGTACGGCACGCCCAAGGCAGCGGCGTGCGGCGTATTTCATGGCAGCGCTGACGGTAGGCGTAACGCTTGGATGCATCGCGGGTATTTCTGTCACGCTCGCGGCGGGCAAGTGGCTGAATGGGCGCGTCACCGATATGTCGGCGTGGCACGCTTGGCTCTACTACACGGTGTTTCTGGTGAGTATTGCGTGGGCGTTCTTGCGTGGCGCGGCGCGAGGATCGGTCGAATTGCTGGCACTGGCTACGGGGACGACATTGCTCGTGCCGCTCGCCTCGGTTGTCGGCTGGCTCGCTCCATCGACAGGTTTATGGTTCGAGCCTTCTACGGTCGGTGTAGATGTTTGCGCTGCGATTGGAGCAGGGTGTTTTGCCTGGATATGGCGAGCAACCGCGCGGCGGGTGGCGGCAGGGCGGCGGGATAGTGTCTGGGCTGCCGGGCTGGCTGTCGATAAATAAAGCCGGGTGGGTGGTCTCCTTTCCACCCGGGTATAAAGCGGGATTCTGCCAGTGCTGGAAACAGGTCGATCCCGGGGCCGCAACGCAATCAAACGTCGGTAGCCCGGGTTCCCCGCCGCCCGGCCACCGGCGCGAGCGGCCCACTGCGTGCAACTGGTCAGAAATCGGTCGTCATCGAGAACAATACCGTGCGTGGTGCGCCTTGCGTGATGTACCCCTGTCCGGATGTTGCTGCCGTCGCCCAGTAGGCCTTGTTGGCCACATTGATCACACTGGCGCGGAACGTCGTACTCCTGCCGAACAGATTCGTTGCATACCGAGCACCCACGTCAAATCGGTTCCATGAAGGGATCGACGCGGTATTGGTGACATTGAAGTATTGCTTCGCCGTGTGCAGGAACCGCGCCATCAACGTCAGGCCCGGCACCACCGGCACGTCGTACTCGCCGCCCAGGTTGAACAGGAAGTTCGGCACGCCCGTCGGATGGTTGCCGTCGGTCAATCCCTGATAGGTATCGAGCAATTCAGCCTTGATCACCGATGCGCCCGCCAGCAGCCGCACCCCCTTCAACGGCTCGCCATACACGGAGGCTTCCAGTCCGCGATGCCGCTCCTTCCCGTTCTCCGCAAAAATTCCGGCCGGATTCGTATAAGCCGAAGGCTCCTCGATCTGATACGCCGCGAACGATGCGCCAAAACGATTCACGTCGTATTTCACGCCCACTTCGTACTGCTTCGAGCGCGCCGGTGCGAGCTTCGTGCCGTAGTTCAACGCAGTCTGCGGCGCCTGCTGGCCCGCAGCCAATGCTTCGCTGCGGTTCGCATAAAACGCGACGTTTTGCCAGGGCTTCACAACCAGTCCAAGGATCGGGGTGGTGATTGCGTCCGCATACGACGATGTCAGCGCGCCCGTCGCTGTCGCGTAGTTGTTCGTGTGCAATTCCTGGCGGCGCGCGCCCAGCGTGAAGAGCACGCGGTCGTTGAGAAAACCCAGCGTGTCGGATACAGCGACGCTTCGGATCAACGTGCTGTCGGTCTCGAACGGATTCGCGAAATTGCCGACCGGCGAGGCCGATGGCCGCGGCACCTGGATGGTGTCGTAGAGGCTTGTCGAATAGCTGCCGGAATAGTCGTACGCCGAACTGTCTTTAATGCTCGTGATCGACCCGCCCGCCGTGACGAAATGCGTCACCGGACCGGTCGCGAAGCGCCCGTGCACGCCGGCCTCGGCCGAGTACGCATCGGTCTTGCGCGGCACGCCCAGACGCGTGGCGGTCGTCAGGCTGGTGTCGCCGTTATAGGTCGGCGAGGAGTAGTCGCCATGTTCGTTCGCGTGATGCACGCCGCCCGCCACGTAAGCCGTCCACCCCGGCAGGAAGTCGTATTCCGCCCGCGCGATGCCGACTGTGTCCTCCAGCGCCGTGTATGACCACGTTTGCGCATAGTTGTAGGACGCCGAAGGCACCGCCGGGATCACTATGTTCGTGCCCGTCAGGTTGACCGTCGGACGGCCGTCGTTCACGCGCTCGCGCTGATAAAGGAAGTCGCCGTAGAGGCGCAGTTTGTCGCCGCGATAATCAAGCGAGACGGACGTTGCGGTGCTGCGTTTGTGTTCATCGTCGACACTGGTTTCGCCGTCGCGGACCATGCTGTTCACGCGAATCCCGAACTGGCCTTCGCTGCCGAAACGACGCCCCACGTCCACGTGCGTACCCAGCTCGCCCGACGCCGAGCCTTCAACCGTCACGCGGGTCAGGGGTTTGTCGTCGGCACGTTTGAGCTCCAGATTGACGCCGCCGCCAATCGCCGAGCCGGTTGGCGATGCGCCGTTCAGGAACGCGTTGGCGCCCTTGAACACGTCCACACGGTCCAGCGTTTCGGTCGCCACCAACTGGCGCGGCGTGATGCCGTAGAGACCGTTGAGCGAGATGTCGTCGCCGGTGAGCTGGAAACCGCGGATCACGAAAACCTGCGCCTGATTGCCGTAACCGAGGCCCGAGCGCACGGCGGGGTCGTTATCGAGGACATCCGCCAGCGTGCGCGCCTGCTGGTCTTCAATCAGCTTCGCCGTGTATGTCGTCATGCTGAACGGCACGTCGATCATTTTCTGTTCGCCCAGCACGCCAAAGCTGGCGCCGCGTGCAACCTGACCGCCGCCGTAGGCGGGCGCGCGATCGCCGGGAAGGACGTCGGCGGTACCCTGAACCTTGACGGCCGGCAGGGTCTTGGCGGTATCGGCCGATTCCGCCGGCGTGCCCGATGAGTTCGATGAGTTCGGTTTTGCGGCATCGGCGCTTTGAGCCCGCACGTTGCCGCTCGTGGCAAGACTGAGCGCAAGGGGCATGGCCGCGCAAAAGAACAGGTGGCGGGCGGCGGCGGACATCGGCCGGACGCGAAGCGAGTGCAGGTTGATAGCGAGCATGTGAAGTAGCAAGAGAGGTCGTGATTGCACCCCGTAATGCCGTTATCAGAGGCGGCGAACGGAGCGTTGTTGTGGATTTTCTGGCTGTCAGACAGGTGACGGATGTCTGTGAAGTAGCTGACTAATTATACATGAATGAGAATCGTTATCATTGTCAATTGCAAAAATGATAACGATCTCAATGAGCTGGGAATTTCGCGGGGAGGCTTGCTGGTTAAGGAAGCAGCGCGACCGGGCGCATGCCGGCCATTGCGGCGGCGGCCCGCGTTTCACCATATGTTGGGTGAATCTTCAAGCTGATTTTCCAGGGCCGGAGGGTGCAAGGAAGGTGCGCGGAGATTCGATTGAAAGCTTGGGCCGCTCTTCAGGCAATCAAACGCCGCCCACCCAGCGTTCTTCCGACGCCTTCAAATGCGACCGCATGGCGGCTTGTGCGGCGATCGGATCGCGGGCTTCCAGCGTCCTCAAGATCCGTTCGTGCTCGGAGAGCGCGACGCCCCATGTCGTGATGTTTTCCGCGAGTCCGCTCACCTTGGCGGCGATCGGGTCGTTGCGGCCATCGAATAACTCGCCGATCAGCCGGGTCAGCACAGAATTTCCCGCAATTTCAGCCAGCGTCATATGGAACTGCCGGTCGGGTTCCAGCGGCGAGCGTCCTGCCGCGATCAGTTCACGCATCGACTCCACGCTCTTTTGCAGCCGTGCCATTCCGTCCGGCGTCAGCCGCGTGCAAGCCAGCACGATCACGCATCCTTCAATGGCCGCACGCGCCTGCATCAACTCGGTAGGGCTCTCGCCCATGGAGGTCAATGGCGCCTCGGTGCCGCCGTTGCAGACGTACACGCCTGAGCCCATCCGGATCTCGACCTGACCGCGAATTTCGAGCGCGATCAACGCTTCGCGCAGCGATGGCCGCGACACGCCCAGTTGCTGCGCAAGCTCACGCTCGGGCGGCAGGCGCGCACCCGCCGGGAAACTGCCGTGGCGGATCAGCGTGTTGATCTGATCGGCGATGGTTTGATACAGCCGTCGCGTTTCAACCGGTTTTACAGATGTCGTCATGGGGACTGGGGGCATCGTGCCGGGATCGGAGTGTAAGGTGGCTTGACCAGTAAGGTGGCTTGACCAATTGCTTTCAGCATCGCTCGACCAGCATGCCAATGAATATAAGGGTAAATACCGCGATTCCAGAGTGGGCATAACGCCATTATCATTCGCAACAGGTAAGGCCAGATGCGGAAACGTAAAATTGGCTTGACCACTTTGGTGCCTGAACAATGATCGGCGCCAGCCCCCCACGACCCGTGACCCCGCCGAGGAGACAACGCCGGTGCAAATGCTCATACGAGTCGACGAGGCCCAGCGATGAACGTGGCAGCCCAACAGCGCATGCAGCCTTCCGCGCGCCCACAGGCGATGCCGGACGAGCCCCTGCTGCGCCTGAACAGCGTCGGCAAGCGCTTCCCTGGCGTGATCGCGCTGCAAAACGTCAGTTTCGACGTCCGCGCGGGCGAGGTGCATGCCATTTGCGGTGAAAACGGCGCGGGCAAGTCGACGCTCATGAAGATCGTCAGCGGCCAATACCGGCCGGACGAGGGTGAGATCTACATCGACGGCCGCGAGCACCACTTCGCGTCCACGCTCGAGGCGCAGGCGGCGGGCATTGCGATCATTCACCAGGAACTGAACCTGATCCCGCATCTGTCCATCGCGGAAAACATCTTTCTGGCGCGGGAGCCCAAGCGCGGGTTTTTCATCGACCGGGCGCGTCTCGCCACCGATTCCCAGGCAGCGCTTGATCGCATTGGCCTGTCGCTGAAGCCGCGCACGCTGGTTGGATCGTTGTCGGTCGCGCAGCAGCAGATGATCGAGATTGCGAAGGCGCTGTCGCTCAACGCGCGGCTCTTGATCATGGACGAACCCACGTCGTCGCTGACTGAATCCGAGACCGTGCATTTGTTCCGGATCATCAAGGAGTTGCGCCAGGCGGGCGTGGGCATTGTCTATATCTCGCATCGGCTGGACGAGCTCTCCGAGATCGCCGATCGCGTCACCGTGCTGCGCGACGGCCGCACCATTTCCACCGATGACTTCGCCGCCACCACCATCGAGCAAGTGGTCTCGCATATGGTTGGTCGCGATCTGGACGATGTCTTTCCCGAACGCAAATCGCAGCCGACGAATGATGTGCTGCTGAGCGTGAAAGGCCTGACGCGCCGCGACGTGTTCGGACCAGTGAGCTTCGAATTGCGTCGCGGGGAAATCCTGGGGTTTGCGGGATTGATGGGCTCGGGGCGCACTGAAGTGGCGCGCGCCGTGTTCGGCGCCGATCCGGTCGAGGCGGGCGAAGTCCAGTTGCAAGGTAGGCGGCTCTCGATCCATTCGCCTATCGACGCAATCCGCAACGGCATTGCGTATCTCTCGGAGGACCGCAAGGGCAATGGTCTCGCGCTGCAGATGACGGTCGCGAAGAACATCACGCTCGCGAACGTGGAAGCCGTGTCGGGCGCGGGCGGTTTTATCCGCTTCGAGGAGGAGGCGAAGGTCGCGCGCAAATATATCGATGCGCTGGGCATTCGTACCCCGGGCGTGAACCAGATCACGCGCAATCTCTCGGGCGGCAATCAGCAGAAAGTCGTGATCAGCAAATGGCTGTTCCGCGAATCGAAGATCCTGTTCTTCGACGAACCCACGCGCGGCATCGACGTCGGTGCGAAATACGCGATCTATGAACTGATGGACCGGCTCGCGGCGCAGGGCATTGGCGTTGTGTTGATCAGTTCGGAGTTGCCCGAAATCATGGGCATGACGGACCGCGTGGCCGTGTTTCATGAAGGCCGGATAGCGGGCGTGCTCGAGACCCGCAAAACCAATCAGGAAGAAATCATGCACTACGCATCAGGACGGATCACCCATGCTTGAGATGACTACCGACCCGGCGCACGCCGACCGTGCCCGCGCCCGCGAACGCCGCAAGGACCTGATCCAGAAGTTCGCGGCACTGGGAAGCCTGGTGATGCTCGTGGTCGTGTTCTCGGCCACGAGCAACGCGTTCATGTCGCTGGGCAACGGCATGACTGTGGCGCTGCAGGTGACGTCCATCGCTTATCTTGGGCTCGGCGCGACTTGCGTGATCATTACCGGCGGTATCGACTTGTCAGTTGGGTCGGTGCTCGCGCTGTCAGGCGTGGCCGCCGCGTTGCTCGTGAAAGCCGGCGTGCCGGTGCCGATAGGCATGCTCGGCGGCGTGGTCGTGGGTGCGATCTGCGGCGCGTTCAACGGTTTGTTCGTGACGCGCATGGGCTTGCCGCCGTTCATTGCCACGCTGGGCATGATGCTTGTCGCGCGAGGCGTGGCTTTGCAGATTACGGGCGCGCGGCCGGTCTCGGGGCTTGGGGATTCTTTCGCCGAACTCGGCAACGGCTCGCTCTTTCGCGTGGTCCGCATGGGCTCGGACGGGTTTCCCGACATCGTGTTTCCCGGCATTCCGTATCCCGTGATCATCATGGTCGTGCTGGCGGTGCTGGTCGCCATCATGCTCAGCCGCACCTCGCTTGGACGGCACATCTACGCGGTCGGGTCGAACGCGGAAGCGGCGCGGCTGTCCGGCGTGAACGTGAATCGCGTGAAGCTGTTCACCTATGTGCTGTCCGGCGCGCTCGCGGGACTGACCGGATGCGTGCTGATGTCGCGGCTGGTGACGGCGCAGCCGAATGAAGGCGTGATGTACGAACTCGATGCCATCGCGAGTGCGGTGATTGGCGGCACGTCGCTGATGGGAGGAGTGGGCACGATCTCCGGCACGGCGATTGGCGCGTTCGTGATCGGCATTTTGCGTAATGGGCTGAACATGAACGGGGTATCGAGTTTCATCCAGCAGATCATCATCGGCCTGGTTATCTTGGGGACGGTGTGGATTGACCAGATCCGGAACCGGAGATGAGTTTCATCGAACGCGCCTCGAGCGTTCGCGTGTGTAGATGAGAGCAAGGGGCCCACGGGGTCTTACAAAATCAACAGGAGCGAGACATGAAACTGACTACGAAGGCGATGTTTACCGCTGTGCTTGCCGTTGCTGCGAGTAGCGCGTTTGCGGCGGGCGGCGAGATTGCCGTGATCGTGAAGAGCGCCGATTCGAACTACTGGCAGAACGTCAACAAGGGCGCGACCGCGGCTCTGGCGACCGAGAAGGGTTACACGATGACCTTCCAGGGCCCGGCCTCCGAATCCGACATAGCCGCCGAAGTGAACATGGTCGAGAACGCGGTGAACCGGAAAGTTGCGGGGATCGTGCTGGCGGCGTCGGACCCGGACGCGCTGGTGCCCGCCGTGAAGAAGGCGTGGGAAGCGCATATTCCGGTGGTGATCATTGATTCGGCCCTGTCCGATTCGGGCAAGCCGTATTACCAGGCTTTCCTTTCCACCGACAACGAAAAGGCCGGCGAGATGTGTGCTCAGGCTCTGATTGCGCGGGTGGGGCAGACGGGCAAGATTGCGTTGATGTCGTATGTGGCAGGCGCGGGGTCCGAAGTGGGGCGCGTGGGCGGGTTCCGCAAGTATCTGGCGGCGCATTCCAAGTTGCAGGTGGTCGGACCGTTCTACTCGCAGTCGCAAATGGCGAACGCGCTCAACCAGACGACTGACGTGCTTGCCGCCAACCCCGACCTGAAAGGAATTTTTGGGGCGAACGAGCCGACGGCCGTAGGGATGGGCCGCGCGCTGGCGCAGTCGGGCAAGGCCGGCAAGGTGATTGCGGTTGGATTCGACGGCAATGCGGATCTGCAGAACTTCGTGAAGGACGGAACGATCCAGGCTATAGCAGTGCAAGGCTCGTATCAGATGGGCTACAAGGGCATTCAGACGGTGATTGGCGTCATTGAGAAGAAGTCGCCGCCGAAGTTTGTTGATACGGGTGTCGTCATGGTCGATAAGGGCAATATTGATCAGCCGGTGGCGAAGAACGTGTTGTATTGATCGCTGGCCCCTGCCTTGGGGGCGGTGATGGTGATGCGCAGTGCGAAGGGATTGCAGGAGGATTCTTTTGTGCTGCGATTTTTTTGTGCGTTGGTTTCATGGAGTCACTTCATAAGAGCCCAGTTGATATTAGTCGCGTATCGTTAACCCAGATGGTCCAACTGCATTATCAATCTTGACATCTTCCAGGTCGAACGCTACCCCAGCGTTTGGAATTCGGTCCTCTAATATCAATTAGCTATCCTATCAAAATAAACAAAACTGATTACTTCAGCTATTTGCACCGGAGCTTCGCATATTAGATTGGCGCGCGGGGACTCATGCGTCAAGCCGTAGAAAAAGTTGTCGCCCGTACGCCCCAAGGTTCCACATTGCCGCCGCTACGCTCGCGAGCCTTTGTGCGGGAGGTGCTGCACGAAAGACCCAAGAGCCGAAGCCCACACAGCAGGGTGCGCGATTGTCATGTGACCGTAGCCGGCAGGGTCAGCTGGAAACATCACCTCCGTGTAGTTTGACGCGGTAGGTAAGCGCAAAAACTCAGGAGGATTGGTCAAGTCGTCTGCAAAGTTGATGGTGAGCATAGGCTTGATGATCGCGTTTAACTTTGGCACCGGATCATAGTCAGCTGAGCTCTCGAAGATATAAAGAACGTCGTTGGCGTCGTAGGCTTCGCCTTCAGCGACGAGCGTGTCGACGAGGTCTATCGCGGTCTCGCGGGTAGGTGCCTGCCTTTGAAACTGCCCGGATGATCCCGTCATGATCCAGTTTTTCGGCGGTGAGTCCTTCGGATAGTCGCCGTTCTTCCAGTCTGGGTCGCTACGAATGACCTGGCTGATCATCTCGCGCCATATCATGTTCCTTCCGCTGATCGCAGCGGGCGTACTGGCGAGCGCCACGAGGCAATCCATGTCGTCCGGAAACATCTCACCCCAAAGCCATGTCTGCGTGCCTCCCATCGACGTCCCAAGCACCAGCCTCAGGTGCTTTATGCCAATCCGCTCAAGAGGTAGATGCTGCGCCCGAACCTGATCCCTGTAGCCGTAATGAGGGAAATGAGCGTGCAATCCGTCCGATGATTTGCTTGAGTCTCCAGCGCCGATAACGTCCGGGATTGCAAGAAAATAGCGGCTAAGGTCGAGCGGCTTCCCGGCACCGTAAAGCGCCTCGAAGAAGGCGGGCTGCACTAGGTCGGCAGCCGATCCCGCGGTGCCGTGAAGCAGCAGAACCCCGTTGACAATTGCACCACTCGCGTCCCGACGCGGCGTTCCAAGGGTCAGATAATGCTGCTTCAGCGACGCCAGATTTCCGCCGTCGCCGAAGACGAAGTCGTGGAGCTCGATAAAGCCGTCGTCGGGTTCGGGCTGCGGGTTAGCCGGCTGGGCAGGGCGAAGGTCGGTGCGCAAGGATGCACTGATGACCCCATTGTTCGACATGACCTTCATTTAATAAGTAATACGAATTAAATCACGCTCTAGGCTACCGCTATTGGTGAAGCGGGGGTGACGAGATCGGTCTCGGACAGGCCCAGGCGGAATACTCGGTTGCTTGTCTTCCAGAACACCAGTTCGCGCTCAGCCGGGCTCGGAAGCACGTCCTCGACGATCTGCACATGCTCTTTGATCCCGTATGGGACCGGGCCGAAGTCGGAGCCAAAGACCACTCGGTCCACGCCGCACATCTCAACGGCGGCTCGCAGTCCAATGGGGCTGAACCCCATGCAATCGACCAGGATGTTGGTCTTGAAGTATTCGGATGGTGGCCGTTTGTTCGTGTAAGGCTTGCCGGCTGGCGGGTTGGGGATCCCCTTGTAGTTGAGGTGCCAATTGAATTCCAGGCGTCCAAGGATCGACGCGAGTCCGCCGCCCATATGGACGATCAGCACCTGCAGCTTTGGGTGGCGATCGAACACACCGGAGGCGATCATCCGGGCGCCGTTCACGGTCGAGTCGAAGGGTCGGCCAACCGCCTCGTTGAGTCGGTATTGCATGAGGGCCTCATGCCCGATCGACTGCATCGGCGGATGGATGTGCACCACGATGTCATTCGCGGCCGCAAACTCCCATAGCCATTCCGCCTTGGGGCTGTCGAGGAAGACGCGATCCGCGCCGTCGCCATAGCTGGACGCCACCGCAATTGCCTTGGCGCCACCCTGGCGGATCATCTCCTCAACAACGGGCCGACAGGCCTCTTCGAGTGCGTGTGCGTTGGCCGTCGGTGCGAACTCGCCGGGATAGCGATCCATGATATCCACGTATTCGTCGTTAAAGAACTTGAGACCGTCGATGGTGCTGCCATTGAGCAGATCCCGCGCAAGCCACTCCACCTCGCCGCCATTGGTCATGAGGCTGAGGGTGATACCGCCCTCGCGCTGGATAGGCATGGCGTAGTCCAGATCGAAAACCTCCCGATAGGCCATCAAGTCCAGAGCGTTTGTCTGCGGGAATCCTTTTTTCGGGTCGAGCAGGCCTCGATCCTCTATTTTGGACAGCATTTTTTGTCCCCACGGGTGCCGGTGGGTATCGACGATTGCCCGGTGTTTCGTTACGTTCGGGCCCGTGGAATGATCGGATACGGATTTGATGATCGCATTCATTGCTTTTCCTCGATCGGAAACCCAAATGACATGTGCATTCGGTTTCGGTTGATCTCAAAGAGAGTGGAAGATACGGCCTCGCCCAGCAGTGGGTATAGGTTGGGTAAAAGGAGTTGTTAGCAGTCCGGATGACTTTGATTGTTCCGAATGCTTCAATAGCGCAGGGGGTGGATGGCAGCGAAGACGTTGAGGTAAATCGTCAAGTTAATGCGAACAGCACCTCTGCAATGCAATCAATACATGCAACAATCGCAATTGCCATGACTGTCCTTTGAACAACGTGGTCATGTCGGCTTCATCATTTATCTGTTTATACAAATAAGCGCTCTTCAGTTAGGTTACTTCTCGCAAGATCGGAGTCCTTGATATGGATCATGCCTAAGTGGGGACCTTGTGCCAGCTGGAGCGGGAATCGAGTGGCTTTGTTGGCACGTTGACTCTCGCGCTCATCATCATTTGCCTGAGTCTTGCTGGCTTGTTCGAAAGCTTCCGCGATCCGCGGGTTGCTGCTCCCGGTACGCTCAGGTGCACCGGTGTCGATGCCTGGGATGATGCAAACGCTTCTGAACATAGGCCTGTGCGATGCCACGCTCACCGGCATGCTGCGCGAAACGGGAAACCCACGCCTTGTTTGGGATACGTACCGTCGGCTCATCGCCACCTATGGGGAAGTGGTGGCCGCTATATCTCCGCAAATTTTTCATGGCCGATATTGCACGCGAACGCACCGCCGGCGTAGAACCATCCGCTTTGGTGCGAAGGCGTGCCGCGTCGCCAGGCGGCAAGCCACTCCGGCGTTGGCCCACGCGGCGAGTGCCAGCGCTGGAGTGACGAGGTGATCTCAAACATGGGGTTCTTCGTCTGTCGGCACCTTGCGAACTGTCGCGCGCACAACTCAAACTAGCATTGTCGTACAAGCCGCCATTGACTCAGATCAAGGTGGATCGGTTGGAAAAATACCGCAAGCTTGAATGCCAATAAACAATGGCGTCCAGCCGGAATTCGCCGCGGCATCTGAGAGGTAGCGTTGTTCAGACAAGCGTGGGCGGATAGCAAATCGAAGGCATTAGCGCCGCGGCTTACCCGGCTCGCCTTTGGTTCCGGTTATGCCGAAGCTGGCACGAAAGGCGGCCCCAGCTTTCCCGCAACGAGGTCCATGAGACAGGCGGAAAAGTACACCACCGCACCGCCCAGGGCTAGCCCGCGCAGATCGTCAAAGCCTACGGAATGGCGGGTTAAATATTGGATCGCACAGTAAAGCACTGCGAAATAAATCCAGATGTAGAGGGCATCGACGGGCCGGTCATGCCGCCGATGCGCCGCTTGATGATGAGCGCCGGTATTCAGTTTGGAAGAGGATTGTATTTGCATGTTCTATCGCGGTGTCGCCGTTGTTGGATGCTTCGGTTGGGCATGCTGCCGACCCAGCCTCTTTGATTGAGATGCCCGGTTAAAGTGCACTTAACGCATCGCTTAGCACGATGTATGAATGCATCGTAATAGGGAAAATAGCAGTCCAGTAATTCCATCCATGTCTGGTTGATATGGATCAAATAGTGCCCAAGACTGGCCGGCATATGCTGTCAGCACTCTTTCGGTGGGAGCAACGCGCAACACGGCGCCTCGGCTTCAACGCTTGGCTTACCCGACTATTGGCTTACCGCTGTTCTCGATATTACCGGGCGGCAAGACAGCAAGGCGATGTTACCTACCGGCGAACAAGCCGTTCGAATTCGTGACCGGTGCTCGGCTAAGTCAAGTGCCGGTGAGTCGAATGCAAATCACGGCATCACGAAAGGACGGGCGTATGCAGATTCGAGAGATTCGGTCGAAGATCAAGAGTGTTACGAATACCCGCAAGATTACGCGCGCGATGGAAATGATGGCGCGTACGAAAATGGCTAAGTCACAGCGACGCGCACGCGAGTTCCGGCCGTACGCGGAACGTATTCGCGCCATAGCAATACGCATTCACGAAGACAAGCCGGACTACATGTCGGCTTTCCTCGCCCGACGCATGCCCGTTGCCCGGGTTGGGTTGATCGTTGTCAGTACCGACCGGGGTTTATGCGGGCCTCTTAACAATCGCCTGCTGCTCAAGTGCTCGGAGGCGTTGGACGGGTGGCAAAAAGAGGGAGTGAAGGTTGAAGTGAGCGTGATCGGCTCCCGGGGTGTCGGCCCGTTGCATCGTCACGGTGCCAACGTTGTAGCACGTACCGGGGTATTGACCGCGGCCCTGCACTTTGAAGCGTTCTTCGGCACGATTACCGTACCGCTCAGCGGCTTTCTCAATGCACAACTGGACGAGGTCTACATTGCGTATAACCACCTCTCCAGTGCCTTGTCGTATGAGCCGAGGCTCGAGAAGATCCTGCCGCTGGACGAACTGCTGGTGAATCGTGACGGGGCGCCCGAGCCCTTGCCCGAGTATCTCTACGAGCCGGACCCGAAGCCCGTGGTCGACACCTTGCTGCTGCGCTATGTCGAATCATTCATCTACCAGGCGGTCGCCGAGAACAATGCATGCGAGCAGTGCGCCCGAATGCTGGCGATGCAAGCGGCTACCGACAATGCCGACCGCATGCTCAAGAACCTGGTTCGCGTTTATAACAGGACCCGCCAGGCGGCGATCACCACAGAGCTATGTGACATCGTCAATGGCGCATCGGCCATTTGAGCCAGGGCAAATATGGACCATCTCTTGCGGGTCGACATTCTTAGCGTAGAAGAATTGCTTTTTACAGGCGACTCTACTTTTGTTGTACTGCCCGGCGAGGTAGGTGAATTGGGCATTTATCCAGGTCACGCGTCTTTGCTGACGCGCATCAAGCCGGGGGTTATAAAGATCCGACAGCGTGGGGCGGCTGAAGATCAGCATGTCTTTGTTGCGGGAGGCGTTCTGGAGGTGTTGCGAGACTCTGTCATCGTGCTAGCCGACCATGCAGTTCGTACGCCAGAGCTTGATTCTGCCCAGGCAGATGAAGCGAGAGCTAAAGCAAGCGAACTTCGCGACCAGTTTGCCGGCGAGAGTCGAGGCGAATTCGATTTCGCCGCAGCTAAATCTGAACTGATGGACGAACTGAGACGGTTCTTTTTGTTAGCCCTGCACGAAGATGCTCGTTGAGTGTAGCGAGGGCTGCATTGTCGACGAATCAGGAACAGGCGCTACCCCAGACGCGGCGGGGCGATGCATCCGACCTCATGGAATACGTCTGCTTTGAGCGCTCTGAGCCTTTGGATAAAACCGCGCGCCATCGAGTTCGGACAACGCCTCGTACTCACCATACTTCGCCGTCACGTCACGCTGGGCAGCATCAAGCAGCACGCGCGCTTCATCCGGGTCCGACTTCGACAGACCGCTATAGCGGATTTCGTTGTAAGCATAGTCCCTCAGCGGAATAGCTGGACGAGGTGAATCAAGGCAGAAAGGGTTTTGACCCACGGCACGTAGCGCCGGGTTGAAGCGCAACAGAGGCCAGAAGCCGCTCGCGACGGCAAGCTCCTGTTGTTTCATGCCATGGCGCATGTCGATGCCGTGCGCGATGCAATGGCTGTAGGCGAGAATCATCGACGGGCCATCGTAGGCTTCGGCCTCGCGAAAGGCCAGCAGCGTTTGCTGAGGGTTAGCGCCCATGGCGACCTGCGCGACGTAGATGTTGCCGTAGGCGATTGCTTGGAGCGCCAGGTCCTTGCGCGCCACGCGCTTGCCCGCGGCAGCGAACTTGGCAACTGCGCCAAGCGGCGTTGCTTTGGATGCCTGACCACCTGTGTTCGAATAGACCTCGGTGTCGAGCACAAGCACGTTGACATTGCGTCCGGTCGCGAGCACGTGATCGAGACCGCCGTAGTCGATATCGTAGGCCCAGCCATCACCCCCGACGATCCAGATGCTACGGCGGACCAGGTGATCGATCAGCGACAGCAGATCGCGCGCCGCGTCGGTTTTCAGAACCAGCAACTTCGACTTCAATTCAGCGACACGCTGGCGCTGAGCGCGGATGTGCGATTCCTCTATCTGCGGCGCGTCGATAATCGCTTGTGCGAGCGCCTGGCCCACCTGCGGCGCGAGCGAACGCAGTAGCGTTAGTGCCATGTCGAGATGTTTATCGGCCGCGAGGCGAAAGCCAAGACCGAACTCGGCGTTATCTTCGAAGAGCGAGTTCGACCACGCCGGGCCGCGGCCTTCGTGATTCAGCGTCCATGGTGTCACAGGCAGATTGCCGCCGTAGATCGATGAGCATCCGGTCGCATTGGCGATCTGCGCCCGGTCGCCGAACAACTGCGACAGCAGCTTGAGATAAGGCGTTTCGCCGCATCCGGCGCATGCACCGGGGAATTCGAATAGCGGCTGCAGAAACTGAACGCCGCGAACGTTCTTGAAGTCGACGCGCGAGCGATCGTTCACCGCGAGGGTCTCGAAGAACGCAATGTTCGCGAGAGACTCGGCGAGCAATGGCGCTTTCGCGGTGAGGTTAATCGCCTTGACATCGGCTTGCGTGGAACTTTGAACCGGGCACGCCTCGACGCACAAGCCGCAACCGGTGCAGTCTTGCGTATATACCTCGAGCGTGAAACGTTCTTCAGGGTAGCCCCGCGCATTGACGGGCGCGGACTTGAACGACGAAGGCGCGCCGTCGAGCTTGTCCTCGTTGTAGTAGCGTGAGCGGATCACGCTGTGAGGGCAAACGAATGCGCATTGCCCGCACTGAATGCACGATTCTGGATCCCATGCGGCGACGATATCCGAGACATTGCGTTTCTCAAACGCGGCCGTTCCCGATGGAAACGTGCCATCGGCGGGCATCGCGCTGACGGGGATCATATCGCCCGTGCCCGCGAACATCTTTGCGGTCACGCGCCGAACGAATTCGGGGGCGCTTGCCGGCACCTGCGCGGCAAGGTCGTGCGCATTCGTGGCGCGGGCGGGTAGGGGCACCTCATGAAGATGGCTTAAGGCGGCGTCGACGGCGGCATTGTTTTTTTCGACTGTCTCCTCGCCCTTGCGGCTGTAAGTCTTGGTGATCGATTCCTTGATATGGCGCAGGGCTTGCTCTCGCGGAAGCACGTCCGAAATCGCAAAGAAACAGGTCTGCAGGATCGTGTTGGTAAGGTTGCCAAGGCCTGCGTCGCGTGCCACGCTGGTTGCATCGATGACGAAAAAACGCAGCTGTTTGTCGATGAGCGTTTGCTGCACCGAGCGAGGCAACTGGTCCCAAACTTGCTCGGGGCCGAACGGGCTGTTGAGCAGAAACACCGCTCCTGGCGCGGCCAGTCGCAACATGTCCTGTCGCTCCAGAAAGCCAAACTGGTGGCAGGCGACGAATGATGCCGATGCGATGAGATACGGTGCGCGGATCGGCTCGTTCCCGAAGCGAAGATGCGATGCTGTTTGAGCACCGGACTTGTGCGAATCGTAGACGAAATAGCCCTGTGCATAGAGCCCCGCGTCCTCGGCGATGATCTTCACGGTGTTCTTGTTGGCGCCGACCGTCCCGTCGGCGCCCAGTCCGTAGAAGACCGCTGTCTTGACGCTCGGCGGTTCGATCGTGAAGGCTGGATCGTAAGTGAGGCTGGTGTGAGACAGGTCGTCATCAATACCGACCGTGAAGCTGTTTTTCGGACTTGGCTTGCTTAGTTCATCGAAGACAGCGCGCGCCATTGCCGGCGAGAAATTTTTCGATGAAATGCCATAGCGCCCGCCGATCACGCGCGGCATCGTGCTCCGCTCGCTGCTCGTGAATGCTTGAGCAAGCGTACTGACGACATCGAGATAGAGTGGCTCACCCGGAGCACCCGACTCCTTTGTCTGTTCGATTACGCCAATGGAGCGCACCGTCGCGGGCAGCTGTGCGAGAAAGTGCATGGCGGAAAACGGCCGGTACAGACGCACCTGGAGCGCGCCGACTTTCTCCCCTCGCGCGCAAAGCGCCTTGACCGTCTCACGAACCGTTTGCGCTCCAGACCCCATCGCAATGACCACGCGTGTGGCGTCTTGCGCGCCTTCGTATTCGAACAAGCCGTATTGGCGTCCGGTCAACGCAGCAAAGCGAGCCATGACAGCGTCGACAATGGCGGGTACCTTCTCGTAGAAAGGGTTGGATGCCTCGCGCGCCTGAAAGTAGGTGTCCGGGTTGTGGGCCGTGCCTCGAATGAATGGGTGCTCGGGACTGAGCGCGCGCTCGCGATGCTCCCGGACCAGGCGGTCGTCGATCATGGCCCGGATGTGTTCATCGGGCAGAAGCTCGAGCGTGTTCAGTTCGTGCGAAGTGCGAAAGCCATCGAAAAAATGCAGGAAGGGCACGCGCGATTCGAGTGTCGCCGCCTGGGCGATCAGGGCGCAGTCATGCGCTTCCTGCACCGACGCGGACGATAGCAAGGCGAAGCCGGTGGTGCGCACGGTCATCACATCGGAGTGGTCGCCAAAGATCGATAGCGCGGAGGTTGCCAGCGAACGCGCGGCGACATGAAACACGGTTGCCGTCAATTCACCGGCGATCTTCAGCATGTTCGGCAACATCAGCATGAGGCCCTGCGACGCGGTAAACGTTGTCGTCAACGCGCCGGATTGCAGCGCGCCATGAACTGCGCCGGCCGCACCGCCTTCACTTTGCATCTCCTGGACGACCGGGACGTTTCCCCAGATGTTCTGGATGCCTTTGGAAGCCCATTCGTCCGCGAGTTCCGCCATGGTCGAAGAGGGCGTGATCGGAAATATCGCGCATACCTCGTTGACGCGGTAGGCGACGTGGGCGACCGCCGTATTGCCATCCATCGTGGTTCTGTTGCCCATTTTCGTTTCCTCTAGCGTGGAACTTCAGCGTCCGTCGAGCGAGACGGCGCCCGATGGTTCTGCAACCATCTCGATCGCGTGACTCGGGCACTGATCGAAGCAGACCGCACAGCCGGTGCAGCGATCGAAGTCGACGCGGTACCCTTGGCTTGGCCCTAGCTTGACGATCGCGTCTTCAGGACACGCGGCGAGACAGTTGTCGCATTCGAAGCAGTTGCCGCATGAAAGACAGCGCTTGGCCTCGTGTAGCGCTTCGCGTTCGCTCAGACCACTGACCACCTCATCGAACGACTGGATTCGATCCTCGGCGCTGCGCTCGTTCTGCCGGGATGGTTCGGCGTCGCTGTAGATCAACAGGTTGAGCAGGGCGAAATCGACTATGGGATGCTTCGGCGCGGACTTGCGCACGAGGCCGTTAAGCCAGGCGTCGATATACGCTGCCGCTTTTTTGCCATGGCCGGTCGCAACGGTCACGCTGCGCTCACCCGGTACCAGGTCACCGCCCCCGAAAATGCCCGCTTCGCCAGTCATCATGTTGGAACCGACGATCATCGTGCCGTCGGCTTGAAACTCGATTCCGGGTATCTGCTTGAGAAATTGACTGTCCGCGTCCTGACCTAGCGCGAGGACGACGGCGTCGGCATGAAGCGTTTCGAATTCTCCTGTCGGCTCAGGGTGCCCATGCTCGTCGATGCGCATCTTTTCGACTGTCAGGTCGTTTGCGTCGATCGCCGTGATGGTCGTCAGCCATTTGATCTTGACGCCTTCAGCGAGCGCTTCGTCCGCTTCGAACGCGTGTGCGCTCATATGCTCGCGATCGCGTCGGTAGACGATCAATGCGTCGGTTGCGCCTAGTCGCCTGGCGGTGCGCGCCGCGTCCATCGCCGTGTTGCCGCCCCCATAGACGATCACACGTCGTCCCAGCAGCGGCGTTGTTCCTTGCTCGACGTTGCTTAGCAATGACACAGCGTCGAATACCCTGGCCGCATCGCGCGCCGGAATGTCAACGTGCCGGGAAAGGTGGGCGCCGATCGCCACGAAGACAGCGTCGAAGCCGCCCGCCAGCTTCTCAGCGAGCAGATCCTCGACCTTGTGGTTCAGAACCAGCTTTACGCCAAGCGCTTCGATACGAGCGATTTCACGCATCAGGATGTCGCGTGGCAATCGATACGCCGGGATCCCGAAGTGAAGCATCCCGCCGGGCAGCGGACCGGCGTCATGAATCTCGACCGCATGGCCGCGACGCACCAGGTGATAAGCGGCCGACAGACCGCTTGGGCCGGCACCGACGATCAATACGCGCTTGCCGGAAGGCGGCATGTCGACCGGCAAGGTCCAGCCGCCTTCGATCGCCTTGTCGCCCAGAAAGCGCTCGACAGCGTGAATGCCGACAGTACTGTCCAACTCCGCACGATTGCAATGCGACTCGCACGGGTGATAGCAGACGCGACCGTGTATGGCTGGCATCGGATTGTCGCGCACCAGCGTTTCCCAGGCCGCCCGGAA
>Ga0073928_10003097_pt1 | contig 26876 bp, 23 predicted proteins | sample PaiPotPPA55metaG_FD_76969 | JGI IMG/M metagenome (GOLD analysis project Ga0073928, IMG submission 76969) | Iron sulfur acid spring bacterial and archeal communities from Banff, Canada, to study Microbial Dark Matter (Phase II) - Paint Pots PPA... ...
CCTCACCGCCTCTTGGCGGCACTTGGACTCTCGCGGTCGCCAAGGCCCGGCTCTCCGAGGTGGTTGATCGTGCCCAGGCCGGCCCCCAAACCATCACCCGCAACGGCAAGCCGAGCGCGGTGATCGTCTCCGCCGAAGAGTGGGCGCGCAAGACCGCGCGCAAAGGCACCTTGGCCGAATTCCTGCTCGCATCGCCGCTGCGCGGCGCCGATCTCGAGCTTGAGCGCCAGCGCGACACGCCGCGTGACGTAACGCTGTGAACCTCTTGCTCGATACCAACGTGCTGTCGGAGGTGCAGCGACCGGCGCCCGACCTGAAGGTACTCGGCTGGCTTGATGCCGTCGACGAGGACCGGGTGTTCATCAGTGTTGCTTCGATCGCTGAACTTCGGCGGGGCATTGCTTTGATGGGCGATGGCCGCCGTCGCGGCACGTTGGCCGCCTGGCTCGCCAACGATCTGCCGGCACGCTTCGCCGAGCGGATCCTGCCGATCGATCACGCGGTTGCCGAGCACTGGGGCGACCTGATGGCGCAGAGCCGCCGAAGCGGCGTTGCGCTGTCCGTTATGGACGGCTTCTTTGCGGCGACCGCGCTCGCCAAGGACCTCACGCTGGTCTCGCGCAACGTCAAGGATTTTGCATCATTCGACGTACCGCTGTTCAACCCGTGGGACGAATAAGTGGCCTACCAAGCGGTAATCCCCAGCCCGGTTTCGATCAGGGAGGTCAGTGACTTATCTGATCACTGCGCCCACGTCCGATCCATATTTCAATTGATGAGCGGGATTTGGAGAGACAGCGCCACAACATTTGGATATCTCGGTGTGGTTGTTTGGTGGATGTTATCGACCCGGAACGCGCCCAAGGGTTGCGCTCGCCCGCGCACGGCATGCTACATTGAAGTACCTATGCCGCTTCGAAAAAGTCTTTCTGAATTACTTCTGCGAGCCGTGCGCGTGCCGCATCGATGGCCGTTTCGCGAGCCTCAGGGCCAAATGCCAACTTCTCCACATGGACAAACATGACATTTGTGATGCCCATGAAGCCCAATAGGCTTCGCAGATGCGGTTCCTGCGAGTCCATCACCTTTGCCGGCCCCTCGCTGTAGAGACCGCCCCGGCTCTCAACGACGATGGCACGCTTGCCCTCAAGAAGGCCCACGGGGCCGCTTCCGCTATATTTAAAGGTTATCCCCGCTCGCAGCACGTGGTCGAACCGGGTCTTCAAAGTTGAGGCGATACCGAAATTGTACATCGGCGCGCCTACGACCAGGATGTCAGCAGCCTTGAGCTCGGCGATGAGTTCGTCAGAGAGCACTCGAGCGGCAGCCTGCGCGGCATTTGCGGGTTCGGCTCCGCGCAGCGCAGTGGCCGACTCTATGGTTAGATGGGGAATCGGGTTGCTGCCCAGATCGCGCGTGATAACGCGAAGATGGCGATCGTGGGGACGCAGCAGAGCGATGGCATCCTGTACGAGTTGGCTTGAGACGGATGCAGCGCCCAACGCGCTGCTCGTGAGAACAAGAACTGTCGACATGGCTGCACTCCGGGGTCTCTCATCGTTGCGGTGGACTGCAGATAGTGGTGCAATAATCGCACCTGAATGCCTATAATTGGCACCAGTCTGTTGCTCCAGGAGGAACACTTGTGATCGAACTAGACGATTTGAGAGGATTTGTGGAGGTCGTTGAAAGCGCCGGCTTCAATCGGGCCGCTAAACGTCTGGGAATCTCCAAATCCGTCGTGAGCAGACGAATTGCCAGGCTGGAAGCGGATCTTGGCGTCCGCCTCCTGAGCCGAACCACGCGAGGTATCAGTCCGACGGAGGCCGGATTGGAATTCAAGATGCGAAGCGAGCGCATACTGGCCGAACTCGGGGACGCGCGGGAGGCAGTCGCCCATCAAGGCGGCGAGGTTGTCGGGCGTCTTCGCTTGTCGGCGCCACTGTCCTTTGGTGTCCGCTACGTGACTCCTATTCTAACGCAAATGGCGGAGCGACATCCAAGACTTGAGATGGACGTCTCGTACAGCGACCGGATGGTCGACCTGATCGGAGAACGGTTCGATGCCGCTATCCGCATCGGAACGCTTAGGGACTCGAGCCTCGTTGCCCGCCGTATCGCTCACGTCAGGTCCGTGTTTGTCGCGAGTCCTGACTATCTCGCCCGCAACGGACGACCGAGCACGCCGAGCGACCTCGCTGCGCACCAATGCCTCATCTATACAGGCCGCGTGGGGGCCGATTGGCAATTCCACTCAGGTAAACGTTCTATTTCCATCCGGCCCGAGGGGCGCCTTCGGTCTGATAGAGGCGAAGCCATACTACAATGGGCCATCGCAGGGCTCGGCATTACCGAAGCACCATCGTTCATGGTCTCGGATGCTATCGAAAGCGGCACCCTCGAGCCGGTTCTGCTTGACTATCCGACCCCTGAACATGCCATTCACGTTGTACGACCCCCGGGCTCCCCCGTCCCGGGTAAGGTGCGGGTTCTCATCGACACTGTTGTCGAGCGATTGGGAGGCCAACCGGAATGGGAGCGGTTCCTAACGAAACGCGATTAGACGATCGTCGGCGACAGCTAACTCATCCAAAAGTCGTTTTGCGACCCTTAAGTCGAGAGTGTCGAATCCTTCGGTAAATCGGTCATATACCGGTCGCAGGACACACAGCGCCTCGTCATCCCGACCTTGGTGAACCCGCAAATGAGCGAGACTCGTTGCGGTTCTCAACTCCCATGCCAAGGCCGATTGCTCCCGCGCAAGATCTAGTGAGCGTGAGAACCAATACTCAGCCTCGGACAAATGCGGTCCGAACGCAAGCAGCTCTCCTTTAATGCGCATTAACTCGGGAAGATAAAAGTGGGGACCAAACGCCATCTCCCGTTCGATGGCAGCGTCAGCCTCGTCAGGTCGCCCTACCCTTGCCAGGCCTATCGCCAAATCACTGGTAAATACCGGTGTCATAGTTTGGTGTTGAACTGCCTCTAAGGCGCCTAGAGAGGCATTCAATAGCCGCAGGCCAGCTTCCGTATCGCCCTGCCGGAGAGCGAGCTCTCCCTTCAAGCCAAGGCCAATGGCATGATGACATCGTAAGGAGTACTTTTCTGCATACGGAATCAATTTATCCATAATGCTCTCCGCTTCAGACCATTCGCCTCTCCAGAGAAACAACGTCACTTTGTAGATCCCACAGAGGCAAAGCGAGACGGGATGGTCGAGCGCGGTTGCGTGATGTAGTGCCTCCGTTGCAACCATTACAGCTCGATTGGCATAGCCGCCCAGCCAAAGTGCACGAGCTAAAGTGAGCAGGGCGCGAATTCGTTGATCATACCCGGGGCGAATCAGGCTCGAATTCTCAATTGGCGCTGGCTTCAGCGCGGTTTCACAATGCTCCCGTGCGCTCGCCTGGTCGCCTAGAAGATGATGGGAAACTCCGAGCATCCAATCAGCCATCGTCATGGCTATTGGATCACCTGTCCTCTTCGCAACGGCTTCATTTTGCTCTGCAACAGCTGCAGCTCCACGGAAATCTCCAATCCTCACCAAGAACGTATGATGCGCAGCCAATAGACGCATCTGGTGGTAGGGCAATTCAAGAAACTGTGCGAGTGAGAGTGCCGTCGTAAAAGCTGCGAGGACATCATCGCTATTTCCTTTGGTGAACATCAGCGATACAGCGAGCGCTTCTTGCAGTTCCATCTCACGACGATCACCTTGACTAGCGTGTTCGGCTATCGCTCGTTCCATCCAGACGCGGCACTCCGTCAAAAGCGACAATTCAAGAAAAACCGGAGCTGACGCCGCCGCAAGCGCGGTACCGAGTTCCTTGTCTCCGTGCTCCGAGAAACTCCATTCCAAAGCAGCACGCGCATTGCTGAAATGCCTCCAGCGTTCGGCGGCGCCGTCATTTTTGGACCAAGTAAGGGAGGTGATCTCGATACGTTCGAGAAATTCGCGATAGAAGATGGCGTGCCGTTGCGCGATTGCGTTTCTTTCGCCGCTGTCTGTCATTTTTGCCAAGACATAAGCGCGGGTAGTATCAAGCAGCCGATAAAGCGTCCCTGTGCGGTCAGTCTCCACCGTGACAAGAGATTTCGTGACTAGACTTGCAATGGCCTCGACGACTCCTTCTCTCTTAAAGGCTTCCCCAGCGAGGACAAATTGTGCAGCCTCAAACGAGAAAGCTCCGACGAACACGGAGAGCCCGCAGAGCATCGCGCGTTCGGACTCGTCGAGCAGATTGTAGCTCCAGTCGAGCATGGCGCTGAGCGTCTGATGGCGGGGCAACGCCGTGCGTCGTCCCTGCCACAGGAGCCTGCATGGGCCATCGAGAAGCGAGGCAATCCCCTTGATTCCATAGATACCGACGCGGCCGGCAGCGAGTTCGAGCGCAAGCGCAATTCCGTCGAGTCTGCGGCAGATTTTTCCGACGATCGGCGCGTCGGCATCATTCAACTCAAAACCATAACCGTTTGCAGCAGCACGCTCGACAAACAGTTGCACGGCCGGAAATGTGAGCGCGCAGGCAGCCGTTAACGGCTCATCATCAGGAGGACAGGTCAACGGATCCAATCGGTGGACCTGCTCGCCTTCGACTTGCAATGGCTCGCGGCTGGTCGCCAGAATATGGACCTCCGGAGCCTCCCGGAAGATGCGCTCCGCCAATGGAGCGATCCACTCGATCAGATGCTCACAGCTATCGAGTACCAGCAGTATGCGCCTGTCGCGCAGGAAAGCTGGTAGCGCAGCAAGCGGATCATCGAAATTGCCCGACAGGCCCACGGTCGACGCGACGATGTTGGGGACAAGAGACGGAGTGGCCAACGGGCCAAAATCGACGTAGTGGACTGCGCCGTCGAAGACGGCGAGCATGGCATGGCCGACCGCGGTGGCAACGGTGGTTTTACCGATCCCTCCTGAACCGACGATGTTCAAAAAGCGCCGCGCGATCAGCTCTTCCGAGATAAATTGGACTGTTTCTTCGCGTCCCACCATTCCGGTCGGCTTTAGGGGCAGTCCGACGGGCGAATGGGCGAACAAATTGCTCAAGGGCGCAGGAAGGCTTGCAGAGCGCGAAACCGGCGCGACAAAGCAGTAGCCGCGGCCCGACACGTTGGTCACATAGCGCCCACCCGATCGCCCTTCACCGAGGGCCTTGCGCAACGCAGAAACGTGATAGCGAAGGTTACCCTCATCGACCACAAGGTCCGGCCACACCTTGGCGAATAGCTCCTTCTTGGTAACTACCTCGGTCGGGCGCTCGACGAGAGCGATGAGAATGTCGAGAGCACGGCTGCCGAGCCGAACCCGGACGCCCTCTTTTTCCAAGACCCGCTCCGCGACGGAAAGACGGAAAGGGCCGAAGCAGATCAGGTCCGGAGAAAAAGGTCCGTTAGATCGCGTATCCATGATATTCATCTCGCCTTGCCTAAGTGTGCCCCCTTCCTGAATTCCATTCTCGACAACGGTGAACCGAACGTTCTGACCGCGAGCCCAAATAGCCAAGCGTCGTATCTATCGCTCCTCCAGAACGGCGCGGCACCTCGCTGACCCAACCTTACCGCTGCCAAGGCCTGAAAAACCGCACGTCCCAACCAACACCGCCCGAGCAAAGGCGTTGACGAAATCCGTTCCGATGGACGCCACAGTCGATTACACAGCCGTTTGATGACCTCCAGATTCGAGCGCACAGCACCATCTGCGCCGAGTTCGTCCCACGGGGAAATGGCCATCCAGCTACGCAATGGTCTTTCAGAATCGACCTCCGATTATTTGAATCAAACGGGGAAAGTAAAATGCGTTTCAATTTCGTTAGTCGCGCTGATGATGCACTCGATAGCGACACCGTAGCGTAATGCGCAGAGATGTCCGAGGCGCTCGAAACGGGCGGCGGTTAGCAAGAGGATTGGCGCCAGCGAACAGGAGTCGTTCCGATAACCTTTTTGAAGACGATCGTAAAATGCGCTTGCGAGCTAAAGCCCATCATGGCGGCCACATTGGCAATCGACAACTGCCGATCAAGAAGAAGCCGTTGTGAATGCGCCACCTTCCTTCTCAGGATGTAGTTATAGGGAGAACATCCAGTTGCCGCACGAAATTGGGCAGCAAAGTGCATCCGAGTCAGGCCGACGACATTGCCGAGTTCAGCCAAATAGATCGGCCTAGTCAGGTTGGCCTCGATATAGTCGACAGCGCGCTTCAGTCGCCATTTAGGCAGGGGCGTGGATCTGTTCGATACAAGAGCACTACCCCTCGTCGAGTTTAGAGTAAAAAGCCGAGCGGCCAACGCAATGCTCACGCCATCGACAAAGGTTGGCCCGGCTGCACCTCCATCGTCATCAACTTTGGCCAGCAGGCTCGCCAACTGAGAAACGATGGGATCAGCCATGAAATGGGGATCAAAAAGCGCGATTGGGCCAGACGGCGAACGCCCATGAATTTCCGTAAAGCACTCGGCAAGAAATGATTGCGACAGATAAATGCGAACACAATCGAATGTTCTTGTGAAAATGGTGCGACTTGGTTCTCCCGGTCCCGTTATTAAAACGGTATCCATCTGAATTTTACCGTTTGCGACCTGCTTGCCTGCAAAGAAGAATTCTACCGAACTGGGAACGAGAGGAAATGTGATGAGGTGTGAGTCATCGGGATAGTTCGCCTCCAGTTCCAATGGCTTGACGGGGTTCGTTACCGTCCATCGGGAGAGCGTTACGCGATGTCCTGCATCGCATCGCGCATCTTTACTGACTGGACGCTTACGCCACTCGATTTCCGGAAGGATGAGCTTTGCGGGAGCCGCAACATCAGTAAAAATCAATGCATCCGCCCTCGTGCGCGCCAGTGGGGTAAAGTTCGCCTTAGAGGTCCCTCTTGGTGCTTGCATCGCTAAATTGTATAGCCCGCTCTAAGGCCCGGAGAGGCACGCGAGATCGGCACGACAAAACAGTAGCCACGGCCCGACACATTGGCCACATAGCGTGTGGCCGATTGGCCGTCATCGAGCGCCTTGCGCAACGCCGAAACGTGATAGCGAAGGCTGCCCTCATCGACCAGAAGGTCCGGCCACACTCTTGCGAATAACTCCTTCTTGGTAACTACTTCGGCCGGGCGCTCGACGAGGGCGATGAGAATGTCGAGAGCACGACTGCCAAGCCGGACCGGGACGCCACCTTTTTTTAGAATCCGCTCCGTGGCGGAAAGACGGAAGGGGCCGAAGTGGATCAGGTCCGGAGAAAAAAGCCGCTCAGTATGCGTATCCATGGGACGCTCCCTCGATACTTAGGATGCCTTTTGCCTTCACGACCGACCAACTTCCGAGAAAAGGCTCGGCGACGACCTCCCGACGAGCCAGGCCAAGAGACCGCACGAATTTGAGCCGGTCATAGTCGCGGCCGTTCTCCTCGAAAGCGGCGTCAAAGGCATCCTACGCGCGCTTGCGCATGCGCCTACCCACCTTCCGGAAAGACAGCTAATATCAACGTATAGGTGGAAACGAAGGGCTGTTTGGCCCTTTGCGAGCTATAGCGGCGATGACGCCCGAACGCTGCGATCGTACGGAGTCTCAGCCTGACGGAGCCCGAATCGCGGGCAGGAAAAAACTGAAGCGGGCTCCTCCTAGAGCGGACTTGTTATCAGCTTCAATGTGGCCATCATGAGCTTCAATGATTGATCGGCAGATCGACAGGCCGATGCCCATGCCGGTATCCTTCGTCGTGAAGAAACTATCAAAGAGACGGGTGAGATGTGTCTGATCTATGCCCGGGCCGCTGTCCTCGATAACGCAACACACTGTTTCGGGATCGGACAGCATGGTTCGAATGAAAATGCTGCGGCGCCCCGTTCCCGACTGCACCATCGCCTGCACGGCATTAATCACCAGGTTCACGATCACCTGATTAAGCTGGGTGCGGTCCCCAGTCACCTGAGGAAGCGCCGGCTCCAACTCGAGGGAAACGGAGACCCCTTTGGACTGGAGTTCATGGCGAAGGAAGAGCATCGACTCCGCGATCACGTCATGGAGCGCCAGTCCAGTCTGTTGCGGCGCCCGCCCTGTTGCCATCGCCCGAATTCGCGCGATGATATCGGCCGCGCGATCAGCATCGTTGAGGATACGTTGCATCAATTCGCGCGCTTTCGGGATATTCGGCTCGGGTCGATCGAGCCAACGCAGCCCGGTTTCGCCGTTGGTCCTCACGGCGGCCAGCGGTTGGTTGACCTCGTGCGCGATCGACGCAGCGATCTCCCCGAGCACAGAAAGCCGCGCCGCGTGCGCGAAATCCGCCTGCCCTTGCTGAAGCCGTTCCTGGGCGCGAATCCGGTCTGTTATGTCGATAGCTCCGCCAAGACCGATTCCACGCTCGCCGACCGATTCCAGCCTGGCGGCTGTGAACAGGACGTCGATCTCGCGCCCGTCGAGCGTGACGAACTTCGTTTCTTCCTGAAACGTAGGCAGTCCGCGGAACCTGGATTCCATTGCGCGTCGGAACGTATCGGGCCTTCTTTGCCAAAAAACCCCGCTAGGTCCCAACAGCTGATTCCGATCCTTCGCGCCAAACATCTTGATCGCGTGTTCGTTCACCTCTTCCACGGTGAGAGCGTCCATCAAGCGAAGCAGGAAATCCGGATCCTGATCCAGGTAGGTGCCCAAGTCCGTCACGCCGGCGGCTCGCAGGCCAGCGAACAAGTCCGCAATGCCACGCCCGTCGACTTGCCACATGGCGATCGGCATTTGCTCAAAAAGGTGCCGATATCGCTGCTCGCTGGCGCGCAGCATCTCTTCTGCTCGCTTGCGGTCGGTCATGTCGAGGACAAAGGCAACCCCCTCGTCTTGCTTCCACTCGAAAAGCGCGCGTGCGATTAGAATTGGCACCCGGCTGCCGTCTTTGCGGAAGTACTCTTTCTCACGCGGTTGCACCGTTCCAAACGTTTTCAGCTCTGCCAAGGCCTGGTCGTCGGCGTCGCGCCAATCAGCCGGCGTCAGTTCCGTCCATCGTAGCCGACCCGAGACGAGATCTTCCCGGGTGTATCCGACAATATCGAGAAAGGCCTGGTTCGCTTCGATTATCCGGCCCTGCATATCCCCGATCACGATCCCGATGATGTTCGAATCGATCAGGCCACGTATCCTGGCCTCCCGTTGCCTAAGCTCGCTGTACAGACGGGCGTTCTCCAGCGAAATCGCCGCTTGAGATGCCAGCAGTTCCAGCACCGAGATCCGCGCGGGCGTGAACACGTGCGATGCCAGGTTGTTCTCGAGATAGAGGACCCCGATCAGCTTGGCCTGCTTCACCAGCGGCATGCAGAGGACCGACCGGGCGTGCTTCTGACGGATGTATTCATCTGCCGAGAACGGATTCTGCACCAAGCCGTCATCAAGGATCACACTCTCCTGCGTCCGGATCACGTACTGGAGCACGGATACGGGAAGCTCGGCCGATGACACGGCCGTCTCGCGCAGCGCGACCTGGCCGGGGCCGGTCGTCGCTTCCGCCGCGATCTGAGGCTCGTCGCCTGGGATCAGGATGAGCAGGCCACGCTCGGCGCCGGCATGCTCGATCGCGATCCTTATGAGCGTCTCGATGAGCTTGCCGGGTTCGATTTCGCCCGACACCGCTTGCGAAGCCTTGACCATCGACATGACATCGAACTGCTCGACGGGCGCGCCGATCGTCGCGATCGGCAGAGGTGCCGCCATTCTTTCGCGCGGACGCGGGTAGCGCCGATCGAGTTGCTGCACCTTGCCGAGCGCTCCCCACCGTGCAAAGCAACTGCGCGCATTCTCCAGGTGGGCGCGTCCAGCGGTCGTGGAACCGCGATCCAGGTAGAATCCTGCGGCAAGCTCGTGGGCGACTGCTTCGTTCTGGACGAAGCCGTGGTCGCGGGCCGATTGAATCGCCCGCTCGTACAGATGCATTGCGTCGGCTTCTCGCCCTTCGAGGCGCGCTATCTCAGCCGACACAAGCGCGTGCTTGTCGGCGAACGTCGGCGGGTAGTTTTCGGCCCACTCGCGCAGTTGTTCCCGATGCGCCGTCAGGAGGTCGCGCCACTCTTGCTGCTCGTCGCCAGAAGCATTCTCATAGAGTGCCGCTACCGTCAGTGCGGTATAGTAAAAGTAGTCGAGCAGCTCAATCAGTACGAATGTGGCTGAAAGCAGCGGCTTTGCCTTGCCGGCCGCCGCGAGAGCCTCGGCGTAGTCGCCCGACAGAAACCGCGCCTTTAGTTTGAGGATCCAGTACCAGGCAATCGTCAAGCTCATGCAGTCCGCGGTCAGGTGCGCCTCGAATGTCGCCTCGTCAAACTGCACGTCGCTGAAGCTGGAGAAGGTCGCGGTTTGGCCTCGCATGGTCGCGATAAAGCGTTGCTGACTTATGATCATGCGGGCCGCGTCGCCATACCTGGCTTCCCGGGCGAGGTCCAGCGCCATCTCCGACTCGCGCCAGACAACGTCGAGTGAATCGTGCCGCAGGAGAAGGCATGTGACAAATCCATGCATGCCGTAACACGCAAAGTACATATCACCCGTCTCGATTGCCCTGCGAATGCCCGTCCGCATGAAATCGATCACATTCGCTATCGGCTGCGTCCAAAATGCAACCGCTGCGATCGCCAAGGAAACCTTCGACTGGTAGGCAATAAAGCCGTGCTTCTCGACCAGGTCGCAGGCGAGTTTGGCGAAGCCGTAGGCATCGCGATAACGATGAAAGACCGACGCGAGCACAATCCCCCAATAGCCATAGGCGTGCGCGGCAGCGCCGCTCGCCCCGTGTTGCATGCTGATGTTCGCCATGCGGCACACCTGCAAGCAATACAAACGGAAGTCGGTAAAGTAGGCAGGAGGACTAAGGACCGAGAGCACCTGCAGGGCGGCCTGCTGTTCCAGATCGGTCATCAGCGGCAGGTCGATCAGGCTCTCGATTGGGCGCCCATTGAGGGTCTGCCAGACCGCCTCGTATTCGGCCTGGACCTGCTCCAGGGTCGGGTGGGCCGGAAGGTCGATACCGAACAGGCGCAGGCACGTGAGTGCGCTGTCCACGGCTTGCGGGTTCTCCGACTTCGCAGCGTGGTACTGGACCTTCAGGTGGTAGACGGCCGCCTTATCGACTTTCGACGCCGCGCGATGCGTCAGCTCGACGATCAGTTGCTCTGCCTTGTCAAATTTACCCCGCAGAAACTCGCACTCCGCGTTTTCAAGCCACAAGCTGAACGTCAATTCGTACTGGCTGTCCCAGTCGCTTTCGTCGAGCAGGGCAGTGCCGGCCGCCAAATGCGCACACGCCGGCGCATAGGCCGCCGAGGCCTTTGCCTGTCGCCCGGCACGCAGATTGATAGTTGCCGCTCGCGTTTTCTCGTCCCGGTCAATCAGTCGTGCGGCGCCCCGATTTAACTGGTTCGCGATATCAAAGAGATGCTCGGTGAGCTGGTCCGCCCTCCTGCCCGCGAGCAGCGCACGGCCGATGTGCAGGTGGACGTCGGCACGTTGTTCATCGGGAATCAGCGAATAAGCCGCCTGCTGGATCCCGTCGTGCAGAAATTTCCAGGTAGTCTCGTGGTGGAAGACGAGTCCGGCTTGGATGGCTTCCCAGAGGGCCGCGTGCATCGTCTCCTCTGTTGTCCCGTGAACCAGGGACAGAGTGGCGATGGTGGCGGCGTTGCCCAGGCAGGCGAGCTGTTTCAGGGCTTCCTGGGTGGCAACGGAGAGCCGCTTCAGCTTCTCGACCATGAAATCCGCCACGTTGTCGGTGTAGCTCTTCGCGCGGATGCTATCCATGTCCCATCGCCAGGCACGGGCGACCGGATCGAAGGTGAGCAGCCCCTCTTCGGCCAGCGCGGTGAAAAACTGGATCGCGAAGAACGGATTTCCGCCGGTCTTCTCCTGCACCAGTTGCGCTAAGGGCCGCGCGCGCTCCGGCTCGCAACGCAGGGCATCGGCGATGAGCCGGTTGACATGATCGAGCCCCAGGGGTGCCAGCACTATCTCACCCACCCTCACATCGGCATTGCGGATCGTATCGAGAGTCCGCAGAAGCGGGTGCGAAGGGCCGACCTCGTTGTCCCTGTAGGCTCCGACCAGAAGCAGATGCCGGACTTCAGAATGCGTGACCAGAAGCTCGAGGAGATCGAGGGTTGCTGCATCTAGCCATTGCAAATCATCGAGGAACAGCGCGAGCGGGTGCTCGGGGCTGGCTAACGCGCCGAGGAACCGCCGGAACACCAATTGGAAGCGGTTCTGCGCATCTCGCGGTAGGAGGTCCGGGACCGGCGGCTGTTTCCCAATCACGAGTTCCAGCTCGGGAACGAGGTTGACGATGATCTGACCATTCGGGCCCAGCGCCTCGCTTAGGGAGTCCCGCCACCGCCCGAGCGCTGCCTCGCTCTGGCCCAGAAGCGAGCGGACGTGACTCTGGAGAGCTTGGGCCAGGGTGGCGTACGGGATGTCGCGCTTGTACTGGTCGAACTTGCCGGATGCGAACAGGCCACGCGACGGGACGAGCGCCTTGTGCAGCTCGTTGACCACGGAAGATTTACCGATCCCGGCATAACCGGAGACGAGCACGAGTTCCGAGGTGCCGTTCGCCGCGACCCGGTCAAAGGAAGCGAGGAGCGCCTCGATCTCGCGCTCCCGGCCGTAGAGCTTCTCCGGGATCAGCAACCGATCCGAGCCGTCGTGCTCGCCAAGCGGGAACCAGTCGATACGACCATGCGATTCCCATTCCGTCAGGCAGCGCCGCAGATCAGCCTCGACACCGGCGGCAGTCTGGTAGCGCTCCTCGCCGGTCTTGGCGAGAAGCTTCATCACGATTGAAGAGAGTGCCCCAGGGATATCCCCGACCCGCTCCTTAGGCGGCATCGGTTGCCGCGCGATGTGGCAGTGCACCCACTCCATCGGATCGGCGGCCGTGAAGGGCAGTGTCCCCGTCAACATTTCGTAGAAGGTGACACCCAGTGCATAGAGGTCGCTGCGGGAGTCCACCGAGCGGTTCATCCTGCCGGTTTGTTCCGGCGCCATGTAGGCGAGCGTCCCGGCGATCACCTCCGGCGGCGCGGGGGCTTGGCGCTCGCGCGGCAGACGCGAGGCAATGCCGAACCCCGTCAGCCACACGCCGCCGCTTGCCGGGTCCGCCAGGATATTTGCCGGCTTGATATCCTTATGGATGAGGCCGCGCTCATGCACTCGGCGGAGCGCCCCCGCGAGCGGGATCGCGATGCGCAGGAATTGCAAGAACTCCAGAGGTCGGCCAAGCAGTCGATCGAGCGGCACACCGCCGGGATCCTCAAGCACCAGCGCCATGGCGCCGTTGTGGTGCGTCAGCACGACCGGCTGCGCCGCCCAGTCACCGTCAAGTTCAGCTTTGAGCGCATATTCGTGTTGAAGCCGCTCGACGCAACCGAGCGAGGTTTCTTCCGCGGCAACAAGCAGGATCGGCGCCAGGCCGTTGCCGGAGCCGCGGTAGAGAGCGATCTCTCCCTCCCTCACCGGCGAAAACGCGTAGCCCAAGAGCTCCTTCACGAGGGCCTCCTGCCAGGAGGACTGCTGCAGTACATTGATTAGGTTACGTTTGTTCTCGCCCGTCAATTCAAAAACAGACGGAAAAAATGCGATCGTATCACGATCGGCGCTATATCATGGCTAGACGACGACGGTTGCACCGCGATTGCGAAATCATGGCGGCGACCGGGATTGAGTGCGGTCGCCACCCGTGCAACTCGGAGACTGGCGAGCGGTGTTCGGATCAGACCTCCAAAGCCTTTTCGAGACAGCCCATCAGGTCATCTGCTCCGAATGGCTTTCTGAGCAGGCAGATTGCGCCACTGGCGGCCGCTCTCGCTTCCAGCCCCTGGTCTCCACGCGCAGTAATCATGATGACCGGCACTCGCCAGTCACGAGCCATGAGCAGTCGTTTGAGATCAAATCCACTCATGCCGGCCATATGAATGTCGGTGATGACGCAGTCACAAGAGTTCCCCCCGCCCGCCGCAAAAAACTCTTCGCCGCATGCAAACCCGTGCGCGCGGTATCCCAGCGAACAGAGCGAATCGACAAGCGCTGTTCGGAACGGTTCGTCATCATCGATAACCGCGATTAGGGGCTCTCTTGACACACATCATCCCGGGTTATGGCTGCAACCGGCGGCGGCGACGAGAGCAATTGTGCATCTGACGGGGGCGCCAGGACACTATACACGAGTGTAGTATGTTCCCCAATGTTCAAGGAGCCTTGTGCTTTACCAGTTCGGCCATCCGCACGAGGTCGGCCAGGGTCCGTGCGCCCATTTTGCGCATCGCCGCACCGCGGTGAAGTTTTATCGTGATCTCGCTTACTCCAAGATCGCCGGCTACCTGCTTGTTCATTTTCCCAGTTGTTACCTGCATCATCACCTGCTGTTCCCGTGGGGTCAGTGTTTCGAACCGTTGCCGCATCCGCGAAGCCTCGTCATCGGCAGTCCGCCGCAGTCGATCGCGTTCGATGGCCACCATCACCGCATCGAGCATGTCCTGATCACGGAACGGCTTCGGAAGAAAATCCACCGCGCCTCGTTTCATCGCGCGGACCGTCATCGGAATATCGCCATATCCGGTCATCATTATTACTGGCAGGCGAACACCCACCCGAGCCAACTCGGCCTGAAACTCGAGCCCACTCATATCGGGCAAGCGGATGTCGATAACGATGCATCCGGGCTTATCCGCGACGTTGGCGTTTAAAAACTCGCTGGCCGCTCCGTAAGCTTGAGTGGCAAGTCCCACCGATTCGAACAGGCTCTCCAACGCGCCGCGCAGAGCCGCGTCGTCGTCGACCACGTGCACAACCGCGCTATTGTTCGTCTCGAACGGCATGGGTCAGGGCCGTATACGGTAACGCTAGGCCACGCGCAGCATGGCAGAAATCGTGGCGTGGATCAAACCAGGTTAATAGCCGGCCGGGCCATTGGTCTGAGGTAGACGCGACCGTATCGCCGTATCGGAAGGCGCCTATCGCCACATTCGACGGATATCTTTCTTGGCCCATGGCACTATCTCATCGAAGACGTCCGGAGCGCTGGGCAGCACATTTGCTCGGCCCCTCCAAAACCAGTGCATGCGGAAAACGAAGGCAGCGAAGACCGATGTTAACGGAATTCAACAACGTCTAACGTGCCGCGACCCAGCTTCAATGCAACTCTGAAGTCACGCTCGGCCACCACAGCGCGGCACGTACGCCTTTTCAACGGATGGGCGACAGTCACGCAGACGCTTCGGCGAAATGGAGCAGACTTTGATCGTTCAACGCCAGGTCCAGAGGTGGAGAAATGCAGTGGTTTTATGCAGTTCAGCTCTTCGTGCTGTTGTTCCGCTCTGATCAGGAGGTCCTTCGATGGCTGGTGTCGCCAAAATCATCGACGTTCATTCACATCCTATCCTGCCTTACGGGCAAGGTGCGCCGGTGGGACCTGGACAAAGACAGCCCGACTGGTCTGTCGAACGTGCGATCTCGTATATGGACGAGCATGACATCTCGGCGTGCGTCCTCTCCGACCCTGACTCGGCCAACCACGCGACGGGACAAGAGGCACGCGACATCGCTAGGCGCGTAAATGAAACGCTTGCCGACATCGTTTCCAGACATCCGAGCCGGTTTGGAGCGGTCGCGACCTTGCCCGGTCAGGATGCGGACGGGGCCCTGGCCGAGATCGCTTATGCCCTCGACATATTGAAGATGGACGGCGTCAGCACTTCAACGAGCATCAGCGATGTCTATCTAGGCGAGCCGCAATTCGATCCGTGGTTCGAGGAGTTGAACCGGCGCGGCGTCACTCTGTTTGTTCATCCCACGTTTACGAAAGCAACGCAGACGCTGCTCATTGGCCTGAATCCGTCCGTGCTCGAGTTCATGTTCGATACCACTCGCATGATAGCCAATATGGTCGTCACCGGCGCCAAGAAGCGCTTCTCACACATAAAAATCATCTCAACCCACGGCGGTGGCACCATCCCCTACCTGGTCAACCGGATCCAAATGCTGGAGCACGCCTTCGGCGTCGGGAGTGGACGGCTCGAGCTTTCCCCAGAAGAAGTAAGGGAGGGTATCGGTTCGTTCTACTACGACCTGACGGCAGCCACCTCCGAGGCCCAACTTGGAGCCATTCTCAAACTTGTTCCGGTATCGCAGTTGGTGATGGGACTTGATTTCCCGCTGATGCCGAAATCGACATTTGCACCGGCCATCACCGACATTGGACGTTACCGGGCATTCAACGAAGCCGATTTGCAAAGCCTGTCGTACGGCAACGCGGGTCGTTTGTACCCGGCGCTTAAGGCGCGCATCGAACAGAGCATTGAGCACGGCTCTAGATCACGTGCGACAGCCGAAAGCGTTCGGCGATCGCCGCCCGGCTCGATGTGATTTCCCAGGAGGTGGAAACTTGACTGGCAAAATCTGCGACGGACTGGACGGCCCTGGCGGAGGTGACGTCCCCCCCGACGACGAGCTCTGCGGAGCACAGACAAAATATTCGCTCGATCATGATCAGACGCAAAAGCTAAAAGACAGCGGGCTCTCGAAGCGGCCTCTGTCGATAGCGATAATAATCTCGGACTCTTGTGTTCGCTCGCCGGTCGAAACTCGAGAAACGGTGCTGCGCGTGGGATCACTGGCGCTCGATCTCATCGATCGCACCGCGAAGCGTGGCAATCGTCATATTGATCTGCGGCCGCGCGAGTTCCAGTTGCTCAGATACATGATGCAACGTAGCGACCAGTTGCTGACACGAGCCGAGCTCTTCAATGAGGTATGGCGCTATAAATTCGTTCCACAAACGAACCTGGTTGATGTTCATATGGGTCGCCTACGTCGCGCGGTCGACGGACCAGATGAAGTCCCCATGATTCGTACTGTCCGCGGCAAAGGATTCGTTCTCAGCGCGACTCCGGCTCTCTCGAACAATTTGCCAGGACTGCGGGCTTAAGCAGAGAGCTCACTCCAACGAATTTTAACAACGTCTAACGTGCACGGATCCACCTTCACCTCCAATTGTACACTCAAGGACGCGCGCAAAGGTCCTTGCTTGACGACAGCAGTGCTCGTGCGATCTCAAAAGGTGTTCATCGCAGATCGGGGCCCGCATACATGTCAAACCGGAGAATTTGAATGGCGGAGTCAAAACATAATGCAAGCCGCGAATTGAAAAGCAATCTTCGCCAAGAGATAGACAGTCTCGGGGAGGTAGATGTTCCAGCCGATATGCTCTGGGGCGCGCAGACGCAACGTTCGCTTGAGCATTTCAGCATCGGCAGGGACCTGATGCCGCGCGAAATGATCACAGCCTATGCGAGCCTAAAGAAGGCGGCCGCGAATGCAAATCATGCCGGCAATCGGCTCGACGATCGCGCGCACAAGTTGATCGTTCACGTCTGCGACGAAATCCTCGCCGGCCAGCACCACGACATGTTTCCGGTGCACGTCTGGATGACCGGGAGTGGCACTCAGTTCAATATGAATGTGAATGAGGTTATCTCCAACAGATGTTGTCAGCTCGTGGGAACGCCACTCGGCAGCAAGAAGCCGATTCATCCCAATGATCATGTCAACATGTCGCAATCGTCGAACGACAGTTTTCCTTCCGCGATGTACATCGCTGCCGCAGTAAATGTGACGCAACGGCTCGTTCCATCGGTAAAGGCCCTGCACAACGCGATCGGCGCCAAGGCCGCCGAATGGGATGACGTCGTCAAAATCGGCCGAACCCACATGCAGGACGCGACACCGATTACATTAGGACAGGAATGGTCGGGCTACGCCGGCATGCTGGCGGACGATCTTGAGCGCATTGAGGACGCGCTCAAGGGGGTTTACCGCTTAGCCCTCGGCGGCACAGCAGTCGGCACCGGGATCAACGCCGCGCCCGGTTTTGCCGAGGCAGCTGCTGCCGAAATTGCCAAGCTTACGCGCCTGCCCTTCGTCAGCGCACCGAACAAATTCACTGTGCAGGGCGCGCATGACGCGCTGGTGCAGCTCTCCGGCACATTCCGCACGCTTGCAGTCTCGCTCTACAAAATCGGCAACGACATCCGCCTGATGTCCTGCGGCCCGCGCGCCGGCTTCGCCGAACTCATGATTCCCGAGAATGAGCCGGGCTCATCGATCATGCCGGGCAAGGTCAATCCGACCCAGGCAGAAGCGCTGACGATGATCGCGGTGCAGGTAATGGCGAATGACGTCGCGGTCGGCTTCGGCGGCGCTGGCGGCTATCTCGAGATGAACGTCTACAAGCCACTGATCATTCACAACATCACGCATTCGATCACGATCATGACCGACGGCTGCACAAACTTCCGCAAGTTCCTTGTCGAAGGGACCAGGCCGAACGTGAAGAAGATCAAAGAGTATGTCGACCGTTCCCTGATGCTCGTTACCGCGTTGGCGCCGGTGATCGGCTACGACAAAGCGTCCAAGATCGCGCATTACGCGATGGACAACGATCTCACGCTCAAGGCAGCAGCGCTGAAACTCGGCTTCGTAAGCGAGCAGGAATTCGACAGCGTCGTCGATCCGGCAAAGATGGTCAGGCCCTACGTTGCCAAGGCACTTGACCTCGCCAAGACCAGCATACTGGGCCGTTAAGGAGCAGACACGATGATCCAATGCATAAAATTATGGACCGGTGCCGACCAGCAGTCGCACTTCGAAGAGGGCTTCATTGATCTTGAGCCCGGAATAAGGGGAGACGCACTCAGTGGCAAGTTTCCCATCGCCTCAGCATCGTTCCACGAAACGGACGAGGATCCGAAGCTTGGATCGCACCCTGATGCTGATCGACAGCTGGTGATTACGCTAAGTGGCACCCTGGAATTCGAAACGCCGGATGGGCGTTTTACGCTCGGCACGGGCGACATCCTCTTCACCGAGGACACAAGGGGAGCAGGCCACAATTGGAAGATGGTCGGCGACCAGCCCTGGCGCCGTCTATACACGACCCTCGATCCGGGGACCGTCGTTCCGTTTCGGCCAGTCCTTTCTGGCGCGACGGACGGTGCGGTTAATGCAGCAAACACCACAGGAGCACGCAAATGATCCGATGTGTACGTCTATGGACCGGCGATGACCAGAACTCGTATTTCGAGGAGGGCGTCATTGAACTCAAGTCGGGTCCGCGCAGCGACTGGCTGAGCGATAAACTTGCCGTGGCCAGCATCTCGTTCCAGGAAACGGCATCGGGCGGCGCTTTCGCCTGGCACACCGCACCCGTTCGGCAACTGGTTATCACGCTAAGCGGCACGCTGGATTTCCAGACGCGCGGAGGCGAGCATTTCCTTCTCCACCCCGGCAATATCCTGCTCGCCGAGGACACGGTCGGCTCCGGACACAGTTGGAAGTTGACCGACGATTCTTCCTGGCGCCGCGCCTATGTGGTCCTTCAACCGGGAGCCGCGGTGCCGTTTCGCGCGCGCAACCTGCAGCGGGCCACGGCCTGATCCAGGCGTTCACCAAGAGCAAATCGCTCGATCAATTTTGAAGGAGAAATCTGATGCCAGATACTTTCATCGACGAACCGGATGTCGTCCTCGTTGGCGCCGGCATTATGAGTTCCACGCTCGGGGTCTTCCTGAAGGAACTCGATCCCTTGCTCACCATCGCGATGTTCGAAACGCTGGAGGATTGTGGCCTCGAAAGTTCAGAAGCCTGGAACAACGCCGGCACCGGACACGCCGCCAATTGCGAGATGAACTACACGCCTGAGCGGCCCGACGGCAGCGTCGACATCTCCAAGGCACTGGAGGTCAACGTCGAGTTCGATCTGTCGCGCCAATTCTGGTCTTATCTTATAAAGAAGGGTGCGATCGCCGATCCGCGCTCGTTCATCCACCCCGTGCCGCACATGAGCTTCGTGCACGGCGGCAACGTCTCGTTCCTCAAAAAGCGGTTCAAGGCGATGAGCGCGCACCACTGCTATTACGGCATGGAATACACCGAGGACCGGAAGAAGATCGAGGAATGGGCGCCGCTAGTGATGGAGGGCCGAACCAACGATGAGCCCGTTGCGGCGACGCGGATCGTCACCGGCACCGATGTTGATTACGGGGCGCTCACCCATCATCTGGCCAGTCATCTCGTCAACCAGCCGGGTTGCCAGGTGTATTACCGGAACCGTGTCACGGGCCTCGCCCGCGAGGCGGGAGGGCGCTGGCGTGTCGAGGTACGCGATCTCGAAAGCGGCGCAAAACGATCGGTAAAGACAAAATTCGTGTTCATCGGCGCAGGCGGCGGCGCGCTGCCGCTGTTGCAAAAATCCGGCATCCCGGAGGGTCGGGGCTATGGTGGCTTTCCCGTCAGCGGCATTTGGCTCCGCTGCGACGAACCCGAGATCAACAAGCGGCACCACGCCAAGGTTTACGGCAAGGCAGCGGTGGGCTCGCCTCCGATGTCGGTGCCGCATCTCGATACCCGCGTCATCGGCGGCCAGCACTCGCTGCTATTCGGTCCCTATGCCGGATTCTCAAGCAAGTTTTTGAAGCACGGCTCGCTATTGGATTTATTCGAGTCGGTCCGGCCGGGCAACATCAAGCCGCTGCTGTCGGTGGCACGCGATAACTTTGACCTCACGGAATACCTGATCGGGCAAGTCCTTCAGTCCGAGAGTCACCGGTTGGCCGCGCTTGACGAGTATTTCCCCAACGCCAAGCCCGAAGACTGGAAGCTGCAGGTCGCGGGGCAGCGGGTTCAGACCATCAAGCCCGACGTCAAGCGCGGGGGCTTGCTGGAGTTTGGAACCGAACTCGTCGGTGCGGCCGATCATTCGCTTGTAGCGCTGCTCGGAGCTTCGCCCGGCGCTTCCACCGCCGCGTTTATCGCGATCAGCGTGCTGGAGAAGTGTTTCGCCGGTGAGCTAACGGCGAGCGCGTGGCTCCCAATGTTACAAGAGATTGTCCCGTCTTACGGCGTCTCACTGATCAAGGATGCCGAGCTGCTGCGGAGTGTTCGCGCAGAGACGGCGGAAGTTCTCAAGGTCGAGAACATCGATGCGAACTATGGAGAAGCGCAATGTCGAGACTTAGTATCGTAGGGGCGATGGCCCTGTCACTCGCGTTAGCAGTTGGAACCCCGACCTTCGCCGTGGGGCTCCGCGGCGTCCACGGCGGCGGTGCGATGCACATCGGCAGCGGCGGGCTCCGCGGTGCTCAAGCAAGCGTCGGCACCGTGGTATCGAGTGCTGCTGCCTCCTATTGCGCCCAGCGTTGGGCGTACTACGACCCGGCGTCCGGGAAGTATATGGGCGACGATGGTGAGTGGCGTCCTTGCCCATGGGCGCAATCGTCGAGACGAAGACATCTCGGACATCTTTTTACCCGATCCGGAAATCCCGGCGCGCAGATCCAACATTGGCGTGGGCCTCGTCCCGCTCCTCAGGTCGCTGCCCCCGGCCGCTCGGCGCCGACGAAAACCACAGAAGTCCCAAGTTCACGGATGGAGAGGATTTAGTCATGGCCAAAACAGTCGCCGATCAATTTGCGGAAACTCTCGCTGCAGCTGGCGTCAAGCGGATATATGGCGTCGTCGGCGACAGCCTGAACGGCCTTACCGATGCGATCCGCCGCCAGGGCAAGATAGAATGGATGCACGTGCGGCATGAGGAGGTCGCAGCTTTTGCGGCCGGTGGTGAGGCGCATGTAACAGGGGAGCTTGCGGTCTGCGCTGGGAGCTGCGGACCCGGCAATCTGCACCTCATCAATGGCCTGTTCGATTGTCAGAGGTCGCGCCTGCCGGTGCTTGCGATTGCGGCACAGGTCCCGTCGGCCGAACTCGGCGCTGGATATTTCCAGGAAACCCATCCGGAGAATCTGTTCAAGGAGTGCAGTCACTATTGTGAGCTGATCTCGGGGGCCAACCAGATGCCCCGCGTTCTGGAGATCGCGATCCGGCAAGCGGTGGGCAATCGCGGCGTCTCGGTCGTGGTCATTCCGGGGGACGTCGCCCTTCAGCCGGCCGCGGACGCGCCGCTGCCGAAAGTAGCGGGCTTGCTGCCTAGGCAAGCCGTCGCGATGCCGGCAGGCGCCGATGTCGATCGGCTCGCGGCGCTTCTCAATGGCGATGGCCGAGTGACGATGTTCTGCGGTTCAGGATGTGAAGGCGCGCATGACCAAGTCCTCGCGCTGGCTGACCGCCTGAAGGCGCCCATCGTGCATGCGTTCCGGGGCAAGGAACATGTCGAGTGGAACAACCCGTTTGACGTCGGCATGACCGGGTTGATCGGCTTCTCGTCCGGATACTATGCCATGCTCGATTGCGACATTCTCTTGATGTTGGGCACCGATTTCCCGTATCGCCAGTTCTATCCGCGGGGGGCGGGGGTCAAAATCGCGCAGGTGGATGTACGGCCCGAGCAGATCGGCCGCCGCGCGCCGGTCGATCTTGGCGTAGTGGGAGACGTTCGCGCGACTATTGAAAGCGTCCTGCCACTCATCAAGAAGACGCGCGACCGCGTCCATCTCGACCGGGCGACCGACCATTACCGCAAGGCACGCAAGGATCTCGACAGGCTCGCGGTCAGCAAGCCCGGTCGTAAACCGATCCATCCGCAGCAGGTCGCCAAAGCGATCAGCGACCAAGCTTCGCAGGATGCCATCTTCACCTGTGACGTCGGTCTGCCGACGGTGTGGGCCGCTCGCTATCTCGCGATGAACGGCAAGCGGCGACTGATCGGGTCCTTCTGGCACGGCTCGATGGCCAATGCGATGCCGCACGCGATCGGCGCACAGGCAGCGTTTTCAGGCCGCCAGGTAATCTCACTGTCGGGTGATGGTGGTTTCACCATGCTGATGGGCGATTTTCTCAGCCTTGCGCAGCTCGGCCTGCCGGTGAAGGTCGTGGTGTTCAATAACAGCGCGCTCGGCTTCATCGAGATCGAGCAGAAATCTTCGGGCTTTCTCGACTTTGGTACCGAGTTCAAGAATCCGAACTTTGCGGCGATGGCCGAGGCCTGTGGCGTGCGCGGGATCCGGCTTGAGGATCCCGCCGATGTCGAGAAGGGCATCGCTGCCGCCCTTGCCCATAACGGACCGGTGCTAGTCGATGCGGTAGTGAGCCGGTCGGTACTTCCTATCCCGCCCGCCATTACGGCCGAAATGGCCAAAGGCTTCACGCTCTACATGGTGAAAGCGGTGTTCAACGGTCGCGCCGACGATCTCGTCGATCTGGCCAAATCGAACCTGTGGGCTTAAGGCCGGGAGGATTGCAATGGATATGACCGCGCTTTTCCTGTCGCGAATTCAGTTTGCCTTCACCATCACGTTCCATATCATCTTTCCATCCTTCACGATCGGATTGGCCGCTTGGCTGACCGTTCTCGAGGTGCTGCGTCTTGCGACCGGCCGGCCGGTCTATCGCGTGATCTTCGACTTCTGGCTGAAGATATTCGGCGTGGCATTCGGTCTGGGTGTCGTGTCCGGGATCGTAATGGCATTCCAGTTCGGCACCAACTGGAGCGAACTGGCCAAAATGTCCGGACCGATCCAGGGCCCGCTCCTGATGTATGAGACCTTTACGGCCTTCATGCTCGAGGCCACGTTCTTTGGCGTTCTCATCTTTGGCCGCAGCCGCGTGCCGCCGTGGTTCTATTTGTTTTCAACCGCGATGGTGGCGCTGGGAACGACGTTCTCGGCGTTCTGGATCATGGTCAATAACAGCTGGATGCAGGTGCCCTCGGGCTATGTCGTGGAAAATGGCCTCTACGTTCCCAACGATTGGACCAAGATCATCTTCAATTCGGTCGTATGGTCGCGGTTTCCGCATATGTTGTTCGCTTCTTATCTGACCGGCGCCTTCTGCGTTGCCGCGACCGGGGCGTGGTATGTGTTGCGAAAGGAATATCACGCCGAGTCGCGCATCATGCTGCGTATGGGCCTTGGTCTCGCCGCTGTCCTCATACCGATCCAACTGTTCTTCGGACATCTATGTGGTGGCTACGTCAAAACCTATCAGCCTTCCAAGATGGCTGCGATCGAGGGGCGCTGGAACAATGAGAAACCGGCTGGCGAAGTGCTGTTCGCCTGGCCGGACGTGGAGAGTCGGCGCAACCTGTTTGCGATTACGCTGCCACCGCCCTTCGGCAGTCTGATCGATTCCGACAGTCTCACTGCGGGGGAAACGGGACTCAACAGCATTCCTCCGGAGAACTGGCCCCCGGTTGTCATCCCGTTTTTCGCTTTCCGGATCATGGTGGGATGTGGCATGGCGATGCTGGGGCTCGCCTGGCTCGGTACCTATCTGAGTTTCAAGCAGCGGTTCGAGCGCAATCGCCTCCTGCTTTGGCTGACGTTCTTCAGCTTTCCGCTGCCCTTCATTGCCATTCTCACCGGCTGGTTCACCGCCGAAGTAGGTCGTCAGCCCTGGGTAGTCTTTGGCGTGTTGCGAACCGCTGACGCCATGACGCCATTCTTGACGACGCGCCAGGCGGCGATCTCGCTCCTGATCTTCTGCGCGATCTATGCCTTCATATTCGCCTTCGGCATGTTTTACATTTACCGGCTGATCCGCACGGGCCCCGTTGGCAAGCTGTTCGAATCGCCACGCCTCGCAGTACCGAGCCGACCGAAGTCCCCGGTCAATGCCGATCACATTTTTCCCGAACACGCCGGCGCAGGAGAATAGTCATGGTTATGTTCTGGACCTCGCTGTTGGCCATCAGCATTTTGCTCTACGTGCTGCTCGACGGTGCTGATCTCGGTATCGGCATGTTATTCGGCTTGACGCAAGGCGAGGCAAAGCGCCGCGTCATGCTGAAAGCAATTTCGCCGATCTGGGACGGCAACGAGACCTGGCTCGTGGTGACTGGCGTTATCCTGTGGGGAGCCTTTCCCCTCGTCTATGCGACCCTCTTGTCGGCCTTCTATCTTCCCCTCTTTTTCATATTAGCGGGCCTGATTCTTCGCGGCGTAGCGTTCGAGTTTCGCGACAAGACGCAACGAATGCGGTGGATCTGGGATCTGAGCTTTGTGGGCGGCTCCCTGGTCGCAAGCTTCATGCAGGGGGCGACGGTCGGGGCCCTGGTCGAGGGCTTGCAGGTCACCAACGGACAATATTCCGGCGGTGATTTCGGCTGGCTCACGCCGTTTTCGGCCCTGTGCGGCATCGGCCTGTGCCTGGGCTACGCACTTCTTGGTGCCTGCTGGCTGGTGAAGAAATGCGACGCCGAAGTCCGCGACGGGGCGCACCAACAGATCCGTATTCTCGCGGTTTGCGTGTTGCTGTTTCTCGTCGTGGTCTTCGTTTACGCGCTGGCCGAGCATCTCCCAATCCTGCATCGCTGGATCGACCGGCCGTATCTGTTCGTATTTCCCGCAATTGGTGCGATCGCCGCAACCGTGCTTGCGCTCAGCATCCTGCGCCGCAATGATCATTGGCCGTTCTACATGGTCGCACTGATCTTCCTGTCGGCATTCGGCACGCTGGCGCTGTCGTTCTGGCCCTACATGATCCCCTTCGTCATCACCATCGACGAAGCCGCCGCGCCGCGGGCCAGTCTCGCGTTCATGTTTTGGGGCGGCGTCGTGGTCTTCCCGCTGATGCTGCTTTACACGGTCATCAGCTACAGCGTCTTCAGGGGAAAGGTCAGGGCAACATCCGGATACGCGCACTATTAATTTCAGGCGGAGCCGGAGAGCCGCCCTGCTGCTCGCGGAGCGCAGGCTCATAGAGATCCTGGATCCAATAAATGGTCGGCCACGGATCGCGGGTACCAAAGACAGATGATGAGGAGTGAACCAGTGCAATCGCAAAACGCAACCATGCCGGAAGTGAAAAGCCTAAAGCTGTCTTCGTGGGATGTCGTCTATGCCCTGAACATGGCGATAGCGTGCCTCATCACTTATTGGATCATGACCCATATTCTGTCTCGACTTGTCGACGACGCGACCGAGCTCTTGGGCGGGATGTGGGCGGTAGTCGCCACCGTGTTCGTTTTCAGGGAAAGCCGTTTCCGGAGCCTGTCTGCCGGCTTCGCGCGCCTAATAGCCACGTGCGTCAGCTTCGCACTGTGCTTGCTCTATCTCTTGCTCTTCCCGTTTAGCCCGGTGGGGATGGCGGTATTGATAGCCATCGGCACAATGGTAATGGCGTTGCTGGGTCGGCGTGACGACATCGTCACTGTGGGGATAACAACGGTCGTTGTCATGGTGGTTGCAGCAATGAGCCCCTCAGACGCTTGGCAGCAGCCGTTGCTGCGTCTTGTCGACACCATCGTGGGGATCGGAGTGGGTGTTGCGTGCAAATGGGTCGGTTCATTCCTGTTTTACAAGTATATCGGAGAACAGGCGCCATGATCGTGCCGTACGCCAGGCATTGGTCTGCGCCCGAGCGTCGCTCCACCCGCACGGTTTGCCACCTGTCGGAGATAGTTGAATGCCGGTCGCCCCGGTTCGTGACATCGTTGGTGAAGAACTCGCCCAATGCGTTGCGGGAAGCGTGGACGCCATCGGCTTTCTCTGACTGGCGGTCTCCTCGCTGGCATGCTCGGCGTCTCGGCGATGGTCGTTCAAAACGCACTCGTACAGATCTCGCCGAAGGGGATGCCGTCAACAGTGGTCATGACGATCAACATCATGCGTTTCATAATGGATTTCGGTGATGTCATGTTCGGGCGCGTGCCGGCTGAAGTCGCCGAGGTGGCACGACCGAGCGATACGCACCTGGCCGGCGTTCATTGGTTGCGGCGTCGGGGCGACATGCAAGGCGGCAATCGACTTAGGTCCGTGGCTTTGCCTGCAAAAGCTCGATTTGCTCGCGGTTGCGAGGGGATGACTGCTAATTCCGAGGGAGGCCGGGACTCATGAGCCGGGCTGGACTTTGGACCACGGATCCGCCTCAGGCCTACCAATCGGTGACGGCTGCATTGCGCTCTGCGAC
>Ga0073928_10003101_pt1 | contig 26861 bp, 7 predicted proteins | sample PaiPotPPA55metaG_FD_76969 | JGI IMG/M metagenome (GOLD analysis project Ga0073928, IMG submission 76969) | Iron sulfur acid spring bacterial and archeal communities from Banff, Canada, to study Microbial Dark Matter (Phase II) - Paint Pots PPA... ...
ACGACCGCACGCTCAGCGAGTCGGCGCACCGCCAGGCGATGCCCCGCTCGCTGTCGATCCCCTCGAAGTACCCCACCAGCAGCAGCCGGAAATACTTCCCCGGCTCAAGCCCCGGCCGGCCCATCCTGTCGTGGTAGAACTGGCCGCACAGGCCCTCCGCGAACTCGTCGAACTTCCAGCCCGCCAGCACCTCGTTGAGCTTCGTGTAGAACGGGTGGGCAACGGTGCGGGGCAAGTCCGCGGCCCAGATGAATGGGGGTTGTTGACTGTGCTTCTTTCGCTTGCCCATTGCCATGTCGGTCCGTCCTTGAACGAGGTGGCAGGAAATTAGCGCGATCGGCTCGCCGCCGCAAGAGGACAAAAACGACTTTCACCACGGGCTGCTAGGGTCCAGCCCCGGCTGCGGGCCAGCGCCACACGCTGCCGACCGCGGCAAAGGGCGGAGCACTCCTCAGACAAATAGCCGAACCGGGTCGACTCAGATTCCGGGCCCGCCGATGCCAACTGTTCCAGCTGCCGGTGGATGCGGCAGGCGGCCCGCAGCAGGGGGTCTTTGTTCTTCTTTCTCATGGCGAACACCTCCGCGGCCAGACGGATAGGCCCGGCCGCACCGCCGAACAAGCCGGTGTGGCCCGGCCGAGGACATTTGTCTTCTTCGCGGGCTTGGCCGCTCAGGCGCCTTCGATCTTGGTCGCGGTTATGGACACGCGGTCGTTCTCGTTGAGCACCTGGTCGGCGAGGCCGCCGCCGTCGTTGTTGATGAAAAGGATACGCATGGGGAATCTCCTTAGAAAAAGTACACTTGAGGAACGTCAGGGGGAACAAAGCGATCGCCGACTAGCAGGGAGGCCACCACCCCCCGAACCGTGGGTACGTTTCTCGAATAACATGGACTCGCATGGTTCTGCACCCCGAACTCGGCTGAAGCCGAGCCGCCCTACTGTGCACCGTCCTTGTAGCGGGCATTCTGATCAATCGCGCCGGTGCTCCGCTTGCCGAGGAAGTCACCTTGATCAATGCACCGCCGGTCCCCCGGGCTTCGCATGACGCATGACACAGAGCCTCAAGGCTTGGCCCGGTTGCGACCTTCGCCGACTGACGTTAAATACGTGTTTCACTTACGGTCGGGACCGGTCCGGCGACACGTCCGCATCAAAACAGCCCCTGCCGCCCTCACGCGGAGGTTCCGAGGCCACACGGCCCCGCGGCCTCGGGAAAACTACCTGCATCCGCCGTCAGCCCGAACGCCGCGCGGACCAACTCGTGTTTGTCTGCGACGAGCGATGCGAGCTGAATGTCGCAGGCGTCGGCTCTGCGACCCTTACCTGCATTGCCATCGGAGGTAGACGGCGCGGACCATGGGGTTCCACAACGGGATGCCCTGAAGCGAAATAGATATGCGTACGCGCCGTTCCAGCGACTCGCATCGGTAGAAGTGCTGGCCCATTCGCCGCGCCGAAACTTGACGGTGGTTTCGCCCCGACAAACGTGCGAACGGCCGCGACGTGACAGGTTCCTTCCTTCGTGACGTGTGGGGTTCGATTTCACGCGGGCGGCACCGCCGCCGGCTCCGAGTGCGCCTTATTCCCGCTGACGAGCGACGCTATCGCACGTCGCGCTGAAAACCGGGGCTATGGGCGAAGAGCAGAGCGCCCATGATGAGGACGCGCCCCGCGCAGACGGTCCAGCAGGTCTGTCAGCGCCTGCAACGTCGTGGTGGGGCCGAACGTCGCGGTCGCGAACGGCGCCGCGGCCGCCGTCGCGTTGTAGTTCCGGGCCAGCAGCACCAGGTCCGCAAACCCCACCTTTCCGCTGTAGTCGAAGTTGCCCTGCGCCCAGTCGGCCCCCGTCCTGTTGTAGTCGCGGGCCAAGGTCAGCAGGTCGGGGAAATCGACCTTGCCGTTCTCGTCGGCGTCACCCGTGAGCACGTACCTGAGCAGGATCGTATTGGCCGGCTGCCCGCTCACTACACCATCGGCCGAGTCGGTCTCGCCGATGGCGAACTTGGGGTTCGCCTGGGCACCGGAGCTGGTGATGCCATTGCCGTCCCATTTGCCACTGTCGTACCCCCTCCGGAGATAGCCCTGAATGGTGGCCAGCGGATCGCCGTCGCTGTAGGCGATTCGGACACTGCCATCGCCCAAGTCCAGCTTGGCTGCCGGGTCGATCGTCAGGGAATTGACCGCCAGCATGTTGGTATTGGGAGTGGCGGTGTGGGCGAGGGTGACAGTTTGATTGGCCCCGATGGATAGTGCACTGGTAGCGAAGCTGCCGTTGAGGATGAGCTGCACCGGAAGCGGGTTGCCGTTGCTGGCGTCGAGCACCAGGGTGTCGGTGTTGCCACCGCCGTTGATCGTGATCGGCTGGGCCAGGGAGGCCAACTGGGTGGGAGTGCCCGAAGTGGCGACGTTCACCCACACGTCGTCGTCCACCCCGTCGGGATCGCGCCTCAGCGTGATGGTGTTCGTGGCGCCCGGTGTTGCGATGATCGTGTTGGCGATCGGGACGTGCGCACCGAATGTTGCCGGGATCTCGGCAATGTTATTCAGGTCCGTCCGCTGGAAAATCTCATGGAGCCGATCCACCTGAACGCGCAGGGTGTACGGCCCAAGCAGCGCGCTGGTATCGAGGTCGAGGGTAAGGTTCACTTGCCCGTGTGCGTCCACTTTGGGCACGCGCGTGGACGCAATCTCCGGTGTGGCGCCGTTGCCCGACACGGCAAAGACCTCGACCAGCACGTTGGAAGCGTCGTCGATGCCGATGTTGCCGATGACCGCGTTCAGCGTAAGTGGATCCCCCTGCCGCGGCGTCGGAGTGCTGAGCGAGAGCGATCCGACGGTCAGGATCGGCAGGCCATGGACGAACAGCTCGGCGTTGCCGGTATTGTTGGACAGGTTGGCGTCGAGCGGGTCGATCGACGGGTCGAGGAATGCATGGTAGAGGTTGTCGCCGGCCAGGCCGTTGACAACGAAGGTGACCGTCGTGGTTTGTCCCGGATTCAGCGACGGAATCGTGATGGCGGGGACGCTGGTGAAGGGGCTGCCGTTGCGGCTCTGCTGCAGGTCCACCGGGACGTTGGCGATCGCGATGTTTCCGCGGTTGGTGACCGGCACGAGGACCTGCACGTTCGAGACGCCGCTGGAGTTCAACAGGATCGCGGTCATGATCGCAACGGCGGCGGGGCTGGCCACGGCCGCGGGGTTCGCGGAAGCGTCGATTGCCGGGTCGGCCCGCAGCGCGAGGCGGTACTGCGCGTCGTTGTTGCTCTTGGTCGACTCCTGAATGACATTGCCGGAGTCAGCCTTGACGGTCCAGACATAGTCGCCGGGCGCGGTGGGCAGGGTCAGCGGGAAGTTGAGCAGGATATCCTGTGACGGGCCGAGGCCCTGCACATGTTGGACACTGATCAAAGTGACCGGCAACTGGGGGAACCGCGGGTCGCCGCTGGACAGCGACACGTCAAACGCGCCCACGCCGATGTTGCCGTCGTCCTTCACGTCCGCGGTGAGGGTGATCATCTGGCCGGCCTGTGGGTTGGGCACGGAAGGCCTTAGCGACACGACAGCCAGGTCGGGCAGGCCGGTGATCGTGACGGTGGAGATTTCGCTGGCGGCGGGGATCGCCTCGCCGGCGGCGCTGGTCAACATGACGGAATACGTCTGCGTTCCGCCGGAGAGGGGGAATACCTGCGAATAGTGGTAGCTGGCGCCGGGGCTGAGGGTGATCTGGCGGGTGTTGATCTTGGTGCCGGTGGCGGGCATGCCGACGAACGAATCGATCGTGACCTGAGCGGCCGCCTGGCCGTGATTCGCGATGACGGCGTCACCGGTCGGGTCTTTGCTCGCCGCGTCGAGCAGCGGGAAACCCAGCGCGGTGGCGAAGGCGAGTTGCGGCAGCAGGGCGAAGCTGGTGGAGCCGACGCCGGGCGCGAGTGGCACTCCGACTTGCGGCTCGAGCGTGGGCGGCGCGGGCGCACGGGTCTGAGTGTTGCTCTGCGGCACGATGTGGTCGTAGAGGGCCTGGTAGCGGCCGTCGGTGTCGATCGCGATGGACGGCGCCAACGTCAGATTGGTCGTGGAAGTCAGGGGATCCGGCGTCGACCAGGGCGCTGAGGGGTTGGTGCTGGAGCGGGACAGGACCGCGGCGAACACGCCGTTGTTGACGCCGTCCTCCCGCAGCCAATAAGCCACCAGCGATCCGTCGGGGGCGTTGGTGGTGCTCAGGTGCGAGAAGTTCGCATTTTGCGAGATTTGCTCTACCCCGGCCGCTTGCGTGAATGCCGAAGGATCGGTCGGACGATTGTACAGGCGGCTGTCCACCGACCGGTCGCTGTTCTGCACGCGATAGGAGAAGAGGACGTTAATTCGGCCGAGCTTGTCACGGCCGATAGCAACCTCACCGAAACTCCCGCCCGGGACTAGCCCCGTAATCGGCAGCACGGCGGGCGTGGACCAGCCACTCCCGGTGTTCATGCTGTACATCAGCGTGTTGCCGGTTGACGTGTCGCGAATCCAGACGACATACATGTTGCCGGTGTCGTCGACGTAGGCGGCGGGCTGGGCGTCGGACACCCCGTCCGGAGTCGTCACCGCCATCGGCGCGGACCATGTGTGCGTCGTCGGGTTCCAAATGGCCGCGTCGATGTCCTGAGTGCTGCGCGAGTAGTTCCCGTTATTGTCCATCGGCGAGGGGTTGGTGTTGTGGACCCACGCCGCGACCCCTTGCCCCTTCGCGTTAAACGCAATCGACGGACTGGCATCCATCAGCGGCTCATTGGTGACCGGCTGTTCGGCGCCCCATTCCTTGCCATCGAAGTACCGATAACGGATTTGGGTGTCAGCCAGTTTTTGACTGAGGGTAAGGCCGGAGGGCGAACCGGCGACGTTGGTTGCCTGGTAGACCACGACCGCCGCCGCCGTGCTGGCAGCGTTGTCGTGCGTGAGGGCCAGGGTGGGGCTGGAAACGTCATTACTGGGCAGGACCGTCTGGGCCGACCAAACGCCGCCGCTGCGCTGCGAGAAGGCGAGGTTGCCAATGGTCACGCCCGGCGTGGTGCTGGCATTGACGACCTGAATCGAAAGCGCTTGCCCGGATGCCGGGTCGACCACGATTTGCGGGTGTGCGTCCAGCGGGTAGGCGCCGACGGGACTGGACCCGCTCCTTACCGTAGGGGTCGGTATGGAGACGGCAGCGGGTAAGGTCGCCGCGGGATTGACCAGCAGCCGATCGATGGCGCTCATCGCCGCCGCCCCGCTTGCTGCGTCGCTGGTAATGATGTTGTTGTTGCTGGAGACCGGGAAGTCCAGGGGGCCGAAGTCGTCGCTCCAGATCGAACCGATGATCGCGACATCGGCTTCCAGGTGCAGGCCGAGAAGCAGGTCAACATTGGCCGACAGCGGCAGTTGGTCGAAGGAGAAGACCTTCGAGGGGTCGGTGTTGTCGAGGCCGAATGTAACTCGCAGCGTCAGGCTGACCGTGCCGGAGAGCGAGGCGGCATTGAAGCCTAGCACGTCCACGTCCCCTTCCACCGTCGCGCTGCCGGTGATCGACGGCTGAATGAAGGTAGGTGACATCAATCCCAGCCGGATCGGCGCGTTGAGCGGGTCGACGAGGACATTGGGATTGATCCCGACCTTGACGCCTGCGCTCAGGTTGGCGTCGAGCCCGAAGCGCACGCCGGCGTCGATGCTCGCGACGCCCGGCAGGCCGAAGGAGAACAGCTTGATCTCCGGCGTCTCCACGTGCAGCAGGTTTAGGTTCTGGAGTTGCACGCTGACGGCGGCGGCCGTCGTGTCCAGCGTATGTGGATCAATGGAAAGCGTCGTCTTAATGGTCAGGTGGTCGTTCGGCTGAGTCGTTCCGTCGAAGGTCTGATCGTAGATGGTGTTGTCCAGCGCCTTGATCATGACGTGGCCGGCGAGCGGCAGGGAAACCGCGTCCTGCGGGTTGAGGTCGGCCGTGCCGTTGGCCGACAGCTCGACGAGGAACTCATTGTCCTTGTCGCCGACCAGCGGAAGGTTAACGCCGACGATGTCGCTGACCGTGTGGTGGTAATCGACGAACTTGTGATCGAATCCAAGGTCGTACATCTGGGCACTACTGTCCCAGGAGATGGAAGTCAGGAACTGCGGCTTGGGGACGATGTCGAGGTACTGCACGTGGTCGCCGCTCCGCAGCCCGTAGGCGTCGATGGCCGCGTAGTGAATCTCATTGGGGTGGCTGGGTGACGTGGGATTGAAGAACCCGAAGTCGACCGGCACGTCGTCGGTGTGGGACGACGGGTAATTCCCGCCGCTGGCCGTGAACCCACCTCCGCCCAGGCCTTGGATCGTGGTCTGGTAAAGGTCGCCATCACCATCGTTGGAGGTCACCAGGACGTCGTCCGTGACTCCGTCGACGCCGGAGACATACCGGCCCCAGGTGTTTGGAGTGGACTCGCCGTTCAGCGATGGGTCTTTCAACGCGATGGAAATGGTCGGCGCGGCCGCGTCCACGGAGGAGAGGGCCACTGACTGGGTGTTATTATTGAAGCTGATCTCCTGGAACAGCTTGTCGAAGTTGGCGGTGAAGGTGGCGGTGTTCGATGGGCTGTCGGGGTCCCAGTCGATGTTGAAGCTGGCGGTGCCGAACGGCCCGATGGCGGCCAGCGACATAGTATCTGGGACGGGGTAGTTGCTGAGAACCAGTTGGCCATGGCTGGGCGGGGCACTGGCAAACGCCTGGTTCCGGACGGTTACCGTCACGCGGGTGCGGCCGCTGTCGGCTTCAAGCTTGATCGGGTCCACCACCAGGTCCGGCGTGCCGGACTGCGGGATAGTAAACATCGGTCCGATAAGCGCATTTTGCCCGAGGCGATCGCGATCGAGCCCGATGAAGTATTGATCGCCGGGGCCTGGCATGTCGCCGGAATGAATCGTGACGGTGGTCACCGGTGACCCGCCGTGGCCGAAATAGGTGTAGTAGTCAATCAGTCCCGTGCCGCCGACTTGGACGTACGATGCACCCGATTTCTTGAAGATGGTGATGGTGCCTTGGCCGTCGATGGCGGTCGGCGGAAGGTAGAGCCCGTTCAAGTCGACCGCCAGGTCGCTTTGCACGCCGCCGGGCACGTCCACCTCGTAGAAGTCGGTGGCGAAGTAACTCCCCGTGTCAACGGTTCGCAGCGCACCGGTATCGTTTTCCGCGGAATTCGGATCGAGGGTGATCTTCTGGGCGTCGTAGGCGGGCACGTTGAAGGAGATGTCCGCCCGGCCGAAGGTCCGACCGTCGTTCGGCGTCGCTCCTACGAGCCTGAGGTAATAAAACCCCGGCGTGACGAAGTCGCTGAAGCTCAGGTCGCTGCCGACCGAGTTGAAGTCAAGCAGGCTTCCGTGGAAGCCACCGAATTCTCCGCCTGGCCCGCCGCCGCCAAGGTACAGCGCATAAGAAGCGTTGCTGATGTTCTGCATCGCCAGGCTGAAATGGGCCAGGCCCGACGACCCGACGTAGAACACCACCTTGTCGAGGGTGCCGCTGCTGCCTGGGTCGTAGAAGTCATCGAGCGAATAGCTCCCATCCGGGGCCGGGGTGGCCCGGACGTACGGCTCGCTCGGGACATAGGCCTCGACGCCGCCGGTCGACTGCGTGAGGCGGTCAAAATCAGCGGGCTGGTTCGGCGCGGAAGAGGTCGACACCGGGGCGGAGATGCTCACCGACGTCGGGTTTCCGCTGCTCAGGTAAACGTGAAGGAGATATGCGCTGGATGGCGCAAATTGCGAGAGTTGAAAGCTCGTCTGCCCCGTGGTAGCCGCCGACACGTGGTACATGAACTGGTCCGACGAGTTGAAGACATCGATGTTGGCCGTGTCGCTGGCGGGTCCGTTAAAGTTCGTGACTGTCACAAGCGGCTGCCCGGAGAGCCCGTGCGGCGTGATGGTCTCCAGGGTGTAGTTCGATCCCACGAAAGAGATGTTGCCCGTGCCGCTCTCGGGGTCGATGATCAGGTTTTCCGTCGGCGCGGGGAAACTATCCATCGTCCCGGGACCGACGTAGGTCGCAGGAATTGCCCCGACGCTAATGGTAAACAGTCCCTGGGTGGCCTGCTCGTTCTTCACCGACACGTAAAGCGTGTTAGCGCCGGGCGAGTAGTCTTTCTGGTTGGGGTCGTCCGTAAAGGCATTATCGAGGATGTGGTAGTTGTTGACGACGATTCGCGCGTCGATCACCGATCGGTCAGCCGGAAAGTAATCGAAGCTCGGCGCGGGCTCCGTCGGAAGCTCAACATAGGAGTCGACGGCGTTGAGGAAGTGCCCGCCGATGAACTGCAGGCTGTAGTGTGCCCGGTAGAGTTTGATATCGGTATCCACCGTCGTGGAGATGTCGTGGGTAGTGACTTGGAAAGGCGTGCTGAGATTGGGCAGCGTGAAGCTGTAAAAGTCGATGGTCGGCTGGGAACTCTGGAACAGTCCGAAGGAAGACCCGCCGAATGGAATGTTCGTCACCGTCCCCGCCTGCGACGGACTGAGTGTCGTCTCGGTGGCAAGGTACGGGTTCGGGTCGGTGGTCGATACGTCCATCTCGAGGCTGTACATGCCGTCGCCGAGCGGCTGACCCGCCAGCGGCTCAACCAGGAAGCGCATCGTCTTGCCCGCAAACGCCGTGGTTACGCTTGGGAGCGTTTGGGGAGCCATCGCCTGACCCGGTTGGGTCGTGAAGGCGGTGAGCGCATTGTTTGAGGCGTCGAGGACGGTGATTTTGACCGCCAGCGAACCGCCGATCGTGAACGGCGTGAACGACAGGGTCGGCGCCGCAGTCATGTTGAACGGCAGGTTCGTCGCCCACAAATCGCGCTCGGGCGGCTGCTGGATGACCACGTTGTGGATGCGCAGCTTGGAAACGAATGGGGGTTTGGCCGGCGGCTGCCCGGGCGGAGGAGGCGGTGGGTCGGGCACCGTCGCCACGCCAACGCCCTGCGGCATGGCGCCGGCCACCGACAACTGCGTTGGCCCGCCGGCACTCAGGTTCAGTGAGATTGCGGCCAGGCCGTACAACACCGCGCCGTGGAGCGGCGCGGTTAACGTCGCCGTCCCGTTCGACGCCGGCAGCGCGCGGTCATCCAACTGAAACACGCCCCCTTGCTGTAGGTAGCGAACCAGCAGCGCCTGAGCCCCGCCAGTCCCCTGGGCGCTGAGCGTCTCGCTGCCGCCGGGGGAGATCTCGTAAAACTGCACGCCTGTCATTTGCCCGAATGCTGGCGCGGCGACGGAGGATGAGAGGCCGCCGCTTATCAGGTCCAGCGTCTGCGTCGGGAACTGGCCGATCGGGATCTGTCGCGGCACGCTCACGGTCGCGTACGACAGCGTCGCCGTCCCCGTCCCCGACGTACCGACGACGTACACGTCAAGCGGCCCTGAGATCTTCGTCAGGTCGAGCGGCAGGATGACGGGCTGGCCCGCCGTCGCCGTCGCCTTAAGCGGCGCAAGATTCGAGCCGACCACCACGATTTGGGGCGTCAGCGTCGAGCCGGAGTCGGGCGTGAGTTGAAGGATCAGGTAATCAGCGCCGGTCGGCGTCACTCGGAAGATCTGCCCGCCATGGCTCGGGTCGATCGGCAGCGCGGCTTGTTGTCCTACGGTGTTGCTAACCGTCAACGGCGTCGGTGTGTAACTTTGCTTCGCGTCAAATGTGAAGGCCCCGGCATTCACCCCTTTATCGCCAGCGATGCGCACGAGGTAGCTCGTCCCGGCCGTGGCGCTGAGCGTGAAAGTCGTGGTCCCGGCGCCGGTGTTGCTGGAAACGCCCAGCAGCGTCGCACCGGTCGCGTCGTAGACGCTTATCAGCGGCGGAAATGCCGCCGAGTTGAGTGTGAGCACGAACGACCCGGTGGTGATGGCGCGGATGCGATAGACCTTTGGGGAGCCGGAAAGCGTGTCGGGTAGCATCGCGTCGGCCACGCCCAGCGACGTCGGCCCGGGCGTCGACAGGTCCTGCGAGATCACCGGGCTTGACAATGACGCGGGCCCCAGCAAGGAAGTGCTGGACAGATCCACTTTGTACGCTTGAGCCGCGGTGTTGAAGTTCAGCGGGCTGGCGGCCAGGAGGTACTTTGCGTCGGTAATGTCGCCGCCGGCCGGCGGCGCCGCCGCCAGCGAAACTGGGGCGCCCGACCCACTGGTGACCGCTTGCCATGGCGCCGTGGGATTGTCCTGGCGGAACAGCTCTCCGAAGAACTGCACGTCAGGCCCGGATTTGTTCAGGGTCACCGTGGCCGTCTGCCCGACGTTCGTGAGATCGATCGGATAGTAATTCACGTCGGCCGGGTTGGTGAACGTGTCCGGGGCGGTGTTGGCCAGAAACTCGGCCGCGCCGGCCCCCGGGTCGATCTTGATTGAGCTGTTGATCCCCTGCTGGCCCGTATTCACCGTCAATACAAAGGGCTTGGCCACCGTCACGGGAAGCGTAAAGACAATGTTGGCGCTCAGGACTTCCAGTACGTACGGGTGACCAGATTGCAGATTGGCGCTAAGCTGCTCGGAGGAGGTAAACGGCTTGTCCGCATCGGCGGTCTGAAGTAGATTGCCGTCCGCGTCATACAATGCCAGAGCAACATCAACAAATGAATGAGCCACCGAAGCGGTCGTAAAGGTCGTAGTCACGCCGGGAGCGGCATCGGCGACCGCGAACCGATAGAGCTGCTTCCCGATCACATCGAAACCTGCCGTGCTCGATAACGCGTATGTACTGACTCCCGGCGCAAACAGCGCCTGCGGAGCGGTGGTCGGATCGATGTGGGCCTGGATGGCGTTGCTCAGCAGGGCCGTGAGCATCAATCGCCGCTCCAGCTCTTCCACCGTAGTGCTGCCGGCGGACTTGAGCTCCCTGGTCGTCTCATGCGTACGAGCCTTGCGACTCCCCCCCTGAATCCGGGGTCGAGCTCTAAATAGCGGTTTCATGGCTGGCCCTTTCCGTATTGGCCCCGGCGACCCGCTGAGGGTCGTTGCCGGCGGATGTCGCTTGTCGAGGTGTTCTCTCCGTAAGACGTAAACGCCAAATCGCATCCGGGTCGGCCACGTTTTCTGCGCTTTGATCCGGAGGCGCGAGGGGCGGCAAGCGGATGGCACGATTTTGCGTGCGGATAAGTGCTTAGCGGGTATACTGCTGCTGTGCCCGAGAGCCCTACCTATCCCGCGCCGGCAGTGTCGGGTTCGGTCGTTGGGCCGGACCTGACCAACCAGGTTTATGAGCAGCTCCGCGTCATCGCTAAAGCGAAGCTCTCGGGTCAAGCGCCGGGGCACACGTTGCAAGCCACCGCGCTAGTCCACGAGGCATTCCTGAAGATGCGGGAGCACTCGTCGGTTTTCATGGCGGAACCGGCGGTCTTCTTTCGGATTGCTGCGCAAGCGATGCGCCAGATCCTGGTCGATCACGCCCGGGCCAAGGGCCGAGTGAAGCGCGCGGGCGGCACTCGGCGTGAGTTCGCCGATGTCGCCGAGTTGGCCGAGTCGCGTGACCCGGCCGAAATTATGGCGTTTGATGAAGCGCTTTCTCGTTTAGAACAACAGCAGCCCCGCGCCGCCGAAGTGGTGAAGCTCCGGTTTTTCGCCGGTCTCACGGTGGAGGAGACTGCGCAAGCCTTGGGCCTCTCCCAGCGCACGGTGACGCGGGAATGGCGATACGCGCGGGCGTGGCTGCTGCGAGCGCTGGAATGAAGGCTCCCCCGAATCATCCCAGAGCCGCGCCGCGAGAAAATGGGGCGACCCTTGTGAACGACGGCCCGGCAAGTCTTCCACCCGAACCGGAAACGGTAAAGGAGATCTTCTCCGACGCTTGCGAGCTGGAGCCGGAGCGGCGCCAGGAGTTTCTCGACCAGCGCTGTGGTGGGGACGGTCTACTGCGGGCTGAGGTAGAGAGTCTGCTGCGTTTGCACGAGAGCGGCAGCCGATTCCTGTCCGATCCGCCTGCCGCGGTCGAGCGGGCGGGACGGTTGGCGACGGCGAACGGTGCAGCAGACGAACTGCCTCGTTACGTGAACCACTTCAAACTCGTTCTGTTATTGGGTGAGGGGGGCTTCGGGGCCGTTTATCTGGCCGAGCAGGAGCACCCGGTCCGCCGCACCGTCGCAGTCAAGATCATCAAGCTGGGGATGGACACGAAGCAGGTGATCGCTCGCTTTGAGGCCGAGCGACAGGCCCTGGCAATGATGGACCACCCGAACATCGCCAAGGTGCTCGATGCGGGGGCGACGGAAACGGGCCGGCCCTATTTCGTGATGGAACTCGTGCACGGGGTGCCGATCACCGAGTACTGCGACGCCAACCGCCTTACGATCCGCCAGAGGTTGGAGTTGTTCATCCCGGTCTGCCTCGCGGTGGGTCACGCCCACCAGAAGGGCGTCATTCACCGCGACATCAAGCCGTCGAACGTTCTGGTCGAGCGATATGATCCCGGCGCGCCGCCGGTGCCGAAGGTAATCGACTTCGGCATCGCCAAGGCGACCGCCGCGAGCCTCACGGACGGGACCAGATCTACCGGCATGCGGCAGCTCATCGGGACCCTGGAATACATGAGCCCCGAGCAGGCGGACCTTTGCGACCCGGCCGTCGACACGCGGAGCGACATCTATTCACTAGGCGCTCTGCTGTACGAGCTGCTCACCGGCGCCGCCCCATTCGACGGCGACACGCTGCGGAACAAAGGGTACTCCGAGGCCCAGCGGATCATTCGCGAGGTGCAGCCGCCCCGGCCGAGCTCCCGCGTGACGACGATAGGGGCCGGTTCGCAAGTGGTGTCGGCCCCGCGCGGTCGGACCCATGAGGGGCTGGCCCGATTGCTTCGCGGCGACCTCGACCGGGTCGTCATGAAATGCCTGGAGAAGGACCGCGAACGGCGATACTCCAGCGCGGCGGCGCTGGCCGAGGACGTGAGACGATATCTGGACGGGCAACCCATGTCCGCGGGCCCGGCGACTGCGACGTACCGACTGCGCAAGTTCGTCCTGCGCCACACCACGGCGGTCGCCGCCATCATCGGCATCGCCCTGGCGCTGGTCGTGGCGGTAGTCGGGACCACCACGGGTCTGGTCCGGGCCCGCTCGGCCCAGCGGACCGCTATCGAGCGGGGCAACGTGGCCCGGCTAGCACAGCAGCGCGCCGAACAGAACGCCGCCGAGGCGCGCCGCGAGGCGCGGCGGGCACTCACCATCAGCTCTTTTCTGCGAGACATCTTCGCCCTGGCCCAGCCGGAGTCCGGGGCCGGCGGCCAGGAGGCGAACGTGGACGAAGTCCTCCGACGCGCCGCCGCCGAGATCGACACGAAGCTTCGCGGGCAGCCCGAGGAAGAATTGCTGGCCCGGCGGATGCTCGGGGAGGCTTGCGGGCGGATCTTCCTGCACGACCTGGCGGTCGAGCAGCTCCGTCGCGCTCATGAGCTGTCAGTTGCTTTGCCAGGCGGCGCCACCTCGGTACGTTCTCTCGATCTGGCCACCGAGTGGGCCATGGCGATGTACCTGGCCAGCCGGGGCAACGAAGCTGTCGCCCTGGCGCGCTCGACGCTCGCCGCCTGCCGCCAGATCCTAGGTGACGGCCATCCAGTGACCTGGGAGGCGATGCACGCCTGTGCCCTGTGCGTGAGCCAGACCCGGAATACGGATGAATGCTATCACCTTTTGATGCAGCTCGTAGAGCTCGCTCGCAAGTTCCCTGAAGGCCGACGCGCCGACCGGCTTGGTCGATATCTGTGCAACTGGGCGGTCTGCCTGCGCGACCGGGGTCAGTACGAGGCCGCCTCCGCCGCCCTTCGTGAGGCCGCGGGCGTCATACAAAGAGATAGCTTCGATCCTGCGGCGCGCGTGCCGCCGACTGCTGGGACTGATGAATTTCCCGGAACCTGGCTGCGCCTCCTGGGCGAACGCTCCATGGACATGCTCAATGCCAGCAGTTGGATCAGCAAACAGATGGTGGAGGGCGGCGACTTTCCGGAGGCCCTCCCCCTGGTGCAGCGGTATATCGCCGAGGCGCTGCGTGTCGTCCCACAGGGGACGCCCGCGATCGCTTATCGGTTAGAGGACGAGGCGATGCTCCAGCTCCGCGCCGGCGACCGGTTGGCGGCCGGCCTCACACTCGCCCGCGCCATCGACATGTCGCGCAAGCTTCTCGGCTACGACGGGGCCGACCCGCAGGGCCGCTGGCGGACCTGGACCATGTACTGCGACCCGAATCTCACCCAGGGGTGGCGCAGCCCGGCACTTCGCAACCAGGTCTGGTGCGCGCTGGACGACCTGCTCCGCGACAACCCGCCGGGACACCTGGTACCCGAGGAGGTGCCGCTCGCTCGGCTGCAATTCAAGCTATTCCGCTGGAACGACAGTCCGCACGAACAGAACGGTCATTTGATCGCCGCGGGCGGACTGGAAGAACTCAAGGCGCTGCCCGAACCAACGCCGGGGGTCTATCTCCTGGGTTTGGAAGTGCCACGGCTGGGGGACGCCCTGCTGCGCCGGGCCAACTGGCTGCTACTGGCCCCATGGTCGCTCGAGTTCCGCCCGATCCCACGTTTCGATGACATCCGCACGGAGCCGTCCGGTCACGGACAGAACTGGACGGCTGCAAGCTTTATCTACGACCGACGACAGATGCTCGGGCTGGCCCTTCACGACGGCCTGGCGCTCACGACCGAAAACCCCCGGCGGCTTCACTGGTTTACGGCCGTCGCCAACACCCGCATCGAGCTTCCAGCCGGCAGGTATCGCTTCTCCATCTCCAGCGATGACGGAGTGCGGCTATGGATCGACGGCAGGTGCGTGATCGATTATTGGATCTCGCGGCCCAGCCGCACCGACGATGCCTTGGTTGAATTGGCAGGCGGTGTCCACGACCTGCGGGTTGACTTCTTCCAGGAAGTCGCCGGCTATGCGCTGTGGCTTCAGGCCGCGCCGATGACGGCGACCGCCAGGGCCGCAGCGTCCAAACTTGGGGGCGGCGTCCCCGCCGTCGATTGCCTGGTCCAGCTCGCCTCGCAGGCTGCCCGTGAGGGACCGCATGCGCCATGGCACCGGTTCACACGTGCCGGCGCCTTGGCGCGCGGCGGACGGTTCCGCGACGCCGAAAGCGAGTACGCTCACCTGAGCGAGATTGACCCCACGGACCACTTCTACTGGTACTTGCGAACCCTCTTGCTCGCGTACCTGAGCGATGACGCCGAGTACCGCCGAGCCTGCGACGGCATGCTCGACCGCTTCTGTTCAGGCGCTGATCCCCTGACGCTCGTACGTCTCCTGATCGCATGCAGCCTGCGGCCCCAACCGCCGGAGGCCCTGGAGCGCTTGCGTCAACTCGTCGATCGCGCCGACAGCACGAATCTCCTGAAGCCTCAGGACCCCTTCTCGGAATTCCTCGCCGGCATGGCCCGCTATCGGATCGGCCAATTCGAGCGGTCCGCCGAGCTGCTCCGTCGCCATCTGGCCCGAGTGCCACAAGGGCCGGCCACCTCGCGCGCGGCCGCGGAGCTGTTCCTGGCGATGGCCCAGCACGGATTGGGAAATGAAGCCGACGCCTCTGCCGCCTTGGCCCGAGCCGGCCAGTTGCTAAAGACCCAGGTCCCCCTGGCCGGCGTCGACGACCTCGGGCCCAACTCGTTTGACGTTGAGCTCTGGCTCATCTGCCAAACGGCCTGGCGCGAAGCCAATGTGCTGCTTGGAAGTTGAGACAGGTACGCCGGCCCAGCTACCCACTCCCCCGGAAGTTGTTGAGGTGCGTTACTCATCGGCGTTGACGTCATCGCATTCGATAGCCTCGCCAATGACGTCTACACCTCATCGGAATCGGCCGCCGTCACATCAACAACGCGTACTCGCGGGGATCCATGCGTTCATCGAGCGGTATCGGCCGCAGCCGTACGGGTCAGCGACGGACGCGCTGGCGGATACGCAGCGGTCGTTTCGGGTGGTTCGGGCGCACGCGAAAGAATGGGGCGTTGATCCGAAACGCGTGGGGATCATGGGGTTCTCGGCGGGTGGGGAGCAGGCGGGTTGGGTGACGCTCAAGTTCGACAAGGGGCATCCGCAGGCAAGCGACCCGGTAGAGCGGGAGAGCTGCCGGCCGGACTTTTCGGTGCTGGTGTACGCGGGGTGGTTGCGAATGGATCTGAGCAAGGTGCCCAAGAACGCGCCGACGACGTTCTTGACCAGCGCGGGGATCGACGACGCGTTTCATGCCCGGCAGACGGTGGAGTTTTACGATGCGCTGTTCAAGGCGAAGGTCCCGGTGGAATTGCACATTTATGGGCACCATCCTCTGCTGCGGGACTTCAGGATCCTTTCTCAACGGCACGCAATTGTTCCATCGGTCTCCAATCTTCTGGTGGCTTGATCCCTTTGGATTTCCACGGCATTCCTTCCTCAATCCATCTTTTACGCCATTTTCGATAAACTTCCTTTCGCGCGGCTGTGTCACCACCAGCCTCATCATCATATCCGAACTGTATTCCGCAAGTCGGACAGATTTCGTCTGAAGCACCCGTAGTATCACTACGCGGTTGTTCCTTTAATCCGGTATAGCCACAAACAGGGCATACGTACTTACTCATGCTAGTCACCTCCGACTCTGCCCTCGATCCTCCAACCTCGACCGCCGCCCGGTGTTCCCGGCGATCGTCGGAGAGTGGGATCATCATGTCCGGCTGCTGTATGCCGTCGACGGTCACGCCGGTGACGACGTTGCCGTCGCCGATCTTACGAACATGGATGTGGTGGACGGTCTCGCGATAGCGGTAATGAACGTTGAACCATTCCCAGTTTGAGGGCATCAGCGGTTCCACCCGCAGACGGTTCACCTCCAGACGCAGCCCTAGGAGCGATTCGGTGATCAGGCGGTACATCCAGCCGGCCGAGCCGGTATACCACGTCCATCCCCCGCGGCCGGCGTGTTGCGGATTCGTATACACGTCCGCCGCGACGACATACGGCTCCACTTTGTACGTGGCGACGGCGACTTCACTTCCGCCGTGCCGTATCGGGTTGATCATCCGGAACAGCTCCCAGGCGCGTCCGGCGTCGCCCGCGGCGGCGAAGGCCATGACCGCCCAAACCGCCGCATGCGTGTACTGCCCGCCATTCTCGCGCACGCCCGGCACATAACCTTTCACGTAGCCGGGGTTCAGATCGGACGTGTCGAATGGCGGGTCGAAAAGCTGAATCACGCCCAGCTCGCGCTTCACAAGCCGGGTATAGACTGCCTCCAGTGCTCGCATCGAGCGTGCCGAGTCTCCCGCTCCGGAGAGAACGGACCAACTCTGCGGGAGGGAGTCGATCTGACATTCTGGATTGGAAGCGGAGCCCAGGGGCTCGCCGCTGTCGAAATAGGCCCGGCGGTACCACTCGCCGTCCCAGGCATGCTGCTCGATGTTGTCGCGCAGCTTCACCGCCTCCGCGGCGCAGAGTTCGGCGAACACAACGTCCTGCCGGCGCCTGGCGAGGTCGGAAAACCGCACGAGCACGTCATACAGGAAGAAGGCCAGCCACACGCTTTCGCCTTTGCCGTGCTCGCCGACCAGGTTCATTCCATCGTTCCAGTCGCCGCAACCCATCAGCGGCAGCCCGTGCTCGCCGAACCGTAAACCGTGCTTGATCGCGCGGACGCAGTGCTCGTAGAGCGTGCCGGAATCGTCCGAACGTGACGGCAGGTCGTAATAGCTGTCCTCATCGGACTTCACCGGCCGGCCTTCGATAAAGTGGATTTTTTCGTTCAGCACCCCGGTGTCGCCGAGCGCGGACACGTAGCGGCAGGCCGCATGGGGGAGCCAGAGATAGTCGTCGGAAATACGGGTTCGCACGCCGCGGCCCAGCGGCGGGTGCCACCAGTGTTGTACGTCGCCCTCGCGGAACTGGCGGGCGGCACAACGCAGCAACTGCTCTCGCAGGACGCCCGGCTCCGCATGGATCAAGGCCGTCACGTCCTGGAGCTGATCGCGGAACCCGAACGCACCGCCCGATTGATAGAACCCGCTGCGGCCCCAGACACGGCAGACCAGTACTTGGTAGAGCAACCAGCCGTTGGCCAGGAAATTGAGCGAAGGATCGGGTGTCTCGACCTGGACCGCCCCCAGCATGCGATTCCAGTACGCCCAGACCTGTTCCAGCGCCGCCCGGGCCGGGCCGGCGCCGCGGAAGCGGCTGATGAGATTGCGGGCATCGGTCAGGTCCCTGCCGCAGCCAATGACGAAGGCAACCTCACGGTCCTGGCCGTCGGCCAGGTCGAACACCACCTGCATCGAAGCACAGGGATCCAGACCGGCCCCGAGGCGGCCGGAAAGCTGTGAGCGAGTCATGCACGCCGGGTCGGCCGGGCTACCGTTGCGGCCCAGGAATTCCATGCGGTCGCCGCTTACGGTGCGCTGCGCCTCGCTGGATTCCAGAAATGCCACGCGCTCGACAAACTCGCTGTTGTACGGGTTGCGGGCCAGCAGTGCTCCGGTCTTCGGATCGACCTCGGTGACGACGTGCGGAAGGTTCGTCGACCGCCGCTCACCCAGCACCAGCTCGAGATAAGCTGTCACCGACAGCCGCCGCGCCCGCCCGCAGCGATTGCTCAGTTTGAGGACAATGAATTTCACCGGCGCATCGGTCGCGACATAGGTCGACATCTCGGTCGAGATGCCGCCTTCGGTGTACTCGAAGATGCTGTAACCCAAGCCATGCCGCGTCGTGTAAGGCATCGGCCCGCGCGCCGGCAGAGGCGAGGCGGACCAGAACCGTCCGCTCTCCTCGTCCCGCACGTAGAACGCCTCGCCGCTTTCGTCGCCGACCGGGTCGTTGTGCCAGGGCGTCAGCCGGAAGGAGTGCGCGTTTTCGCACCACGTGTAGGCGCCGCCACTCTCACTGACGACGCTCCCGAACCACGGGTTGGCCAGCACATTGGACCACGGAGCCGGGGTGGGCGATTCCGACGTGGTGGTGATGACGTACTCGCGGCCGTCCTGCGTAAAGCCGCCCGCCCCGTTGAAAGCGGCCAGATTCCGCTCCGGTATCTCGACGGCGATGGGAATCTCCGGGCGACGAGTTCGAACCGGGTTGAATCGCCGCACCGGGACCTCCACGCGGGCGCGGCGGTCCAGTTGCTCGGCGAGCGTGCCGGCCGTGTCGCTGACGATCACACGGGCGACGGTCTGCATCAGCACCTTGTCCTCTTCCGACATCTGCTCGATGCGGCGGACGAAGATGCCGCCCGGCTTGTCGACCAGGTTCGCCTCGGACGATGAGGCGATCATCCCCATGATCTGCTCCTGAAGCGCCTGACGGTAACCGGACGGGTCCTCGTTCCAGATCACCAAATCGGCAGTCAGACCCTTGGCGCGCCAGTAAGCGTGCGCCTGTAGAAGCTGGTGAACGAGGTTGATCTGGGCCTGGTCGCCGATCCGCAGCAGGACGATCGGCAGATCGCCGGAGATGCCGTAACCCCAAAGTCCCGATTGTCCCCGGCGGTTGCGCGCGATCACGCTTGCCGGGGCGCGCAGCAAGGGATTAGAATACAGGATGCTGCTGGCGAGACGGCCGTAGAGCTGGGCATCGGATTCGGTCACGTCCAGTTGCCGCAAAACCACCTGATCGTGAGTCCAGGCGAGTTCAAAGACGCGGTCGGCCAGGTGGCGGTCGTGGTATTTCTCCACCAACTCCAGCGCGCCGTCGCGGGTCTCGGAAACGCCGGTAACCAAGTGCACCCGCACGGTCTCATCCGGCCCGATGACCAGTGTGTTGCGGATGGCGACGATCGGGTCGAGTACGGACCCTTCGCTGTCGGTCAGTGCCGGGCGGTGCATAGCAGCCGGGTCGGCGGCGGAGCGCCCGCGGCCGATGAATTCGGCACGGGCCGTCTCATAGGATGCCACGCCCACGGCGGTGCCGTGTACGGTCATTAAATGCATCATCCAAGGAGGCCGCTCGCCGTCAGAGCGCGGCCGGCGGGTACACAAAACGGCCTGGCGCTCGCGCACGAGTTGAGTCTGGACGAAGAGGTTGCTGAATGCCGGATGCGCCGCATCGGCTGCCGGCGGCGCCAGCACTACTTCCGCGAAGCTGGTCAATTCAATTGTGCGCGCCCGCGGCCCGTGATTGCTGATGCTGATCCGGCGCAGCTCGATGTCGTCCTCGGGCGAGACGCTGATTTCCACGTGCGTATCGATGTCGCCATCGCGGCGCCGGACCTCCGCCCTTCCCGGCGAGAAGATCGCTTCGTAGGAAGCGGCCCGCTTGAGCACGGGCTGGTGGGAGGCGGACCAGAACTTGCCGCTTTCCGCGTCGCGGAGATAGCACAACGTCCCCCAGCAGTCGCGCGTCGGGTCCTCGTGCCAGCGTGTGATCGCCAGGTCGCGCCAGCGGCTGTATCCCCCGCCCGCCGCGGTGACCGCCACGTGGTAACGGCTGTTAGAAAGCAGGTGTACTTCGGGATTGGGCGTTTGCGGCGTGTTAAAGCTGCGAAAGTTCGCGCCGCCCTCGATTGGAACGCCTCGCGACTCAGAAACCTCCGCCGGGTGTGGGTACACCGCCGCGGCTTTCGGCACGCGCTCCTGCAACAGCAACTCGGTCGCGCGGAAAAGCGGCTCGGATTCGAAGCGGCGCTGCATCGGGCGGTCGCGCAGCAGGTACAAGAAGGAAAGCAACGCCATCCCCTGGTGGTGTGCCATGAAGGAGCGCACCACCACACCGTCTTGTCCGGGCGGCAGACGGGCGGGCGTGTAGTCGACGGCCTCGTAGAATCCGTAGTCGCCCAGCCGCCCGTCGCCGGCAAGACGACGCAGGTTGGCGCACGAACGCTGCGGGTCGATCATCAGGGCCATGGCGCTTGCGTATGGCGCGACGACCAGATCGTCCGCCAGCCCTCGCTTGAACCCCAACCCGGGCACGCCGAAGGCGCGGTACTGATAGTTGAGCTGCGCGTCAGTCTTGGCATACCCGGATTCGGAGATGCCCCACGGCACGCCCCGCTCGCGGCCGTAGGCGATCTGCCGTTCCACGACCGCCCTGTATGTCTGGTCCAGCAGTGTGCCGTCGTAGGTCGGCATCACCAGCAGGGGCATGAGGTATTCGAACATGGAGCCGCTCCAGGAAAGCAGCGCCGGTTTCCCACTGGACGTGGTGAGCGCCCGGCCGAGGCTGAACCAGTGTTCCTGGGGGAGCTTTCCCTGGGCAATGGCGACGAAGCTGGCCAGCCTCGCCTCCGATGCAAGCAAGTCATAGTAACTGGCATCGCGGCGGTGCTCGGCGACGTTGTAACCGATCGCCAGCAGGTGGCGGTCCCGGTCGTAGAGGAACTCGTAGGCGATGTCGGCCAGCTCACGGCATCGGTCCGCAAGCCGCCCCAGGTCCGAGAGTCGCTGCGAGGCTCGCTCCGACCCCTGGGCGACCGCCTCGCGCAATCCGGTGAGCCAATCCTCATCCTCCCCCGGCCATCCACGGCGCTCCCCGTTGGCTAGCCGCGCGAATGCGTTCGACAACGCCGCCTCCAGCCTCGCCGTTTCGGCCAGCGTCGGCACCTCGTCGAGTTGCCGCAGCAACGCAGCCTGGGCGGCGCTGGAGCGTCCTCTCACAAACGCGGAGGGCAGCGGCAGCTCGACCCAAGGCGCCATGCGCTTCAGGTCGTCGATGGAGTCCCGGCATTGGTCCTCGAATGCTCGAACCCACGATTGAATCTGCTCGTCCGGGCCGGACTCCACCGCGCGCCTCAGCTCCTGCGCCGCCGCCGCCAACGAGCGCAGTAGGCGGTGCGAAGCCGAAAGCGAGTGCGGCGTGTCACGCAGGAGATCCCGAATCTGAGCCAGCCGGGCCGAGACATCGGGCATTGCGGCGACTGTCCCATGCCGAGCTATGTCGAGAATTACGTGCAGCGTTCCGGCCAGTCCAGTGAAGGCCGTCGGTGTCAGAATCTGCCGGCCGGCGATCTGGTTCAAGCCCGCCGCGAGTGTGAGCAGGTGCCCGGCGAAGTTACCGCTGTCGACTGTGGAGACGTAAAGCGGACGCAGAGGCTCGAGCGTGCGCGTGTCGTACCAGTTGTAGAGATGACCGCGATGGCGCTGCATCTTGTCAATCGATCCCAGGGTCTGCGCCGTCCGCCCGATCAAGCCGCCGCCGCAGATATAGCCGAAGTCGTACGCGGCCAAGTTCGCCAGCAGGGATAGACCTATGTTGGTCGGCGAGGTCCGATGCGCGACCCCGCGCGGAGGCTCCTGCTGAAAGTTATCGGGGGGCAGATAGTTGTCCTCTGACGTTACGAAGGTTTCGAAGAACCGCCAAGTGCGGCGGGCAGCCATGCCCAGGAAGACGGAATCGTCTTGGGCCAGTCGGGGCAGCGCCGTCCGACTGGGGCGGCTCAGCCACCAAGCCACCCCCGGAGCGACCAGCCACATTCCCAACAGTGGCCCGGCCGATGAGAGTGCCCCGGCCCGAAACACGGCAAGAGCCGCTCCCGCGACGATCGCCGTCGCCGGAAGGACCCACAGCGACAAATAGAAGCCGCCCAGGTCAGTTCGCCCACGGCGCTGGGCGTCGCGGGCCGTCTGCCATTCAAGCAACCTGCGTCGGGTGACAAGCACCCGCACCGCCGTGCGGCCGATCGCCTCGAGATTGACCAGCGCCTCATCCGGCAAGGTGGCGATGGCGAACGCTTCCCGCAAAAGCTGCCGTGCAAAAGAGCGCGCCACCAGCCGCAAGTGGTGGCGCAGCGAGAGGTCAGCCGATCGGCGCGCCAGTTCGGCCGCGGCGGTGAGAAGCCCGGGCAGCGCGAAGATCCCGAGCACCGTCAGCATGCAGAACAGCGCCGTGCCGGGCAAAAACCATCCCACCAACAACAGCGCCAGCAATGCCGGCGGCACGAGGCTCCGCCGCAGGTTGTCCAGGATCTTCCACCGCGACAGGACCGAAATTGGGTTGCTTACGCGCTGCGAATCGAAGCCGGGCACCCATGGCAACAGCCACACCGCGATCTGCCAGTCGCCCCTGATCCAGCGGTAGCGCCGGCTCACGTCCGCGGGGTAAGCGGGCGGGTACTCCTCGAAGAGCAACACGTCGCTAACCAGCCCGCAACGCCCATACGCACCTTCCAGCAGGTCGTGACTGAGAATGCGGTTTTCCGGAAAGCGCCCGCCGACCGACCGCTGAATCGCCTCCAGATCGTAGATCCCCTTGCCGATGAACGAACCTTCCTGGAATCCATCTTGGTAGACATCGGAGACTGCGCGCGTGTATGGGTCGATACCGGGATCGCCTCCAAACAACCGGGCAAAGGGCGATCGGGCGGCACTGGACATGCTGATGCCAACACGTGGCTGGAGGATACTGTAGCCCTCGGTTACACGACCGCGTTTCTGATCGTAAAAGGGACGATTCAGCGGGTGGGCGATCGTGGCGGTGAGCTGTCGGGCCGAATCACGCGGGAGCTGAGTATCGGCATCGAGTGTAATGACGTATTGGACGCCTCGCAGATGATCGATCGGGCCGGCGACCGTGTCGAAGCCGCCTTGTTTACCACTCAGCGCGGCGTTGAATTCCTCCAGCTTCCCGCGCTTCCTCTCCCATCCCATCCATACCCCCTGCTGTGCGTTCCACCGCCTCGCACGATGAAAAAGATAGAAACTTCCGCCTCTGGGTTTTGCCTCCGCTCCGGGGACGCCGGTGTCGGCACGTTCGCCTTCCGCGCTTTCCCCCCCTCGCACTTCGCCGCCGCTGTACTTGGCATTGAGAGCTTCAACTCCTTCTCGCGCCTGCTGAAGCAGTGTCTCATCGTCCGGCATCGTGTGATGCGGGGAATCACGAAAGTCAGTAAGCAGCGCAAACGAAAGGTTCTCATCCTGATTGGCCAGGAAGCGGACCTCCAAGGCCTCGAGTAATCGCACGACTTCGCGGCGGTCAGTGAGCATCGTCGGCACCGCCACCGCCGTCCGATGCTCCGGGGGAATCCCTGAAGAAAAATCCATGCGGGGGAGCGTGTCGGGCCGCAAAAGCAATGTCGTTCCCCAATGGACCAGCGCGACCGCGAGCTGACTGGCGTAGATCGCGAGCACCAGGCCCAGGACCGTCAGCTCCCACGGCCGCAGCACGCCGTGGGCGGCCCAACTCAAGAGAAGCGCGGTCGTCCCCATCGTCACTAGCACAATCGATCCGAGGTACAGCGGAAGGCGGAACCGACCGGCGAGGCGGCGCAGCAACATCGTCGGCGTCGTCCGTATCCCCGATGCGCGCTCAAGCGCCGCTCGGCCGTGATCGACCAGAAAGTAGCCGACGTGAGTCATGCGCTTCGTGCGTACCGCCCTTTCGTCGCCGTCACGTTTGGCCGCCGCCTCACTCGCCAACTTGACGGCAATCCGCGCCACCTTGTCTTCCGACAGGGCGCCGCGCTTGGCGACGTTCTCGATGGCGTGTCGGTAGTGATCGCGGGTTGCAAAGTCCATCGCGTGATACACGCCCGCCGGGTCCTCCCGGAGCGTGTGCTCGACCACGCTCATATCTTCGACAAAACTGCGCCAGTCTGTAGCGCCCAGGAAGCGAAGGCTCCCGATGCTGTTGCCGATGGAGACCTGGTCTGCCGCCTGGCTTTGACTGGCCTGCTGGAAAATGTTGTCAACGATCTGACCCTGCTCGGCCAGACGCTGCTCCAGCCACGTCAGGGCGACGATGAGTGCGGGCCCTTGCCCGTGAAGGCGGCTGGCCAACTCCGCCACGAACGCGTTGGTGAGCGGCGGGTCTTCCTCGATCATCCTGGCCAGGACCAGCACCACCTTGGCCGGTTCCGTGGCCGCGATATCCAGCATCCGCTCGACCCAGTACCCTGCCCGTTCCCGCTCGCGTCGCCCCGCCATCACTCGCGCGGCGACACGGCGTAAGTTTTCGAGCAGCGCCAGCCGGAGCATGATCGGGATGGCCCACAGCTCGCCCAGGCGAAGCGGACTCACCGATTGATACGCGGCGACGAACGCGCGAAGGCTCTCGGCATCGACCCGGCCGTCGGCGTGGGAAATCAGTTCGAGCGCGATGGCATAGACCCGCGGATAACCCGCGGAGGGACCGTCCGCCAGTCGGGGCAGCTCGCGGTTGTAGCGGTGTGGCAGGTGGTGCCGGGCGGTACGGATCTGCTCTTCGATCAGATGATAGTTGTCGAGAAACCATTCGGCCGCCGGGGTAATCCGCCGGCCGCGATTGACCGCGTCGGTAACGAGCTCGTACGCCTCGCGAAGCACCCCCTCGTTCGCGGTGAGCCTTGACAGCAGCCGATTGGATCCTCTAGGGGCGCCACGGCCCACAACGTAGCGCTGGGCCAACGACTTCGCGTGATTCTCCAGCTGACCGACGCTGAAGAGTTCTGCCCGCAACGGTAGCTCGTCGGCGGTATGACCGGTGCTGCCGCTGCCACCACTGGCCAACCGGTCTCGACGCAGAATGCGGTCGACCGTCCCGATGGCGGCTCTCATACTCTCCCGGCTTCTGCTCACCACGTGCGGGCAGCGTAGTCGGGCATCGCAGTGACCGCCAGCAGTAGACGCTCATCGAACCCAAGGACATGCGCTGTTCCACTCCACTGTCGCGCCAGCGCCACCCGAGGCCGCAGGTTCAGCACCGGAAACAGTACCAGGCGGCCAGGTATGGCCTTCAGCGATGCTGTAGCACGGGAGAGCAGTGAAAACCTCGATCGCTGCATGCAGTCCGGCCAACGGCGGTGGCCGCGCATCAACTCCATTGCGGCGGTCGTCGGCGAGACCAGTGGTCTTGCGACCCACGCATTTGGATCGCTTTTTGGCCTATGGCTTTTGCGGGAGCCTTCGGTCGCCAGACGTTCTTCCGCGGGCAGGGGCGAGGGGGACGGCCGGTGATGCGACTTCCCATCGTCAAGCGGCGTGTTGATTAGTCCTCGAACAAGCGTGATTTTCGCTGTGTTCACAGAATTCGCGCAATAAAAGACTCGAAACGCCGGGGAATTCGGGTATTCAGAGTGTTGTGCAGACGCTCCGGCCGGGCTTCGCAAGGAGGCGTTTCGAGTGAACGACACTACACGACAAAAAGTGGCTGCGACGCAAGCGGCGGATCGCCAAACGACTCCGCCCTCGCAAGTTCAGGGCCCGCGACAAGCCGATGTTCGCCGCCCGCAACATCCGCTACAAGATGGCCGACCGCACGCGGGCCGTCGGGTGTGGTGGGAGCGGGGCGGTCCACCTGCTGGCCCGCAGGGTGGGGCTGATCGACGCCGACGGCACCATCGCACCCACGAACGGCCAGTGCAAACAGGGGATGGACATCAGCTGTACATCCACAACCGCCCCGGCAACCGCCCCAGCCATGAGGACCGCTGGGACGCCGGGGGCGTCACGTTCCTGTTCGGCATCGACGCCAGCCCCGCCCTGCGGGCCGAGCACGTGGCCGAGGTCGAGTACCGGCCGACAACGCAGTTGGTGCTGGAGGCCAACGGCCGCTGCGGTTCGTGGCGGCGGTGGTCCGCCTGCCGTGCCAGATCCTCAAGCCCGGGCGGCGGTTGATCTACCGGCTGCTGAGCTACAACCCCTGGCAGGGACCGCTGCTGGCCGCCGCGGCGGCGTGGCGGACGCGGACCCAATGTTGGGCCGCATCAGCTTGACATCGGGGTACGGACGCCCCGATCCGCAACGGCCTTGTGGCGGAGACGACTGACGACCCTACGACAACCAGGAGCGGCCCGGCGGCACGGAAGCCCGACGCCGCGGCGACTCCTGCGCCCTCCACCGGCCCAGGCCGGCGGGCGCGGGATTCGCTCGGTTAAGGCTTAGTAACTATCTCAAAACCGACAATCGATGCTGGCGGCGGTACCACAGCAGCCCGCACGCGAGTTGAATGACTCCCAGGTAGTTCGATGACTTCTTCGCGTAACGAACCA
>Ga0073928_10003102_pt1 | contig 26858 bp, 30 predicted proteins | sample PaiPotPPA55metaG_FD_76969 | JGI IMG/M metagenome (GOLD analysis project Ga0073928, IMG submission 76969) | Iron sulfur acid spring bacterial and archeal communities from Banff, Canada, to study Microbial Dark Matter (Phase II) - Paint Pots PPA... ...
GCTGTCGGTTCGCGTTCTGGGCGACGGCCAAGTTACTCTGGCTATGCCTTGCCCTGAGTGGATTCGCGTCTGGGCAGATTTTGAATGAGGATAATGAGATTCAGGTACACGACTTGCCTTCCTTGATGTCGCGCACGCCCCACTCTTCCGACGTCTTAGTAACTTCGCTCGACACCGTATTCCACGATCACGACATTTGCTGCGGGAGGGATTCCGCACTGAGCGACAGTGCGGAGGCCGCCGATCCCCATTCTTTGAAGGACGTCGCCCGCAAGCTCGATGGCAAGCATTTGCTCGGTGATGGCCGTCCTATCAAGGTGAACGCCAGGTATGTCAATACAAATGCGATAAATTCCGGCGAGATAATCACGACGATCGCCAACCAACACGCGCCGCTGATGGAATGGAACTCTCACATTTATGTCGTCCGTGGCGTGGTTTTCTTCTGGGCGGCCTACGGAGGGAGTGACCAAGGCTACACGCCGGTAACTGTGATTCGCAAGTTTCTGCTTTGGGATACGCGATACTCCGATTCGCGACGGGAGGTCATATTCGATCGAGAAACCGAGGAGCTCAACAAAGTAGGAGGGTTGTTGTTCCTGCAATGCAATGCTCGCCAGAATAACTGAGTTCAACACCTATTCAACCAATGTGATGAGTTGGCGTACCTGTTTTGGGCCGTGATTGAAGTAAACAGACAGATAGCAGCCGAAGCCGACCATCACGCCCGAGCAGTTCAACGATCTGCTTCAACTGGCTGCCGAACCTTACGCCACGATGGTCTTCGTCGCCGTGTGGACAGGCCTGCGAGTCAGTGAACTCATCGGTTTGAAGGTCCCCGCTGTGGGCTCGCCGAAACGTCCGCATTAGCGTGAGCAGCTTGTTGAACAAACATCTGACGTGCAACGGCCTTCTGATCCTGAATTTCGCGGGCGCTCATGATCGAACCCCTTGCTCTCTCGTTTCGACGTCCTGGTACCCGAAGTGAGATTGACGAGTGCACTGCTTCTAGATGTAATGGTCCTGCATAACCGGAGCAGCGGATCCCTCTGACCACCTGCCCACGGGAACGACAAACACGTCGAATGGTTGAGCGCCTTTGAATTGTTGGATTCAGCATCACCATTGATTTCGGCAAATCGGCACCCCACGCCTTACCTTCTAGGCCCGTAGGTTAGTTCTGCCCAGTGCTCACTGCTGACGGAAAGCTGGATTGCGCGCCGAAATAACACTCAATGGATTCCAACTTTCCGTTCTTGATTCGGAGATACTCCACGTTCCGGAACGATTTACCGTCCTTGGTGTGGCAAAGATATTTCACAAAAGCATCCTCGGCGCCAGCGGTGATCCGCTCCAGCTCAAAATGTCCAATGAAATCAATCTGCGTTTCCCAGCATCGGGCTTTGAAAGTGCTCTTGCTGATGTGGTTGTCGCCGGCCGCGCTCGTAAAGGTGAAGTTATCGGCGAGCAGCCTATCCACTGGGCCCCAGTCTTTCTTCTCCCAAGCTGCGTACCACTTCCTGGCAATCTCTTCGTTCGTTAAGTTCTGCCCTCCCAAAGCGCTGGCACTTGCCGCTCCCGGCAGGCTCACCGCACCCACCAGTGAGCAGACTCCCGTTGTGAGCAGATGCCTGCGTGAGACTGTGATCCTTGTCATTGTTCGCTCTCCTTTCATGATGTAGTTTGAAGCGATTCGCCCGATTTGGGGGAACGGCAAATCTGGTCGCACTGTTAACCTCAGTTATTACCGGCGCTGGCCACAATAGCACTCGGACCCTAACCACACATAAGCCAGGCCGCGTCGAGGATAAGAACCGCTACGAAACCTAGAGATACAATTGTCTGGAGTCTCTTTCGGTTCAACATTTCCTCTTGTGTCGGCTGAATCTCGCCGCAGTTGTTATTAAGAAGTACAGATCTGATCATTCCGCTCCTCACCATCAGTCCCTTTGTTCACTCTCGCCTCGGGGGCCTTGTGGCAGTTCGGTGCAATGCCGAGATACAAACCGGTCGGTATGTATCAACGTCCACACTGCTCCTTGGGAGCGATGCAATCAGCCGCGGTTGCGGTTGCGGTTGCCCGGCGCGCGAAGAGAAGTCAGCCAGCCCACGACATTTCTGATTCCCATATTCCACACCTTCGCATCTTGAGCATTCTTTGCCAACACTTCGTAGCCTTCGACCATCGCGATCAGAAAGCTGGCAGTCTCTTCCGGAACCAAGTCGCGGCGAACTGTTCCCTGATGTTGCCCCCTCCGCAAAGCCATGGCAATGCCTTCTTGCCAGGCATGGAAGATTCTCTCCAATCGCTTGCGGAATTGTTCGTCAAGCTGAGACATCTCCTGCGCCAAATTGACCAGAGGACAACCGCCCTTTACGTCTCTTGGTCGAGCTGATATCCCCTGTACAATGCCGATCAAAGCATCGATAGGGTCCTTGTCCTCGCTCTGTTGCAGAGGAAGCAACCACCTGTCACGGGGGAGTTTAGCGACGATCTCTTCGACAATGGCATATCCCAGAGCTTGCTTGTTTTCGAAATGGTAGTAGAGCGCTCCCTTGGTGACGTTGGTGGCGGCCAGAATTGTATCTATCCCGGCACTCTGGAAGCCCACTTTGTAAACCTCTCGAAAAGCAGCCTGCAGCAAGCGCTCCCGCGTGCGCTCAGAATCGCGCAGCCTAGCCGCCCTACGTTTCGGACTCTTGCGTGCTGCCAACATACAAACCAGTATGTATCCTAAATCATCTGATAATTAATCACAATTGAGCGGCCTGACTTTTGGCTGCTGACGTTCTCGAATTTCATAACCTCTCGCCAGTGTGTATGCCAAGTTGGAGAAACTGTCGCTCTCGCCGTTTCTGGGATCGTCCCCGGATTTTGTTAGTCTGCCACTCGTTTTCGAACTCTTTAGCAGCCGAGTACGGTCCATTACGGTCCAATTCCGAAACGGCTCGCCTGGAGCTGCCTCAAACTTCACCGGCGCGGAAGATGTTGAGCTAAAGCACTGGAGACCCTAGTCAATGCGTAATGGCGATTTTGCAACAATTGACAGGACCCCTACAACAGAAAGAACACGTATCTCACTCTTGTTCACTGCCCCACTCCGCCGACGCCGCATTCTTTGCGGCTTACCGGCGTAACTGTTTAGGTCAGGCCTGCACGTTTTGCCCCCTCGCGCGCTGCTCCCAAACAAGCCGTTCCTAACGCTGCCCTACGAGCAGGCCGGCGAATGCGTCCACCGCTACACGGCTATGGCTACTTCAGGAGGCCGTAGACTTCAACTTGGCTGCGGGTGCCGAACTAGACACGTCCGCTGATGACGACGGGGATGACGAAGCGGACGGCCATGCCGGCGCGCGATCGCGGGCGGCGTTCTGCTCGGAGGTGTAGAGGGGTGGGCCGAGTTTGATGGCGTCGTAGGCATAGAGTACGGCGGGCTTGTCGTCTGCGCCGTTCCAGACTTTGGTAGAGATGGCCCACACAACGGCGTTTTTGTTGCCGTTGGCTGAGATCGAAGGAGTGGCACCCATCTCGAACTTGTTGGCTGACGGCGACCGCATCCAGTTCACCGCGCCCGACAAATCGCTTGGAGTTGCCAATCGCGACCTCGCTACCATCGACGCGATCCATCTCGATGGTCGGGTCTCAGTACGCCTCGACAACAACCGCCAGATCGAATTCAACGCCAGCGAGCATCGTCATTTCGACCACGGATACGCCGTCACCAGCCACAGCTCCCAGGGCCTTACCGCCGAACGCGTTCTCGTCGACGCCGATACTAAAGTTCACCCAGCCCTGCTCAACTCCCGCTTCGCCTACGTCTCCATCTCCCGCGCTAGCCACGAGCGAAGCTCTTCACCGACAACATGGCAAAGCTCGGCCCCCAGTTAGGAGCCGATGTCTCGAAGACATCCGCTCTGGAAATCGATCAAGGCTCATCCATTGCCCAGGGAATTTGGCTAGGTCTGTGAAAATGCCGACTTTTGGAATGGCCAAAATGCGTCCATGCATGAACGCGAAGTTGTCTCTTGTAAGAGACAGAAAAAGAGGTAGTTATTTCACGTAATGCATGAAACGTTAGTAAAACCTTTGACAAACCGAGATCATGAAGAGTAAAGTAACTGTGGAGGATCAGAGAAAATGCGGACGAGCACGCTTGACCAGTTGAAACGACATCTTCGGCCTGGACGTGTGTACCGCAGAGAAGACCTTCTGCCCTGGTCCCAGAGCGTCGACCGGCACCTCAAAGAACTCACTATCGACGGGACCCTCCAGAAGCTCCGTACCGGCTTGTACTACAGCCCTCGCAAATTTGAATTTGGAGAGGCTCCCGCGGACGAGCACGAGCTGGTGAAGGCGTTCTTGAAGACGGACCGTTTTGTTCTGACCTCCCCGAATGCCTACAACCAGTTGGGACTTGGGACAACACAGCTCTACAACAAACGGGTTGTCTACAATCAGAAACGGCATGGGACATTTCCGCTCGGCAATCGCATGCTCACATTCGAACGCCGTCTGAACGTTCCGAAGCAGCTCTCTCCCGAGTTTCTCCTAGTCGATCTTGTTAATGAACTAGGTGATCTTGCGGAAGACCGGGATGCCGTTCTTTCCCGCGTTCAAGAAAAAGCCAAAGAGATGGACCCGAAAAAGCTTTCACGAGCAGTTTCTCTCTACGGCAAATACTCCACACAGAAAAAGTTTCAGGAGATGTTGCAACATGCCTGACTCTTTTGTGCATGAGCGAAGCGATTTCAAGGCACTTGTCGCGACCGTTGCCGACACCGAGAATATCAATGATCCAGCTCTCGTGGAAAAAGACTACTGGATCATGCACGCCGTCTATGGGCTCAAACAGCTTGGCTTAACGTTTGAGCTCAAGGGCGGCACTTCGCTTTCCAAGGGTTTTGGGATCATTCAGCGATCCTCTGAAGACATCGATATTCGCATTGAACCCTTCGACGGACTGCAGGTCGATACAAATCCAAATCACGAGAAGCCCACGCACATAGAGTCCAGACGAATCTTTTATGAAAAGCTGCGGGACAAGATCAAGATCCCAGGGATCATGTCCGTCGAGAGGGATACGACATACGACGACGAAACCCTGCGGAACGCCGGCTTCAGGTTAAGCTACGAAACCCACTTTGGTTCAATTGCTGGTCTCAAGGATGGAATTCTCCTGGAAGTCGGATTCGATCAGACGGCTCCGAACCGCGCGGTTGCGTTTTCGTCCTGGATCGTCCAGTTCGCAGAGGCCAAGAAGCTTCAATACGCCGACAACCGAGCCCCCGACATCCGCTGCTACAACCCCGAATACACTTTCGTGGAAAAGGTCCAGGCTGTGGTTCGCAAATACGGCCAATTCAAAGGGACGGGGAAAGTCCCAACGAATTTCCTCAGACACTACTACGACATTCATCAGCTTCTCGACGTGGATGCCGTGCAGAAATTCATCGGGACGCCGGAATACTTAGCGCACAAGAAGAAGCGTTTCAAATCTTTGGATCAAGACGTGGCAAAAAGCGGAGCCTTCACGATCGGAGACCAGACCATCCGGAAGCAATTCGAAGCGGAATACTCAAAGACCGCTCCACTCTACTATCGCGGCCAAGTTCCGTTCGACACTATTCTCGCTCGCATCCAGAAAGACCTTGGGCGTCTTTAGTGCTTCCGCAAATTAAGCCATTGTTCCTTCGCACCTAAGCGCCGGCTCCTCTTCGGTGATCCCGCTTGATGTGCGATAATTCGCCTTCTCCCTCGCTCACATTGCAGGATGACGTAAGGCATGGCGCTCAAGAAATCTGAACTCTACTCCTCTCTCTGGTCGAGCTGCGACGAAGTCCGTGGCGGCATGGATCCCATCCAATACAAGGACTATGTCCTGGTCCTGCTCTTCATCAAGTATGTCAGCGACAAATACGCCGGGATGCCGTATGCGCCCATCACCATCCCGCCCGGCGCCAGTTTCAAAGACATGGTCGCGCTCAAGGGAAAGCCTGATATCGGCGATCAGATCAACAAGAAAATCATCGGCCCTCTCGCCAATGCCAACAAGCTGTCTGACATGCCGGACTTCAACGATCCTGGAAAGCTCGGCAGCGGCAAGGAGATGGTGGAGCGCCTCACCAACCTCATCGCCATCTTCGAAAACAAATCCCTCGACTTCAGCAAGAACCGCACCGATGGCGACGACATCCTGGGTGATGCCTACGAATACCTGATGCGGCACTTCGCCACCGAGAGTGGTAAGAGCACAGGCCAGTTCTACACTCCCGCCGAGGTTAGTCGCGTCATCGCGCAGATCATTGGCATCCATGACGCGGAGACGACCAGCGCAACCACTGTTTATGACCCGACTTGCGGCTCGGGATCGTTGCTACTGAAAGTTGGCGATGAAGCCGGTACAAGGGTCACTCTGTATGGGCAGGAAAAAGATGCTGCCACCAGCACTCTTGCCCGTATGAATATGATCCTGCACAACAATCCAACCGCGCTCATCGAGCAGGGGAATACGTTATCTGTTCCCAAGTTCTTCGGGTCAGCGAACTCATTGGCCTGAAGTGGCACTGTATTCACGCCGACTCCATCACCATCGAAGAACGCTTCTGTCGGGGTGACTGGGCGACTCCAAAAACCGATGCCAGCGCCGCTACGATTGGCGTAGAGCCGGAAGTCATTGCCCGCCTGCTTCGCCCACCCACTCTTACCGTGGAAGTGCGCGCCGGGCGCGCGGTCCGAAAACACAAACTAGTGAAATCGGGAGGCCCTGACGATCTGGTTTTTCAGAGCGTGCAAGATGGCAGTCCGATGAATGATCAGAACATTCTCAAGAGACACATCCAGCCGGCGGCCCGAAAACTCGGCTTACCGTTCGTCAACTGGCGGTGTCTGCGAACCTCACACGCAACCTGGCTAGTCCAAGCCGGCGCGGATCCAAAATCCGTCCAGGGACAAATGCGCCACTCGCGCATTTCGACCACGATGGATATCTATGCGCAGATCGTTCCCACGTCGCAGCGGCGAGCACTACAGCAGCTCTCGGCGTTTGCCAGTGGCGGGACTATACCAGCGGCACTGCAGACCGCTGCGATGGATCTCGATTTCACGGAACGCGACGAAAAAGACGACGCGCAAGACTCACGTTCCAATTCACGTTCCAAAACGTTCCAAATTAACTGAGTTTTCGATGACCCAATACGGCGAAAAAAGTCGGCAAGTTATTGAGAAGATTGGTGGAGCTAGTCGGGATCGAACCGACGACCTCATCGTTGCGAACGATGCGCTCTCCCAGCTGAGCTATAGCCCCATTTGAGTTTGGGTGGGCGACTGCCCGATCATTTTATCAGCCTTGCAGAATCGGTACCAACGGTACCCCGGCCCGGTCCGGCCCGGTGGCGCGGTGGGTACCGTCAAAGTCCTAAAGAATCCGCTTGACGAAATCCCTTGATCTACGTCTAACTAACACTCAACAGGGATTGTCTGTCAGGAATCACTTGATGTTTGCTCAACTGAATCCCGAGACCGCACGCTGGCAGCACGTGGTACGCTTGGGGTCGCTTGCCCTGCATGCTGGCCTGCTCGCTTGGTTGCTGCATTCGCCCGAGCCACGCCTGCTCAATCCGATCTCGGTCGCATTGGGCAGAAACGGAACCTCGGTCACGCGCCTTTATTGGAGCAGTAGTTCTCCTGACGACAGCACCCATAGTTCCCCGGATACCGCGACCGAGCGCTACCGGCACCAGCGGCTTGGTCATGAAAAACTGACTTGGAAAGCACCCACCCAACTTACAAAATTGACGCCACCGCATCCGCTTTCCCGCGCTGACGCCGAAGATACCTCCAACACTCAGACGCTTTCGGCTCTGGGTCACGGCACACAAGCCGGGATGCCCTACGGAACTTTGAACCGTGGGTCGCTCTTTGGCGACGAAGTACGCCCTGCTCTTCCGGTCGCGACTTCTGATCCCGTCGTCTACCCCTGGCAACTGCCCGAGTCTGCCGGGAATGAGGTCATAGAAATCACGATTGATGAACGCGGAGAAATCACCCGCAAGATCGTGCTGCAGAGCCTCGGTTCCGAAATCGACACCAGATGCCTTGCAGCCCTTGAGAGCTGGCGCTTTCAACCGGCCACCCGCAACGGAGCGCCCATTCCCTCCAAACAGGATGCTATTTTCCCCTTCAAAGCGAGAGGTTAGATCCGCGGCCACTCAACACCCGCAGTAGACACTCAATCGACTTCAGGATTTCTGCAGCTTACCCGGTTTTTGCAACCGCCAGCGCCGTCGTGCAACTTGGCTGCGATGAGCTTTTTCAAGAAGCATCAGAACTTCAACGTAGCCCGCGGGTTCAAACAAGCGAGAGCAGGACGCTCTCAACAAAATCAGCAAATCATCATGAGCGGCGCTCATCACCATGAATACTGGCTATCTGGCCAATAGCCATTCCACACCCTTTGGAGGAATCTATGAAGAATTGCATTCGCCTGACTTTCACGTTGGCCCTGCTTTGCGCAGCCTTGAGTACGGCCACCTACGCATCTTCGCTGTACCTTGTGCAGGGGCTTCCCGGTAGGGATCTCGCAGCGGCTACCGATCCCGCGTTTCCCGTGGATGTGCTCATCAACGACGAGGTTTGCTATCAACGCGGTCTGGCCTTGGGAACGATTGCTGGGCCGCTCACGCTCTTTCCCGGACCCTACAACGTAAAGGTCAGCATCGCCAACTCGCTGGCTCCGTGCACTAACTCCCCGCTGATCGATACTACGGTTTCAATCGAAGCAAAGGCAGATTTTTCTGCTGTCATTGCCTTGAGTGAAAGCGGGACCCCAACACTGTTGACGTTCGAGAACAACTTGTCTCCGGTACCCGCCAACATGGCACGCGTACTGTTTGCTAATGCGGCGGACTCCCCGGCGGTGCAGGTCATCCTGCAAAACACGAGCACGAAAAAGCTCTACACGTACGCGGTCAATCGGGAAGCACTGCTGGATGTCAATCTTCCCGCAGGCAGCTACACCGCGGAGATCAATGAGGGCACGTCTACTTTGGTTCCCTCGACGTTCCTTAACCTGTACGCGCAATCAGCCACGTTGCTTTACGCCGTCGGTCAGGTGAAGAACAACACTGTAATCCTTGAGACCAAAACCCTGAGAGACGTCAACTAGTCTCTCAACGCTGTTCAAAAGGGGCCGTCATTTCGGCGGCCCTTTTTGAGATCTTTGTTTCAAGCCTCGCCCATTGCCTTACCGCTATAATCAAAGAGTGACTGACAACAAAATAGAACAAGTCGCGTCCGCGGATTTTCCCACCCGCTGGGGCAGTTTTCGGATTTACGGCTTTCGTCAGAACTTCGGTTCTGATGGCCATCGACAGCTGGAAGAGGCTGTCGCTTTGGTGATGGGCGACATCAAATCTGCTGCGCCCTTAGTACGCATTCATTCGCAGTGCCTGACTGGCGACGTCTTCCACTCTTTGCGCTGCGATTGCCGCCAGCAGCTTGAACTGTCTCTTTCGATGATTGCCGAAAAAGGCGCGGGCATTCTGATTTACGAGCAACAGGAAGGGCGGGGCATCGGTCTGATGGCCAAACTGCAAGCTTACGGACTGCAAGATGCAGGCCTCGATACGGTTGAGGCGAATGAACGTCTTGGCTTCAAGAACGACTACCGCGACTTCGCGCTACCTGCCGGGATTCTCCGGGCGCTGGGTGTAACACGCGTTCGTTTGCTGTCAAACAACCCTGAGAAGGTCGAGGCTTTGGAGCGCGCGGGAGTCCATGTCGTCGAGCGCGTGCCTTGCGAAGTTACGCCCAGCCCGCATGCCGAAGAATATCTGAAGACGAAGAAAGAAAAACTCGGACATCTTTTCACGTCGACTTAGCCCGGGACCCTTGGTCCGACAGTCTTATTATAAGGCTGTCGCCAGCACTCGTTTTTCCCCGCAGCGATCCGACAGCAAAGTACGACAACAAGGCCAAGATCGTGAAGGGCAAAGGCGCGGCCATGCGCGTCGGGAAGACGAGCACAGCCGGACTGCTTGTCCATGCGGGTCTGAATAGCGAGATCAGGACAACTGTGCAGGCCCCGAACCATTGCCAGCATAATGCGATCAACACAGACAAACCCACGATGCGAATCGGCAAGGCAGCCTTCACGATTTCGGCCCTTTGAAAACAAAGCCACAAAATCGCCGGAAGCAAGATCACCTGGTCATATACGGCGCCGCCGGTGGGCATGAACATCACGGAGGCGGCTAAGACAAAGCTGAGAGCTAGTGAAAAGTCTAGAGAACCAACCGGCTGCTGGCGACTACGCCAGCAAATAGCAATGGCCACTATCAACAGAATCAGTTCTAATGCGGCTCCCGGGAATCTTCCCAGCACCAGTTGCGCCAGAGGGGGCAAAGTATAGTGTGAGTAACCAACCAGCGAGCGCCACCAGCCAACAAACCATCCCGGCAGCAGCAGTTGGCTCGCAAGAAAAAGTATCGACAGAGTAAGAACGAAGCTCAGGGCGAGAACCTTTCTACGCTTCCAGTCGCTAACCGCCCACAGCATCAACCAGAGGGCCAGCAGCCACACGAGTTGCGGTTTCACGGAAGCAAACGCAAGGAACATACCAGCGAGGAAGAGTCGTCCGCGAGCCATAGCCGCTGTTGAAATGGCCAACGCGATCCCCACCCACACACCCACCTGCAGTGCGTATAAGCCTTCCAACACCGGATAGCTAATCAGAACCAGAATGATTGCCACACTCAACGCCCTGCGCGAGAGATGAAATTTAAAAGCATGAAGCCACAGTACGACGCTGTAAGCCGCGGTCACGGGCAGCAGAAACCCCAGTACAAGGCGGACCGAATCAAACTTGAAGGGTAAGACTGGCGCAGCCAGCAAGTCGGCATAAAGCGGATAAGAGAACGCCCGGAACTCGGTCGGCGGATCGACCGGACGACGCGGGTCCATGGGCCGGCCAAAAAGCCCAGTTTGAATGGTGCGGGTCATCTCCTGCGTGTAGGGATTCGTACGATGAGAGATCAATTCGCGGCCCGTCAGCCAAATAGGATAAAAATCCCCGCCAAACGCGTAGGGTCCAGCCATCTCGATTTTGGATTCTTGAAGTCGTGCGCGGGGGAGAAGCAGGTGAAAATAATAGTAGGTAGTCCCAAGCGTGAGGAGAAAAACAAGAATCAGAGTGCGGTTTGATGGGAAATGAGTGGTCAAGATGATCGAGTCTACTACCGTTCGTGGTGTCTGCGTGCGAGTTCGCAAAACGGCGTGATCGTTTAGTTCGAAGGTCTCCTCCTATCGGCACGTAGCGCGCCAACAACCCTGGGATCGAGAATTTGTTTGAGCGCTCGCTTATTCTTTGCTGGCAGATAACGCAGCGCACTGCGCGCCAGCGCGGCGTAGACTTCGCGGCCTGCCGGCACTTTGCACAGCACGTCCAGATGGTGCTTCACCGTATCGACATCACCGCGTACGATCGGCCCGCTGAACGCGCTGGGCGCGTCGAAAGCCGCATAGTTGGCCAGGGTCTGCCGCAGAATAGGAATCATTCGCTGCTTCGCCGCCTTGCGATCCACTCCTGCAAGAGCGGCAACCTCCTCCGCGGTCGCCAGAAGTGCAGTAAGCAGGGGCGACGCAAAAGTTCCCCACGCGTGATAGGCAGCTTTGTCTTTTTTGAGAATTGAATAGGCCTTACCACCTACATCCTTAACGATCCGTCGTGCCAGTCGAACCGCGGCACTGTCGCCTTCGACGGCGAATGAAACTCCGGCCAGCGAAGGTCGCGAGCCCTGCACAAACGTCATCAGCGGATGCACTGACGCCACCGAGGCACCCTGGCTGCGCAGAACTGCGAGTTCATCACTTGTCAACGCACCGCTAGAGTGCAATGCGACTCTCCCCTTCCATTCGAGCCTTCCCGCGAATCTAAGGGCTGCCCGACCGATCTCAGCATCCGGCACACAGAACCAAATCAGGTTGGCGCGTGAAACGGAAAGGTCCGTCAACGGCCGGCAGCCTGCCTGTTCCGCCAAGCTGTGCGCCCTCTTCAATGATTCCCGGCGAGAACGCGCGATCACGGCTTCGATCGCATATCCTGCTCGCTCAAGCGACTGAGCAAGCGCTGCACCGAGATTCCCTGCCCCGACGATTGCGACGAGAGGCTTGGCCACCATGCCCGGCAGCATAGCAGAGAACCGTCGTCGGACCTCAGGCGTCAGACCTCGGCCTCAGGCATCCTCCTGGCCTCGGCACTCGGTCGTGAATTCTGAGGTTCCGAGGGGCAGGAACTGGCGGAAGGCCGAGGTCCGACGCCTGATGCCCGGAGCCTTGCTTTATATTGTCTGCATGCCCAAATCTTCCACTAAGTCTAAAAGCAGCAAGCGAACCAAAGAACGCATCATCTCCTCCAAAACCGTATATCGTGGTCCCGTTTTCTGGGTCACGACCGACGACGTCGAGGAACCCGGAGGGGTTCGCGCACGACGCGACGTCATCCATCACACGGGCTCGGTCGTCGTGTTAGCGGTTCACGATTCGGGCTCAGGCCCTCGCGTTCTACTGGAGAGACAGTACCGCCACGCGGCGACCGACTTTCTGTGGGAGCTGCCTGCCGGGCGTATCGATCCTGGGGAACAGGCGCTTCACGCCGCCAAGCGCGAGCTTCTAGAGGAAACTGGATATACCGCCAGCAAGTGGCGCCGCATTCTGAAGTTCTTCGCAAGTCCGGGCTTCGTGGCTGAAACCATGGCCGTCTACATGGCCACAGGCCTGCGAGCAGGCGAGGCGCAGCCTGAGGACGACGAAGTGATCTATAAGCGGATGGTTCCTCTTCCGACTGCTGCTCGCATGGTCATCCGCGGAACTATCCGGGATGCCAAGACCATCTCGTCTGTCTTATGGCTCGATCATATGAATTGCGCGGCGAAGGCGAAGACTAGTAGAAAGCGGCGCTCTCCCTTCTAGTGGCTGGCGCAACCAGGCGTTATTCTTATGCGACTTTTTAGTAGCACAAAAGATTGACAGCCTACCCATTGCACTCCAAAATGCATCCTAATTGGCGGCATTTGAAGCGTTGCACGTCCTTGGGCCCCGATTAAAGGACGTGCAGAAAAAGGGGGATTAGGTACGTGGACCGTCTGAAAGGAACCGTGAAGTGGTTCAACAACGCGAAGGGGTACGGGTTCATCGGTCGCGCGGATGGTCCCGATGTTTTTGTTCATTACAGCGCGATCTCATCCGAGGGTTACAAGAGCCTACAGGAAGGCGATCCTGTAGAGTTCGAAATAACCGAGGGTCAAAAAGGACCGCAGGCAGCAAACGTGACGAAAGCTGCATCGTAGCGACGGCACCAACGCAGTGCTGCAAAATGCTGCATACAGCACACGCCCGGTGTGAAGTCGGAGCATCATAGTCCGTCTATTCCTTTACTGCGGGCCGGCTCGCACGCCTGGCACCCGCTGGCTCTGCAGTCCAATCTTGTTTATCTTTAGTCGGTGGACAACAAGGCCATCGCCAACATCCTCTACGAAACAGCCGACCTGCTCGAAATCGACGGGCAGGACTCGTTCCGCATTCGCTCTTACCGCAACGCTGCCCAGGCCATTGAAAACCATTCGCAACCGATTAAAGAACTGATCGCCGATCCCAAGCAGGTTCTCGCGATTCCCGGCATCGGCAAGGGCATGCTTCAAAACCTGCAGGAGCTTTTCAAAGACGGCAAACTCTCGATTCAGACCCAGTTGCTCGAGAAATACCACCCTTCGATGCTGCAGTTGCTGAAGATTCAAGGGCTCGGTCCTAAAACCATCGCACTCATCTGGAGCGCCTACAAGTGTTGCGATGTTGAAGGCGTCGAGAAGCTGGCGCGCGAAGGCAAAATTCGAGTCCTGCCGCGCATGGGCGAGAAGCACGAAGCCAAGCTCCTGAAGGCGATCGAGGACTATCGCCGCATCGGCGGCCGATTCCTGATCGATGCTGCGGAAGCCGAGGCAGCTAAGCTCACCACCTATCTCGACCAGTATCCGGGCATCGACAAGATCACGTCCGCGGGTTCGCTGCGCCGCGGTCGTGAAACGGTCGGCGACCTCGATATTCTCGTCACCGGATCCGCTTGCACCTCGGAAGAAGGACGCCAGAAGGCCATCTCCTACGTAGCCAAATACCCACCTCTGATGGACGTGATCGCGAGCGGGGACAACAAAATCAGCTTTCATCTGCGCAGCGGCATGCAGGTAGACGTACGCCTTCTGCCGCCAGAATCGTTCGGCGCGGCCATGCAATATTTCACCGGATCAAAAGCGCACAACGTCGCTCTGCGCCAGCGCGCCCTGAAGATGGGATACACGTTGAACGAGTACAGCTTGGCGACGCTTGACGGTGGATCTCCGGTCGCGGGCAAAACCGAAGAAGAGATTTACGCCAAACTGAACCTCGACTATATCCCGCCCGAGATGCGCGAGAACCTCGGGGAGATCGACTTGGCGAAAGATCATTCCCTGCCCGCCTTGATCACGCAGGCGCATCTACGCGGCGACGTCCACATGCACACTGTCGAAACCGACGGCCGCAACACCATCGAAGAAATGGCCGAGGCGGCGAAGGCGCGCGGTTATCAATACCTGGCGATCACTGACCACTCCAAGAATTTGGCTTTCGCCAATGGACTCGACGACGCGCGGGCTGTGGCGCATATTGCGAAGATCCGTGCAGCCGGCAAACAGATTGAGGGCATCACGATCTTCGCCGGCATTGAGGTCGACATCCTTGCCGACGGCGATCTCGATCTCCCTGATGATGTGCTTGCGCAGATGGACATCGTCATTGCCAGCGTTCACTCGGTCTTCAATCAGGAGCCGGCGAAAATGACTGACCGCCTGCTGAAAGCTGTCGAGAATCCGAACACCTCGATCATCGGACATCCCACCGGTCGCATTCAGTTGCGCCGCGAGGGCTACGCATTCGATATGCACGCGGTCCTGGCAGCGGCCGCAAAACACAAAGTCGCCATGGAGCTGAATTCGTATCCCGACCGGCTCGACCTCAACGACGTGCACCTTCGCCAGGCCAAGCAGCACGGTGTGAAGATCGTGATCAACACCGATTCTCATCACACTTCCCACATGGAGAAAATCCGTTACGGCATCCTGCAAGCCCGCCGCGCCTGGTTAACCCAGGCCGACGTGCTCAACACACTGCCTGCCGAGCAATTCGCCAAAGCCATGAAGCATGGGTGGTGATTTCGGGGCGGACGGAAGTGCGCCTCTATGCGAAGGGTCCCGCAGGGCACTATGGTGCTGGCTTTTCTTACCCCGAATTCGAGTTGGTGCGCGATCATCCCTTCTCGTTCGCAGCCTTATCGTTGGAGGCGCCGGTAGCGCAATTGCATCTGGTAAATGGAAGTGATTCCGAGGAAATTCGCGGGGAGTTTATATCCGCCAATTATTCCAGCCTGCTGGGAATTCCACCTTCACTCGGAAGAGAATTTTTGCACGGAAGAAGACGCCTTGCCCAATCGCGACGCCGTAGCCGTGATCCGTAACCGGCGATGGCAGGCACAATTCAAACGAGATCCCGCGGTACTTGGCCGCGAAATCTATACCAATGGCACACGCTTTAAGTGAATCGGCATCGCGCCGCCCAAAAAATTGGATTCGAGCCTCGGATGGAAACTTCAAGGGAATGACCTTCGGAGAATATGATGATCCGGAGACTTCAAGACCAGTTTCAACCTCATCTGGCGTAGAATCGGCGAGTACGGCCAAAGCCTATGCCTGACCAAACTCCGGTTCCTCCGCCAACCCCTCCTGCGCCGGCCGGTCCGCCGGCCATTCCCGCGGGCCCAACCATCAACATTGGCGAAGAATACGGCACGGCGAAGAAGAATCTGCCGCCTGCCAAGATCGTTCTGATCGCGATTGGCGTCGTCGCCCTCGTTGTGCTGATCGCGTCGTTCCTGGAGCGCGCCACGCCGCAAGCTTCTGGTTCTCTCGACAATGTGGCTGCCGTGCAGATTCCCGATCAGAGCTCCACCATGGTCGCGTTGACCTTCACCCTGCACAATACGAGCGATAAAACTCTCTACGTTCATACCCTTCAAGGCAGTCTGAAGTCGGCGGGAGGAGACTCGACGGCTGATGCCGTTTCCGCGGTCGATTTCGATCGCTACTTTCAGGCATTCCCCGCACTGAAATCTGCTGCGCAGCCGGCCCTTCCGCCGGAAACCAAGATTCAGCCCGGCGAATCGGTTACGCGCAGCATCATCGTCGCATTTCCGGTGGCTCTCGATGTGTTCAACCAGAGAAAGTCCGTTAGTGTGGTGATCTGGCCCTATGACCAGACGGTTCCAGTGACCTTGACGAAGTGAAGCGCATCGCTTGCGCAAATACTGCTGAATAGGTTTCTATAGCAGCATGACGATTTCCCGGCGTTCTGCTCGCACAGTCACTCTGCTGGTTGCACTCTGTTCGACGCTCCTTGCCGCTGCCGCACCGGCGGAGCACCACCGCAAATATCTTTTCTACGTCGGCACCTACACTGAGGAAGGCAGCAAGAGCAAAGGCATCTATGCTTACCGCTTTGATGCCGACACTGGCGAGATTGCTGAACTGGGCCTGGCAGCGGAAACCACTAATCCGTCGTTCGTGGCGTTGCATCCGAACGGCCGCTTTCTCTATGCGGTCAATGAGGTTGGCAACTACAAGGGCCCGGACAGCGGAGGCGTCAGCGCTTTCTCCATCGATCGCGCTACGGGCAAGCTCACGTTCCTGAATGAAGTCGCGTCTCGTGGCGCCGATCCCTGCTACATCACCGTCGACAAAACGGGGAAATATGTCTTGGTGGCGAACTACACGGGCGGCAGCCTCGCTGTATTCCCGGTGCTAGAGGACGGAACGCTTGGCGAGGCTTCGGCCTTCATTCAGCACTCCGGCCATGGAGCAAATCCTAAGCGCCAGGAGAAGGCACACGCGCACTCGATCGATCTCTCCCCCGACAATCGCCTTGCCATGGTCGACGACCTCGGCCTCGACGAACTGCTCGTTTACAAGTTCGACAGCAGCAAAGGATCGCTCACGCCCAACAGTCCCCCGTTTGTGAAGCTTGATGCAGGGGCGGGACCAAGACACTTCGCCTTGAGTCCATCGGGGAAGTTCGCTTACGTGGTGGCTGAAATGCAATCCACGGTGACGGTATTGTCGAACGACTCGGACTCGGGGACGCCGCATCGCTTGCAAACCATTTCGACGCTGCCCAAGAGCTTCACCGGCCAAAATGATGATGCCGAAATCCAGATGTATCCGTCGGGCAAGTTCCTCTACGCTTCGAATCGCGGAAGCGACACCATTGCCGTTTTCGCTGTCGACTCCAGCAAAGGCACGCTGACGCCGATCGAATACACTCCTACGCAAGGCAAAATCCCTCGCAGTTTCGGGATCGATCCGACCGGCAAGTTTCTTTTTGCGGAGAACCAGAAATCGGACAACGTCGTCGTGTTTGCCATCGACGCGAAAACCGGCCATCTGACACCCACGGGCAAAGTGCTGGATGTGGGCTCGCCGGTTTGCGTCAAGTTCCTCAAGGTAGAGTGATCCGGCGGACGACGCTGACCTTGAAGTGATACGCTGGACCTCTTGCCCGCCTTTTAGCTTTAGCACAGCAAAGGGCTCAAGCGTTGCTATCCGAAATGCCGTAGAGCCAGATGGCCGTACGGTATTCGAATGAAAGCGCGGCAGAAAAGCCAACCTGGTTTGACCTTCCGGACGCAGGTAGGAGTGAGGACCCAAGGGGCGTCCGGGAAGGGACGGAATCGTTACCTGGCGACGCGTTATTCCAAAAGCCCGGCTAGCTTAGCTATAGCTAGCCCGAGCTCGATCCGCCGACCCGCCGCATGCAGACCCGCATGTCCTGAGGTGTGGGAGGGAGGACAGGCGACTGTTCCCCCTATCCCGATTCAAGCGAAACTCCTCGGTGGACTATTGCTTCTTTTGGATGAATCTGCGTCGCACTAGATGCGTGTTCGCGTCCTGCTTAATTTCGTCGTACTTCAGACAGCTGATCGAGCCATCGACTTCCAGCACGGCAAGCGCAACCTGGTCACAGCCACTGATGCCATGTTCCCGAACAGCGCGGTGCAGTTCGTCCATGCTCACGTGCCATGTGCGATTGAACGGGCTTTCCATCATGGACCAAGAGCGAGCGCTCGCCTTCGATCAGTCGCCGTCACCGCCTGTTGCCACCCGAAACGTTGGCGATCAGATAGTAAATCAGGAGTGTGGCCGCCGCCAAGTAGCGACGTATCCGGCCCGGTCATCGCATTCTGCACAGAGTTCGACGGCAGAAGCAACAGCGTCAGGCAAACGGCGTCATCTGCCCGACCTCACGCTTTCCGCTCAGGCGCACGCCAATCAGGACCAGCAGGTAGATCACGCCCGCGCGCAGCACAATTTGCAACAGCACGTGACCACCTGGGAAAAACGCTCCAGTCATCCTTAGTTCGCCGTCACCGCCTGGGGAGCACTTTTTGGCGTGCTCAAATATCCGGTGGCTTTGTTCTTATCCACATTCCACACTACCAGCTCAAACAGCAGGTGGTCGCGCCCGGAATAAAACTGAATCGGCTCGGCGATATTGCGATCCTTCTTTTCGATCGTCTTGTCGTCCGCGGTGACATTCACCGTGAACTTCCCTCTCTTGACGTCGGCCTTTCTGAGTTGCAGGCTCACCGTCGACACGGGCTGTGGCTTGGCGCCTTTCAGCAGCGTAAACTCATAATAGTTGCGGTCGCCCTTGTGCTTCAAAACTTCCAGATCACCCGCCGTGTGCGCGATCAATCCGCTCTGCACGCCTAGATCCCCAATCGTGCTTTGCAGCTTGGCCTTGGTGGCTTCGAGATCCGCCTTGGCCGAAGCAACGTCAGTTCGCACTCCGCCGACGTCGGTCTTCACGCCTGAAATTTCTCCGCTGACCTCGCGGATCTGAGCCTTCTGTTCATTCTCCAGCCGGCTTTCCGCGGCCTTCTGTTCAGCCTGTAAGGCGGCGGTGCGCTGGGCGAGTTGCTTCTTGGTCATGCCGGAATCGCGCGCCAGCGTCTCTTGCTGTGCTTCAGCCGTCTGCATGCGGTTCTGCAACTCTTTCACCTGGGCCCGGCTCTCGTTTAGGTCCTGGGTCAACCGCTGGACGTCGGAGTGCGTGACATACTGGACGTATCCGAACGCTGCCACCGCGACAACCGCCAGCACGATCAGAATCCACTTGCCGGCATTGGACTGCTGTTCCATCTGTACATCGCCTTCATCGGCCATACACTCTTCCTCCTCAGGAAGCTATCGGGTGAATTACAGGGGAGTATTTCAATTGTTGAGCAGGATTACCACAGTGTCAACTGCCTGGTTCGCCGACTAGCTGATTCGCAGACGGTTCCCTTGCTGTGCGGAGTGAGGATGGGCTCCATACTCGCTCACAATGCATGACTTTGATCATGCGCCTCGGGGACACGGGACAGGGCGAGAGCACGCGGGCCAAGCGCCCGCGCCACATTTCGTCATGCGAACTTCCAGCGGGTTGACTTGCTCTGGAAGTGTTTTTCCCAAAAGCCGAAAACAACCCGCGGGCGCACCGCAAACACGGGTTCCTTCAGGGAGAGGATGTCGTCTTTCATCGATGACATATCAAACTTGTACTTCCGCTGGTATGTCGACAGGAATTTGCGCCGCGAGGCGACCTCGGCTAGTTCCGCGACACCCTCGACGATCACTGCCTCGTGCGCATGCTCGTTGCAAAGCACGCAGTTTTGATTCTGTGCCAGGTTGCGGGCTTTGCGCGAGTTGCTGCCAGTGCTGAACAGCAAGCGGCCGTCCTGCCATAGTCCCCAGACGACCATCGTGTGAGGCGAGCCATCCGGCTTGACCGTGGTGATCCAGTAGTTATGCGACTTCTTCAATCGCTGCTCGGCCCAAGTCCAAGGGAGCAGGCCTTTGCTGTCTTCGGGAAAACCGTAACCTGGCGCAACTGGTCGGCTGGTCTTGGGCTTAGGGAGTGGAGCTGCTCTTTTCATCGTCGGCATGAAGAATCTCGGCTTAAATCGTGAGTAAAGTCAACTAAAGGTTTTTCTTCGTCCACTGGTCGATGCGGTCCAGGGCTTGCTGCAGGTTGTCCAGAGAATTTGCGACGCTGAAGCGCAGATAACCTTCCCCGAATGCGCCGAACGCGGTCCCTGAGAGTGCCGCGACGCCGGCTCGTTCGAGCAGAGAGTCGGCCAGCGGCTTCGATTTCCATCCCGTATTCTTGATGTTGGGAAAGACATAGAACGCGCCCTTGGGCATGCGGCACGAGAAGCCTTTGATCCTATTCAACCCTGCGACAAACGCATCGCGGCGGCGCTGGAATTCGTCACGCATATGGTCGACGGAACTCTGATCACCGCGGATCGCTTCTATGCCAGCGACCTGCGTAAAGCTCGCCGTGCAGGAGTTGGAGTTCGTCATTAGGCGCGTCATGTGCGCGGCGAGGTCGGGACGCATCACGCCATATCCCATGCGCCATCCCGTCATGGCGTAGGTTTTCGAGAAGCCGTCGAGCAAAATGGTGCGCTCCTGCATTCCCGGCACCGACATGATGGAAAAATGCAGTCCGCCGTCGAAGAGCAGGCGGCTGTAGATTTCGTCAGACAGGATCATCACATTGCGCTCGCCAATGATCTCCGCGATTTGCTCGATGTCGCGCCGCTCTAAGACTCCGCCCGTGGGATTCTGCGGTGAATTCAAAATAATCAGCTTCGTGTGGTCATTGATGAGCGAGCCTAGTTCATCAACATCGAGCGAGAAGTCGCGCTCCTCCCGCAACTGGATCGGCACGGCGCGTCCACCGACGTAGTTGATCATCGACTCGTAGATGGGGAAACCCGGGTTGGGATAGATGACTTCATCCCCGTCATCAATCAGCGCGAGGATCGTGAAGAAGATAATGGGCTTTCCGCCAGGGACCACTACGACTTCGTCGCTGGTGACTTTCACGCCTCGGGTGCGGCTCACGTATTCGGCGAGTGCCTGCCGCAGGTCGGGGAGGCCAGCGGAGGGGCCGTAGTGTGTCCAGCCTTTGCGCAGGGCGTCGACGCCTGCATCGACCACGTTTGCAGGGGTGTCGAAGTCCGGCTCACCGATTTCGAGATGGATGATGCTCTTGCCCTGACGCTCCAGCGCGCGCGCTTTATTCAGAACTTCAAAGGCAGTCTCGGTGCCGAGGCGCGACATGCGACGGGCTAGCTGCAATTCATGCTGGGTGGCTCTCTCCATCGGGGCGCAACTCCTCAAAAACGGCAAACAGGACATTATACCGCCGGCCCCGAATGGGACATGGCTCCTGGCAAGGGCGTAAACTCGCTGGTTGAAACGGGGGATCCAGTGATGTCCTATCTCGACGAGTTGTACGCGCACCAGAAGTGGGCGGACGCCGAACACTGGCGGGCGTTCGAGGCTTTTCCCGCGCCGCTTCACGATAAGCCGATCCGCGAACGAGTGTTTCACATTCATCTGGTGCAGCACGCCTTTCTTTATGTAACCGGGCCGCAGACATCGCCGTTCGAGTTCAAGAAACTAGAAGACTTCACGACGATGGGAGACGTAAAGAAGTATGGGCGGCAAGGGTTGGCGGAACTGGATGAGCGATTGCGGAACGCGAGTCCATATCGGCTCGAAGAAGTGATCGAGATTCCATGGTTCAGTCCGCCGCTAAAGATCAGCGTGCGTCAGGCGCTGACGCAGGCTGCAATGCACAGTCACTATCATCGCGGACAAAATGCGACCCGGATTCGCGAATTGGGCGGGGTTCCACCGATGACGGATTTCATCGTGTGGTTGCAGCAAGGGCAACCGGCGGCGAAGTGGGAGACTGAACGAATCGAAGTTTGACCTATTCGGAGACGCTGTGCTCTTCGTTTTGGGCGCGCAGGACGCGGTCCACGGAGTACGGGGCGCGGCGACTGGGTTCGTGGTAGTGACGGACTTGCATCTCTCCAAGCAGGCCGATGGCGAGCAAGTTCAAGCCACCGAGCAGGAGGCCGAGAGCAGCCATCATCAGCGGGCCGTGTTCGCCCATTACCGGGACGTGGCGCAGGAATTTCTCCAGGCCGAGCCAGAGCACGATGCCGCTGCCACCGAAGATACTCATCATCCCGATGCTGCCGAAGAAGTGCAGTGGGCGTGAAAGATAGCGCAGCAAAAAACGGATAGTCAGGAGGTCGAAAAATACGCGGAAGGTGCGCGTAATGCCGTAATGCGAAACCCCGCGTTCGCGGTTCACGTTGTGAATGGGCACTTCGCAGATCGATGCGCCATGCCACGATGCCAGGGCGGGAATGAAGCGGTGCAATTCGCCGTAGAGCGGCACCTGCTCGAGGATGTCGCGGCGATAAGCCTTAAAAGTAGTGCCGAAGTCGTGGATGTCGACGCCGCTGATCTTGGCCATCATCCAGTTGGCGATGCGCGATGGGATGCGGCGCATCCAGAAATTATCGACACGCACTTTGCGCCATCCGCTGACAATGTCGTAGCCCGCGGCAATCTTTTCCAGGAACAACGGGATGTCGTTGGGGTCGTGCTGCAGATCGCCATCCATGGCGATGATGTACTCGCCGCGCGCGTGATCGAAACCGGCTGCCAGTCCAGCGGTCTGGCCGAAGTTGCGGCGCAACTTGACCACGGTGACGCGGCTATCGACCGCGGCGATCTCGCGCAGCATGGCGAATGTGTGGTCCTTAGAGCCGTCGTCCACGAGAACGATTTCGAAGCTCTCGCCGTGCGCCTCCATGACCGCTTTCAGGCGGTCGTAGAGGTCGGTGACGTTCTCCTGCTCGTTGTGTAGAGGGACGACGATGGAATATTTGGGCACAGTGTTTTTATTATAGACCCGAAAAGCAGTTCTCAGTTCCCTGTTCTTCAGTTCTGAGTTGGGTACCTTTGGGCTGTGCTGTGCGTTCCAGTTGAAGGCAGAATAGACTCCGCGGGCGAGATGCCGACGGGATAGCCGGCGAGGCGCCCGCGGCCCACTCGTGAAGCGATGGTTGAATCGGCGGTATTTCTGCCTTCTGCAGCTGTGGGTTTCCGCTTGAGAATGATCTTTGCACGGAAAGCTGCGCGGCTTGGCGGGAGTGCGTTTCACTTTCGGCAAACCCCGCCTTTGATTGTTCCCCTCCCCACTCTGTCTGAGGGGTTCACTGACCAAGCGGGTTCACTGACTTGGCTTCGCGAGGATTCCATGCAACACATTGAGCGCCAATTGGTTAGAGGTCAAGTCTCACCAGCACTGGAGATAGCGCTTGGACTTCGTCGCCCCTTCTCCCTCGGCGCTGCGCACTCGCCAAAAGACAGAGACACAAAATCCCCACCCTGACGTTGCAAAAGGCGCCGACGTCCGAGGGGCCACCCTCAGTGCGTCCTCTGAGACTTTTTGGGTTCTTACCCTTGGTCTTTAAGCTTTAGCTTTGATTTGTTTTCTTCCAGGAAGGCTTTGATATCGCTAGCTGCGCCTAGCAGACGGTTCCATTGCTCATAGTAGAGAGTCACCGGGAAACGGCCGAGGCCGTAAACGCTGACGCCGCCTTTTTCGCCCACTTTGAAGATCAGGTCGCCGCTGCGCTTCTTGGTTTCGACTTCTTTTTCAAGTTGAGACAGCTTTGCTTTCAGTTCTTCGTAGGTTGGTTCTGCCATGATTTCCTCGCGTTAGACTATTAAGTGCGTTTTTGCGATTAGGCGCGGCTCTTTCGCCATGTTGCTCGCTGCCATCCACGGCTCGCGCTGTGGGCTGTATTCTATCGCCGCTTCGCGGCTCGAGACCAACTGTAATTGTGATTCGTCGGTTCGATCAGTCGCCAGCGATCTTCGAGCTGGAAGCCGATTCAGTTCTATAGTAACGTGCCCGGGTTGTATTAGGTTGGCTAACCGTTATAAGCTTTAATGAGTCTAATCCCGAAGCGGGAAGACAACTCGGATAACTCATGCGCTTGTGGGTGAGATGGTCGGCTTGGCTTTGCCTGTCGCTGATGCTGTGGACAGCGGCGGCGGAGACTACCCATAATCATCCGACCCGGACGGAATCCGCTTCCTGCTCGATTTGCGTGGTGGCGCACAGCGCCAGCCCCAGTCAAAATACCAGCCGCGCGGTTCCCGTTTTTGCCGCGATCGGTCTGCTAAAAGTAGAAGACAGCATCGCGAAAGCCCGGTTTGATTTCTCGGAAGCGGGCATCCGCGGTCCTCCTGCCCTGTAGGGATCCTCACAAATTCGAAGTTCCGGCCTGACGTTCGATCGTCGGGAGCCGGCCGATTCCCTATTTATCTCAGGAGGGGCTTATGCCTACTTTTCATTGTTCTCATTCTTATTGTGGTTCCTATGTCAGATCGTCTGCTGTTAGATGGGCTGCGATCGCAGTTTTTGCAGCCAGCTTTGCGAGCGCGCAGTCGGTTGGCAACTCTGGGTCCCTTAACGGCACCGTGCTCGACCAAACTGGAGCAGTCGTCGCGAGAGCCAAAGTCGAAGTCCGCAACCCGGTCAGTGGATTTGATCGTTCCACAACCACCGATGACGCCGGGAAGTTTGTTTTTACGAACATTCCTTTCAATCCGTACCACCTTATCGTGACGGCGCCCGGGTTCATGAACTACGCGCAGGATGTGGAACCGCGCTCTTCGGTGCCGCTCAACGTTTCGGTCAAGCTGCAAATTGCCGGCTCCACTGAAGCGGTCACGGTGGAAGCGCAAGGCGGGGACCTGGTGGAGAACGATCCGACGTTCCACACCGACGTGGACAAGAATCTGTTCGACAAGTTGCCGCTGGAAAGCCAGTCATCGTCGGTGAGTTCGCTGGTAACGCTATCGACGCCGGGAATTAGTGCCGACTCCAATGGACTGTTTCACGGATTGGGGGATCATGCGGAGAACTCGTTTTCGGTGGATGGCCAGCCCATCACCGATCAGCAGAGCAAGATTTTCTCCAATCAGATTCCTCTGGATGCGATCCAGTCGATGGAAGTGATCGCGGGAGCGCCGCCGGCGGAATACGGCGACAAGACCAGTGTGGTCATTAATGTCACAACTCAGTCGGGGCAAGGAGTTACCACACCCCACGGCAGTCTGACCACATCGTATGGATCGTTTGGAACCAGCAACGTTGACTTCAATCTCGCGTACGGCGGCAAGAAATGGGGCAACTTCGTGTCTGCCAGCGGCTTGAATAGCGGACGGTTTCTCGATCCTCCGGAGTTCGCCGTGATCCATGACAAGGGAAACGAAGAAAATCTATTTGACCGAGTGGACTATCAGCTGTCGAATGCAGACTCAATTCATCTGAATCTCGGGTACACGCGCTCCTGGTTCCAGACGCCGAACACGTTTGATTCGCAGAACGCGACTGCATGGAATGGAGTTGTGGTGAACGATCGAGGGCTTGATCCTCAAGGAAAAACGGTGGGCCCGGCAGACCAACGATCGCAAATCAACACGTTCAACATTGCACCTTCGTGGACGCGCCTGATCAGTTCGACCGCTGTGTTCACGCTGGGCGCTTTCGTGCGGCGCGATCAGTTCAACTACTATCCCAGCGGCAATCCGTTCGCCGACCTGGGGCCGACGAATCTGCAGCGCGAGACCGTGGGACAAAATCGCGAGCTCCTGAACGCCGGAGTGCATTCCGATCTGTCGTACGTCAAAGGAATTCACAACCTGAAAGCGGGAGCGGTTTATCAGCAGACGTTCCTGGATGAGAGGGACCAACTGGGGATTGTGGATCCGACCCTGCTTCCTTCGCTGACGGACGTGAATGGTGTTCCCTGCTACCATGCGGCGACGCATCAGGCTTTTGCGGCGCCATGCACCAATCTGTTGCCCTTTGACTTGACCCAGCCGGGCGGCGGTAGTCTTTACACGTTCAACGGCCATACGGACGTGAAGGAACTCGCGCTGTATATTCGCGACAATATCACCAAGGGGAACTGGTCGTTGAACCTGGGATTGCGTGGCGACTTCTACAACGGACTGAGCACGCACCGGGAAGCAGAACCTCGACTCGGCGTGGCGTACAACATCAAGAAGACCAGCACCGTGCTGCGTGTTTCCTACGCGCGCGTGCTGGAGACACCTTTCAACGAGAACCTGGTGCTGGCCAGCGACGGGTGCAACAACGTGGTTCTAAACCCGCTTCTGGGATGCTTTGCACAAGGCCAGGTGACGCCGTTGAGTCCGGGATGGCGGAACGAATTCCATGCCGGGATACAACAAGCTTTCGGTCACTATGTGGTTTTCTCCGGCGAGTACATTTGGAAGTACACGCACAATGGATATGACTTCAGCATTCTAGGCAACACTCCCATTACGTTTCCGGTGGAATGGGAACGGTCGAAGATCCCGGGATACGCCGGACGGGTGAGCGTGCCGAATTTTCACGGATTTTCGGCGCTCGCGGTGTTCTCGAGCGTGGCGGCGCGGTTCTTCACACCTCAGATTGGTGGAGCGGGCGCGGTTCCTTCGGCTGTGCTGGCGGGAGGATCGCTTCCGTTCCGGATTGATCACGATGAGAAATTCAATCTGACCACACATTTGCAGTATCAGCCGTGGAAGATGGGGCCCTGGTTCGGATTCAACTGGCGCTATGACAGTGGACTGGTCGCGGGCCAGGCTCCCTGCTTTGGCGGGAATTGCGCGCAGACCACAACGACTTCGACGGGACAACCGGCGATTGCTTTGACGGATTCGTTTGGAGCTCCCCTGAGTCCAGACGAGCAATTCGAAGCGGGGCTGTTCTGCGGATCGCAGCACGCCACTCCGACGCAAGGCCTGCCGAATCCGTGCCCGGTGTCGCAGTTCGGGTCGAC